>OLQY01000190.1_pt1 | contig 81008 bp, 72 predicted proteins | sample 1672851 | NCBI WGS metagenome assembly OLQY01 (sample SAMEA3136730, study PRJEB25190) | human gut metagenome
ATACTGTTTAATCCAACATTATTTATGTCATATCAACAAATTGAAGGTTAAGCGTCCTTTTTAGCTGTTTTTATTAATACTATTGTATTTTTATGTATAGAATCTTATAGTGTATTAAAGAGGTGATCAAAATGTCAGAAACTATAAAAAAATTTGATGGTGTTTCATTTGATACAAAGGAAAAAACGATGATGATTGAAAATGGCACAGAAGGCACATACGATTATCGAAAGATTAAAAGAGCTTTGGTGTTAAATGAAAAGGCTAAATTTAAAGGAAGCCAGCCTCCTTTTACTCAGCTTTTACCGCATGGCCCTGGCATTCCGGCAATCTTGACAGATCCATATGTTTACGTTGGTGTCAAGATCGTAATGGATGATGAAACAATTCTTTGTGTTTATACTTCCAAAGAAAAGACGCAAACGGGTACTAATCAATATATTGAAGATCGAAAACGTGCGAAAGAAATAGAGGAATTTCTTTTAAAGATTATTCATAAGTATCATACTAACGATTCAAACGATTGAATACTATGCAGAATCCAAAGTTAATTCTATTTGATTCTGTTGTATTTAATACGACAGATAAGACAATGCATATTTTAGATGGATCTCTGGGTTTTTATGATTATCGCTATATAAAAAGGGCTGTCATTCTCAATGAAAGAGCTAATCATCGAGGTAAATCTACTCCTTTTTTGGCTGTGGTTCCGAAGGGACCTGGACGTCCGGGAGTCTTATTGTATTCTTTTTTATATGTTGGCATCAAAATTGTGATGGCAGACCATTCGATATTGGCCATTTACATTTCTAAGGAAAAAACACAGGTTGGAACGAATCAATATTGGGAAGATCATAAAAAGGCAAAAGAAATCTTGATGCTTATTCAAAAAATCATTCATAAGTACGCAAAGGAAGAGGCCTATCCGGGTGGATAGATCTCTTTCTTTGTTTTATACTGTATAAGGGGAAGCTATGAAACGAAAATTGAATATAAGACATTTACTTTTATTGTGCATTCCTATATGCCTTGTTATAGGATTCAGCATTTCAATATTCTATAGAAATTCTGAACCTTCGAATCCTTCCGAGAATCAGAAAGTAGAAGATCAGCCGAATTTGTCTTTAGAACATTTTTTAGAGATTGCGATGGAACCGGTGGGCCAGACGATGTATGTTTGGGGCGGTGGATGGAATGAAGAAGATACCGGTGCTGGCGTAGAAGCTGTTACGATTGGCGTATCGGATCAATGGGCTTCTTTTTTTGAAGAACAGGATGCATCCTATGATTACCAAAATACTTTGTACCAGATTCACGATGGATTGGACTGCTCTGGTTATGTCGGTTGGGCCATCTATAATCTCATGCAGACAGAATCGGGGCAGAATGGATATGTGATGAAATCAGGTGAGATGGCAAAGGCATTTGCGGACTTTGGATGGGGTTCCTATACACCAAGAAGGGATGTTTCCGACTTTAAACCTGGCGATATTATGTCGAATGAAGAACATGTGTATATTGTTTTAGGCGTTTGTGAAGATGGAAGTGTCTTGTTGGTGCACGCATCGCCTCCTGGTGTCCGAATTTGCGGAACCGATTTGGATCAGACAGGGACCTCGGATGCAATCGTGTTGGCACAGCAAACCATGGCAGAACAGTATCCTAAATGGTTTGAAAAGTATCCGTCTTGTACCGTTGATGTTTCGTATTTACATAATTACGATCAGTTTCGATGGAATACAGATACACTTTCAGACGCATCAAAAATACAAGCGCTTGATGCTTCCGATATTATAAAAAGTCTCTACAACGAGTAGAGATTTTTTTTAATGAGTGTAAATCCATACAAACTGACAAGAATTTCTGTGACGGGAAAAGAAAGCCAAACACCGGGAATGCCCAGGGTAAACGCAAGAAGTAATGCCATCGGAACAATCAAAATCAAACTACGTAACAGAGAAAGAATTTGTCCATACACTGTCATCTGTGTGGAAGAAAAAGTAATCGATGTAATGATATTAAAACCAGCAAACGGACAGGCAATGAAATATAGAACAATTCCCTGATTGGCTAAGACTTGTAAGTGTTCATTTTGTTGTGAATTGAAAATTGTCGTGATTCCATTGGATTTCCACACTAAAAAGAGAAAGACAAATATAGCATAGACGAGCATGGTTTTGATGGCATATCCATATGTTTTTTGTAAGGCTCTATGGTTTTGTTGGCCATAGGCTTTGGATAGGATGGGTTGGATTCCCTGGGCAATGCCGGTAAAGACAGATAAGACCACTAAGGAAATATTTGCGACGATAACATAAGCGGCTACGGCCGTATTGCCATCTAAATGCATAAAAAGCATATTAAACAAAATGATCACGATGCCAGAAGCTGCCTCTGTCACAAGAGAAGGAAGACCCATAGATACGATTTGTAGGGCTTGCGGCATGGAAAAAGTACAGCGTGAAACATGAAAGGTATTCTTTTTTTGAAGAAAGTGCATAGAAGTGATGCATAAACTGATGATCGGTGCTAAACCGGTCGCAAAGGCAGCTCCAAACATTCCCCAGCCACAAGGAAAGATAAAAAACCAGTCCAAGAGAATATTCGAAAAACTTCCAATGATCATACCAGCCATCGAGAGTTGTGGGGAGCCATCATTGCGAACAAAACAAAGCACAATATTATTTGAAATAAAGAAAGGGGAAAAGCTTAAGATGGTTCGCAAATACACCAGGGATAGATCCATTACGGCATCTTGGGCCCCAAATAAAGCCAATAGGGGTTCGCAAAAAAAGAGACCGATCAAAACATAGATGATTGCAAAAAAGGCACCGAGATACAAAGCATACATAAATGTATGGTTTGCACGATCGTGTTTGTTCTGCACTTTTAGAATGGAAAACTTTGAACTGGCTCCCATGCCAATCATAAGCCCGGTTCCATGAATAAAGCTATAAATGGGGATTGCCAAATTTAGAGCGGTCAGCCCGTTGGTACCTAATCCCTGGGATACAAAGAAGGTATCAGCCAATATATAACAGGATAAGGCAATCATTCCCAGCACATTGAGTGAAACGTATTTACAAAATGTTTTGAACATTGTTTGATCCTCCCAAAAAAAAGCATCGATGCTCATATCTTCAAAGGCCTACGATATGAACTTCAATGCTTGATTACCCGGCGGTAAATAGTGATTGTATTGAATCATGAATAAATTTGAATGTCAAATTATTTTTGAACTTTTGTCTTATGAAACGGTTCAATGGAATTAACGTCGTACGGTGTATCTTGATACACGATGAAGTTTAACCAGTTGGAGTAGAGTAAATTGGCTCCGCTTTTCCATGTGACAATTGGATCTTGTGTATCATCATCGTCTGGATAATAGTTTTCCGGTACCTGAATGGGAAGCCCTTTTTCTTTATCACGTAAATATTCTCTTTCTAACGTTCGACGATCGTATTCAGAATGACCGGTGATGAAAATTTGACGGCATCCTTCAGTAGCACAGGCATATACACCGGCTTGTTTGCTGCTGGCCAAGATTTTTAAATAGGGACAGTCTTCAATTGCCTGGGTCGCATTGGCGGTATGGCGCGAATGCGGAACCATGAAGGTATCGTCAAATCCACGAAAAAGGATAGAGGATTTACGAACAACCTGATGTGGAAATACACCAAACAGTTTTTTTGGAAGTTGTATTTTAGGAATTCCATAGTGATAATAAAGACCTGCCTGTGCACCCCAACAGATGTGAAAAGTCGAATGCACATGTGTTTTGGACCATTCCATAATTTCGCATAACTCATCCCAATAGTCGACTTCCTCAAATTCTAAGTGTTCTAAAGGTGCGCCGGTGATGACCATACCATCAAAATAACGATCTTTAAAGGCATCAAATGTTTGATAGAATTTGAGCATATGTTCTTGTGATACGTTTTTTGATTTATGATTTTTCATCTGCATGAGTTCCAGCTCGACCTGAATAGGCGTGTTTCCTAATAAACGGGCAAGCTGTGTTTCGGTTTCAATCTTTGTAGGCATTAGATTTAACACCAGGATATAAAGGGGGCGTATATCTTGGGTTGTAGCCCTGGTTTCATTCATCACAAAGATATTCTCGTCGGTCAGTGTTCGAGTGGCCGGCAGTGCATTTGGAATCTTAATCGGCATACTGGCCTCCTAAGCATTCAATGCCTGATCAATGTCATCGGTTAAATCTTGTGCATCTTCCAAACCACAGGAGAAACGAACCATATCAGCACTGATACCAGCAGCTTTTAATTCTTCGTCATTCATTTGTCTGTGGGTCGTGCTGGCAGGATGAAGGCAACACGTACGAGCATCCGCTACATGGGTTTCAATTGCTGCCAGTTTTAAATGCTTCATGAATTTTTCGGCTGCACTTCTGCCACCCTGGATTTCAAAGCTAACGACACCACAAGATCCGTCAGGCAGATATTTTTGCGCTAGATCGTAGTAGGTATCCCCTTTTAATCCACTGTATTGAACCGAACGAATTTTTGGATGTTTGGATAAGAATTGAGCCACGGCCAATGCATTTTGACTGTGACGAGGCATACGAACATGCAGGCTTTCCAGACCCAGATTTAAATAAAAAGCATTTTGAGGAGACTGTATACAGCCTAAGTCGCGCATCAGTTGAGCGGTTGCCTTTGTGATATAAGCTCCCTCCAAGCCAAAACGTTCGGTATACGTAATGCCATGATAGCTTTCATCAGGTGTGGTCAATCCAGGGAATTTATCCGGGTATTTGGTCCAGTCAAATTTTCCGGAATCCACAATACATCCACCGACGGCCACTCCATGCCCGTCCATATATTTAGTCGTGGAATGTGTGATGATATCGGCTCCCCATTCAAAAGGACGACAAAGGATGGGGGTCGCAAACGTATTGTCCACGATCAAAGGGACTCCATGAGCATGGGCTGCCTGTGCAAATTTTTCGATGTCTAAGACGGTTAATGCCGGATTGGCGATGGTTTCTCCAAATACAGCCTTTGTGTTTTCTTGAAAAGCGGCATCCAGTTCTTCGACAGAACAATCTGGATCCACAAACGTAAAATCGATGCCCATACGTTTCATAGTAACCGCAAACAAGTTATAAGTTCCGCCATAAATACTATTGGATGCTACGATATGATCTCCGTTTCCGGCAATGTTGAAGATGGCAAATAGATTGGCTGCCTGGCCACTGCTTGTCAACATGGCGGCTGTACCACCTTCTAACTCGGCGATTTTAGCAGCTACTGCATCATTTGTGGGATTTTGAAGGCGAGTGTAGAAATACCCGCTAGCTTCCAAATCAAATAATTTTCCCATATCCTCGCTGGTAGCATATTTAAATGTTGTGCTTTGTACAATGGGAATCTGACGAGGTTCTCCATTGCCTGGCGTATATCCGCCTTGTACACATTGAGTTCCAATTCCTTGATGTTTCATATAAAGTCCTCTTTCCTATATATAGGTTTATTTTAATTTTCCTTGTTTAGATTGTCAAAATATATTCACGGATCTAAAAGAGAGTATGGATTGTAATACAGTAAGAATGTGTTAAAATACTATAAATGACCACAATAATAAATTGGTTAAAAAGGAGAATAGGACGATGAAAAGGACAAAATTGTATATGTTTTTTATATATTTTATATGTTGCGTTTATTTGGGCGGCAGTTCCGTCTATGCACAATCAGAAACACACAACATATATATTCAACCCGACAATGTACATCAAGAAATTACGTATGGAATATGGAAACTTCCAGATTCATGGGAATCCATCTTTTTGAATCGAGAAACCGATGCAGAAGGACAGAAACAATATGATCAGACTTTAAAAGAATTGGATCAACAATCCCAAAAGGAGCTGGATGCCTCTTATACACTTATCAATGCTTCTTTTAAAAGTGATGAAAAGGGAAACCTTTCCTGCACATTGGAAAAAGGGGTGTACTATGTTCGTCAAATGGATGCCACAGACACTTTACAAGTGGTCTCGGTTTTGTTTATTAGTCCATTGTCACAAACAAGCAATGTGATCCATCCAAAAGTGATGGTATCATCAGATGTATCTCATCCATCCACGCCAGATTCTAAACAAGAAGCTTCTAGTAAAGGGGCATCTACAAGCACAAATCTGGATCAAAAAACATGGTTGATGACGGGTATAGTCGCTTTAGGAATTGTGGTATGGATAATTTGGAAAAGAAAGGGGAGTCGCAGATGAAAAAAAGAAAGAAAAAGCTTTATAGCAGTGGGTTATCATTTTTAACCGCATCCACGATGTTGATACAGACGGTGGGAGTACAGGCGCAGGAAACGGAATCGTCTTCGGCCAATGAAGCGGATACTTCTTCTCTTCCATCACAAGATTCATCGAAAGTCGAAACCAATCCGGATTTGAATATAGAAACAAAACCGGAAGATCAGACTTTGCCGGCTACAGAAGATGTACAACCGGTTGAAGAGCCACCGGCTACAGAGGCGGTTGGAAGTGCGAATGCTATTGATATGACACCTGCGACAAATACCGTTGATCATGAAATTTCTTATACATTGGATCCTGCGGGATTGAATTGGCCAAGTGCAGATAATAAGGCGGCACAATTTCAGGTATCATTGATGGTCAAGGGATATGAGTCTTTTACGGTTTATCTGCCGGCAGGTCTATCGGAGGTAAATCATGATACACCGGATGGTTATAAGGTTGTAAAGTCGATGGATCAAAACAATGGTACCCTCTTGACATATACAAACAGTTCTCCCAATGATGCTTTGATTACTTTTAACGTGTCTTATAAGTTTGGATTGTATCCATATGGTTCGAACAGTAATTATAATAACTATCAATTTGCCCCGGGAAACACTGATTTAAAAGTGATTGTAGAGGCACCGAGTGCACATTTAGAAGGAACCATTCATGTCAACAACCCGGAAACCATGGATTTTGTGGCGGATGTAAAAAACAATGCCCGACCGGATAATACATTTACGGCTGATGGCAAATCCATTTACACTTTTACTATGGAAATCGTACATGATCCTGCACGAAATGAACCTATCATGGGATTTGGCGTAGCCAACAATCCAACGATGAATGGTGTGATTCATGTACCGAAGGGATTTGTATTAAAAGGAGCCTCGATGCATAATTGGTGGGGCAATTCCAACAATATTGACTCGGATGAAAAAAATGTACCGGGGATTCCAACAGGGGTATCGCAACCGGACGGACCTGGCGGAGATATTGTGATTACCAATATACAAGGTGCAGGTTACAGTAACTATCCCGTATCTCACCATTATTTTTATGGTTATTTTGAAAAAGGTACACCAGAAGGCACCTATCAATTTACCCCGGAATTAACATTGTCCCCTAAATTTTTAGGTGGAGGTGAAATGACAGTACCGGTTCAAAATCGAAATCTATCGACGGTGATTCTTGGTCAGGCCAACCCTGGTGTTATGACGGGTAAATATGGTTTTGTTCTGGAAGGCTATAGTAAAAATGATGTGGATCTCGAACATGCAGGATTTTATGCGAAATCTATTAGTGATGAATATAAAGTGACGGGTTTCTTGACTGGGAAAACCGACAAACCCGGTGTGAATGAGAAAATGCCGTATATCGGTGTGGATTTTGAAGATGGAAAAACGAACCAAACCAATACTTTGCGTACATACAAAATCACACTTCCGAAAAATTGGTGTGGAAATATTACGGATGTGATTATCAGCACGGGAGTAAGAGGAAGTGTTTCTCAATCGAATAATGAAGGAGACAATGGACCTTTTCAAATTACTTTGGATACAGGTGAAGTCATTGAAGTGAATTCTATTAAATCAAGCAATGCCCAGATTGATGCTGCTCTTTCCAATGGAGCCCACATTGTCAGCATTGAAGGAGAAGCCAACATTTTACCAGGCAACAATATTTCTGTACGATTAAAAAATGCGGTTATTGAAGATGGAACGTACCAAAGTGGTCAGCAGGTTCCCATTCAAATACATGTTCATAGTGTAACATCGGATACGGATATTGATGTCGTAGGGCATTTAAAATATTTTGATGACTATGCGATTGCGGGGACGGCTTATAGTATTGCGAATAGTATGAATTATGATATGAGTGGAACCTATACCCAGGGCCAATTGATTTCAGGTAAATATGGATGGTCTGGCTTGGGGATGGAAACAGCTGTACCCGAGGATACTGAAAATAAAATCATATTGCCTGAATCGGCCATTGACCGCCCTCATTATGTGCGCTTACCTGTCGTTCAAGTACGAAGCATTGCCCATCAAGCCATTGATGTAGATTATTCTAAATTGGGGGATTATGGATGGACACATCCGGAAAGTAAGAAAAAATATTATCCCGTGATTACTGATTTAGGCATCGATGAAAGTGGAGAACATGTGACGCAATTTGATTTTTCAATGTATGAGGTCAACGTGCCTAAAAATGCTAATATGGGTTCGTTTTTCTATCCAAATCAGATTCCATTTAAAGTCAGTGACATGGCTGTATCGGCTCAAGGAACAACGGACTGGGTCACTCGTGTGATTGATCAAAATGATCCTGCCACGCATCCTAAATATGGCGGAAAAGTATACGATGGAGGCAAAGGGAAAGCATGGAAAATTACGATTCCAACCATTGTAGGCTTTAAAAATGGGGTGTCTGGTGAAAAAACAAGTCTTACAGCCTATTATGGACAAGGAGCAGGAGCAGCCGGCTTTGATCGTGGTGTTAAAAGTGATACTAGCGATGATAAACCAAAAGGAATTCTTCGTTTAGCAATCACCAATAGTACAAACTATGACTATATCAATGGACAGGCGATTGCGATACTGCCTAGAAATGATTCGTATTCTTTGGTGTTGACAGGACCAGGAAGAGTAGAAACTGTTGGCACATTGTACTATTCTACAAAATCGCTTGACCTGCCAAAGGCAAATTCCAATGTGAGGATCGAATTAAATTCTGAGGATTGGATGACAGAGGATCAAGTGAAAGATTGGTCCAGTATTCGAAGTGTGGCATTAAACTCTTCCGCCATTCAAACCAAAGTACAGATGGTTGCCTATTTGCCAATTCAAGTTGAAAATATCAATGATCAAAGTATCGGACAAACAGCTATTATACCAACTTATAGTTATGCCCATAACGATGATCAGGGATTGGGCACTTTAAGCAATCGAACGGATTTAGAAACGAAGATTTATGGTACGCCGCAAATCCATGTTTACTACAAAGAAACCAAAGATGGGACCACTCCAACAGATGTGAATGTTGCGGATCCGAAAGTGATTACGGGCCGAAATACAGATGGTACAGGAGCCTCTTATGATTCTTTTACAACATCTCCTGTTGATGTGGAAGATTATACCTATGTAGGATTGGCGCAAGGAAAAGAAAAGGGTACCCTAGATGATCAGACACAGGATGTTGTTTATCTTTATAAACAAAAAGAATACAAGGTGACGGTACACTATATTGACATAACGGGGGTAAGTCCTAAGGACACATGGACACCAAGTGATGGTACCGAAGTGGATAGCTTGAAACAAGAACTTAACGGTGTCAAAAATGAAACTTACCAAAATGAGGTGCAGGCACCAGCAGGATATCAAATTGTCCAACAAGATGATGCGGCTGCACAGGGAACCTTTACAGGGGAAATGGATGCGTATGTCTATATCAAAGCGGATACCCAAAAAGTGGTTTATACCATTATCGATGACAGTGCCAAGAAGACTTTAGAAGATAAAGTGTCTTTTGACAGCGGTGCTTCAGGAACCAACTTACATAAAACACAAAAGGATTTCGATGCAATCATCAAAACCTATACGGACAAAGGCTATGAAGTGGTTTCACAAGATGAACTACCAGGTACCTTTGATAGCGATACTTCAAAAGATCAAGAGATTGTCGTTCATCTAAAACATGCGACTGTTACGGTGACACCGGACCATCCACAAACCCCTGGAGATCCAATCGATGGTAGTGAGTCAAATTGGCCGGATGGAGTGGATCAAGTTTCTCTTCAAAAATCAATCACACGAACGATTGATTATGTAGATGGTTTAACCAAGGACAAAGTAGCGGATTCGGTAACACAAACGGTCACATTCACCCATCATGTGGTTGTGGATAAAGTAACTGGTGAAGTACTAGGCTATGATACCAATGGAGATGATACGGTGGATACCACAAATGCAGACGATGCCTGGATGACAGATTCCAATACCTGGGCTGAAGTAACATCACCGGATTTATCTTCGAAAGGATATGAAGCACCTGATGTTTCCAAAGTCGATGAAAAGGTTGTGGCATCCAATACAAGTGATGAAACCGTTACAGTTACCTATAATCGTTCCACACAAAAGGTGGTTTATACGATTATCGATGATACGGCTAAGAAAACACTGGAAGACAATGTTCTTTTAGATACCGGACCTTCCGGAGCATCTTTGAACAAGACTCAGGAGGATTTGCAGAAGATTGCAGATGGCTATGGTACAAAAGGGTATGCGATCGTGAGCGTGGATACACTGCCGGAACACTTTGACATAGATCCATCTACTGATCAGGTTGTAATCATTCATCTGGAACATACGTATGAAGCAATCACTCCTGACAATGCGAAAACACCGGGAGATCCTATCGATGGCAGTGAAAGTGTCTGGCCTAAAGAAGCAGGCAAAGAAAATCTTCAAAAATCCACTACACGAACGATTGAATATATCGATGGAATGACAAAAGAAAATGTAGCGGATTCTGTGGAGCAGACAGTTGAATTTGAACGACATGTGATCATTGATAAAGTGACAGGTGAAGTGTTAGGCTATGATACCAATGATGATAATCAAGTAGATACCGAAGACCCAGATCAGGCTTGGATGCATACAGATGGAGAATGGAGCGAGGTTGTTTCTCCAGACTTGAGTTCACAGGGATATGAAAAACCTTCCATGGAGAAAGTCGAAGCAGAAAATGTCGATCCCTCTACGGAAACCAAGACGATCCAGATCATCTATGAAATTTCTAATCGAATCATTCTTCCTTCTACGGGAGGAATAGGTTCTCTATTCTATACGATATCAGGTCTTGTATTGACAGGAATCGGTTGGAAGGGATTCCGAAAGAATAAAAAGAAATAAGACAGGCAAATAGCCTGTCTTTTTAGAAAAGAATATGAAATTTAAAAAATATATTTATATAACATTGATTGTTCTGGGTGTTCTTTTAGTACTTTATCCAATAGTACATCATTTTGAACATGAGCAAAGTAGTATGCAAAGTACTAATGATTTTGAAGAATATGTTCAATCCATACAAGATAAAGATCGAGAACAGCTGGCAAAGGAAATAGAAAAATATAACCAATCGACTTTAAATCAAAGTGTAAGTGATCCATACTCTTCCGGTCAGGAGGTATACAAGATCAATGATCGGCTGGCAGCTCATGATGTAATTGGAGAAATCATAATACCAAAAATTCAAGTTAAAGAACCTATTTACGAAGGAACATCGGATACCACCTTACAAAAGGGGATTGGCCATTTGAGTGGTACATCGTTTCCATCTGGTGGTATGGGTACACACACTATGTTGGCAGGCCATAGAGGACTTCCAGGCGCTGCATTGTTTTCTAGATTGAACGAGTTGGAAATTGGAGATACTTTTTCTATATATACCGTCGAAGGACTTCATACATATGAAGTGATTTCTATAGATACCATTTTGCCGGATGCATTTCAAATGGAACCTCTAAACGAACACCAGGATTTAGCCACCCTTGTTACGTGTACCCCTTATATGATCAATTCACACCGATTATTAGTAACTGGTACAAGAGTAGAAGAGAGCGCAAATGTAGATATACTTAAGCCCTTGTCTATGAATTGGATAGTATTGGCAAGTGTTGGATTTTTATTGGTGGCAGGTGGGATCTTGTTTTGGGAAATAAGGTGTAGAAGAAAATAAAACCATGTATAATAGGGGCAAAAGGAGATGGCTTATGAAACTGTTTGCTTCGGATTTAGACGGAACCTTATTGAATAAGAATCATCAATCGGATCATCGAATCAATGAAGGTATTGAAAAAATATTTGAAGCAGGCCATATTTTTACTGTGTGTACCGGTAGAAATTTATCGTTAACCCGTTCTGCGGGTTTGGTAGATACCTTTTTGATTGGCATGAATGGAGCTTGTATTTTAGATAAAGAAGGACGTATCATTTCTTCGCATCCAATGGATAAAGAAACCATACGGCTTCTTTTATTTGAAACACCGTATAAATTTGAATACCAAACATTCGATGAAATTTATACGACAGGGGATGAGGAAACTTTCACGAAGATATATATGCAAAATCAAAGAATGAGGAATCGGGCAGTTCAAAAAAATATGGCAAAAAATTTGAGAAAATATCATTTTCAATGTGATCCTTTTGATATTTTATCGAAAGATATTTATAAAGTGAATCTGCACTATACGCATGAAGAGATGTATCAAGAAATTGAAGAATTGGCAAATCACTATGCGGATAAAATTGTCAATGCACCGAGTGTGACCAGTTTAGCTGAAATAACAGGTTTTGGTGTGACAAAAGGAAATGCGGTCAAAGAACTTGCAGATTTTCTTCATATTCGTGATGAAGATGTGTATGTGTATGGAGATGGTTTAAATGATCTATCGATGTTAAAGCGTTTTGAACATTCCTATTGTCCATCTACAGGGACTGTGCAGGCTAAAGAAGCAGCAAGCTATCAAATTGGTCCATATGATGAATACTCTGTAATATCACATATGTTGGAGAACTTGTAAAATGTACATTCGTTCTTATAAGGAAGAAGATGCGCCAATTTTACGCGACTTATTTTGGAATACAGTGCATACGGTGAATGCAGCTGATTATACCATGATACAATTGGATGCATGGGCACCTGTAGAATACGATCGTAAAGCGTGGAATCAGCGATTTTTAGATCACACTTCGTTTGTTGTTGAAAATGACGGTCACATAGTTGGCTTTGGGGATATGGATGCACAAGGGTATCTGGATCGATTGTTCGTACATAAAGATCATCAAAATGAAGGAATTGGCACTATGTTATGTGATGCCTTGGAAGCTTTGGCAACGAAAAGAGTTATCACACAAGCTTCTATAACGGCAAAGCCTTTTTTTGAGTATAGAGGCTATCGATGTATACAAAAACAAATAGTGTATGTACGAGGTGTGGCGATGGAAAATTATTGGATGGAAAAAATCATTTTATAGACAGGTTTTATGTGAGAATTTGCATAGATACCGTAAAATCTCTTATTTTGCATAGTGTTTCAATGTTATAATGACAAGGTGCATATGGGAGGTTGTTATGGGGAAAAATAAGAATTGGTGGAAAGATTTAATTTTTGTAGTATTAGGCAACTTGATCATTGCTTGCGAAGTTGCGTTCATTGTATTGCCGAATCATTTACTAGATGGAGGAATTGCCGGTTTATCTGTGGCTTTACAACCATTAGTTCCAATAGATCCAGTTTGGATGATCAATATTTTGACTGTGGGACTCTTTATTTTAGGATTTATTTTTTTAGGAAAAGAATTTGCTTTGAAGACAGTGGTATCAGCCATTGCCTATCCAGTGCTAGTTACGCTTTTATCGGCAGTGGTAGAACAATTCCCTGCAGATACATTTGTTATGCCTGATTATTTGGCGGCAATTTATGCTGGTGTGTTGGCAGGGTTTGGCCTGGGATTGGCGTTTCGAGCCGGTGCCAGTACAGGAGGAATGGATATTCCGGCCTTGATTATACATAAGTATGCCCGGCTGTCCTCTGGAAATTCTGTCATGATCGTGGATATTTTAACAATTTTATTTGGTGTGATAACCTATGGTCTTCAAAAGGCACTGGTTGGAATCATTACTGTGTTTATCTCTGGTCAGGTTATTAATAAAACAGTTCTGTTAGGTTCACAGAGTGCCAAGAATGTTATGATCATTTCATCTAAGTGGGATGAAGTTCGTGATTATTTAATGAATACGATGAGCCGTGGGGTAACGATTCTCTCCGGAAAAGGTGGTTATACCCAACAGGAACGTCCTGTTGTAATGTGTGTGATTTCTCGAAAAGAATATCCTTTGGTGGAACAAGAAATCAACCGGATTGATCCAGCCGCTTTTATGGTTGTCAGTGATGTCAATGAAATTCATGGTTCTGGTTTTACTTTTGAGGATGGGACGATCAATCGTAATGTATGGTAATTAAAAACAGGAATAATGAAGCAAACCCCAAAGTTTGGACACAAACAAAAGGAGGTTCGCTTCACATAAGCTTCCTGTTTTTTTTACGATAGTTCAAACATACCGGTATAAAGCTGATAATATACACCATGCTGGTCAATCAGCTGTTCGTGATTTCCACGTTCAATGATTTGTCCATGATCTAAAACGATAATGACATCCGCATTGCGGACTGTGGATAAACGATGGGCAATCACAAATACAGTTCGCCCTTCCATCAATTGATCCATACCTTTTTCAATCAACTGTTCTGTTCGCGTGTCAATGGAAGAAGTCGCTTCATCTAAAATTAATACCGGAGGATCGGCAACGGCAGCACGGGCAATGGCCAATAACTGTCTTTGGCCGCTGGAAAGATTGCTTCCGTCATTATGGATCATAGTTTGATAACCTTCCGGTAATCGGCGGATAAAGGAATCCGCATTGGCCAATTTGGCAGCACGAATACATTCATCGTCTGTGGCATCCAGATTCCCAAAGCGAATATTATCTAAGATCGTACCGGTGAATAAGTGAGTATCCTGTAGTACGATACCCAAAGATCGTCTTAAATCGGCTTTCTTGATCATCTTGATATCAATACCATCATAGGTAATTGAACCATTTTGAATATCATAGAAACGATTGATCAAATTAGTAATCGTCGTTTTACCGGCGCCGGTAGCACCGACAAACGCTACTTTTTGTCCCGGCTTGGCATATAAGGAAATATCGTGTAAAATTGTTTTCTTACTTGTGTAACCAAAACTGACATCGTGAAAGCGGACATCCCCTTGCAGTAAAACATATTCGATTCCGTTTTCTCGGGGATGTCGCCAAGCCCATTTACCGGTATTTTCCTTTGTCTCGATGATTTGACCGTTTTCTTGCCGAATGCTGACAAGAGTTATTTTTCCTTGATCCACTTCCGGATCCATACTCATCAATTCGAAGATGCGTTCAGCCCCGGAAAGCGATGTCAATAATAAATTCATCTGCATCGTAAACTGGTTGATTGGCATAGCCGCCTGCCGCACGAAAATTAAATAGCTGGCCAAAGAACCGACATCCATTTGTCCTTTTAAAACCATGTACCCACCTAGCACGGATACAATCGCATAATTGACATAGGACAAGGATACGACCATCGGAACGATTGTTTGGGCATAGCCTTGTGCTTTGGCACTGCTGCGCTGCAGATTTTTATTTAACTTTTCAAAAACTTTTTGGTTTGCTTTTTCATGATTAAAAACTTTGACGACTTTTTGTCCGGAAATCATCTCTTCAGTAAAACCATTGATATCTCCGATGTTTTTTTGTTGTAAAGAGAAATAAGATTTGCTCTTTTTACTGGAAAATTGGATATAGATAAACATGATGATGTAAAAAAGTACGACGATTAAAGACAATCGCCAGCTTAATACAAAGAGCAGAATCAAAGTACCAACCACCTGGATAAAGCTTTGAATCATCATCGCAAAAGAGTTGTTTAATGCATCCGATACCGTATCTACATCGTTGGTAAAGCGTGACATTAGTTCACCGTGTGAGTGAGTGTCAAAGAAGGACAATGGCAGTTTTTGCAGTACATGAAATAAATCTTTTCGAATATCTTTGACCACTTTTTGGGCGGCGACTGCCATGATCTGTGTATAGCCTAAAGCAGATAAAACACCAATCAAAAAGATAAATGCCATGAGTAGGATTTGAAGGAAAGCTTTATCTAACCCGGTGCTCAATACTTCGTTGACCACAGGACGAATCATATAGGTACCCAGAAGATTTCCTAATGCGGAAAGGGCAACCAGAATGCCGACTAACACAAATAAAAGCGCATGATTTCCCATATAATGCATCAGTTTACGAATGGTTTGGGTGATGTTTTGTGGTTTCATAGACTGGCTCCTTTCTGTTGTGATTCATATAAACCGCGGTAGAAATCACTTGTTTGCAGGAGTTGTTCATGGGATCCTTTCGCAGCAATCTTTCCGTCTTCCAAGATCAAAATTTGATCACAATGACTGACAGAGCTGACACGCTGGGCAATGATGATCTGTGTCAACCCATGAATTTTTGAAAGTGAATTTCGAATTGCGTGATCGGTATTAGTATCAACCGCACTCGTTGAATCATCTAAAATTAAGATCTTTGGTTTCTTCAATAAAGCTCTGGCAATACATAAACGTTGTTTTTGACCACCGGATACGTTATTTCCACCTTGTTCGATGTATGTATCGTATTGATCCGGCATCTTTTGAATGAATTCATCAGCACATGCGATTTTACAAGCCTCTTGAATTTCTTCATCGCTTGCGGTTGGATCGCCCCAACGCATATTTTCTTTAATCGTACCTGAGAATAAGGTATTCTTTTGTAAAACCATTCCCACTCTGTTTCTAAGATCTTCCAAATTCATATCGCGAACATCGACCTGGCCAATTTTGATGGAGCCTTCACTGACATCGTATAATCGGGCAATCAACTGTACCAAACTGGATTTGGCACTGCCGGTTGCTCCCATGATCCCTACTGTGGAACCGGCCGAAATATGCCAATCAATATCATTAAGCACGTATTCTTTGGCGTTTTGTGCATATTTAAAATACACGTGATGAAAGTCGATGGAACTGTCCTTTGGTGTCAATGGAAGGGCACCGGAGATCAAAGTGACTTTTTCTTCCACAACTTGGGCAATACGGTTACAGGAAGCCAAAGAACGAGTAATCAATAAAAAGACATTGGAGATCATCATCAAAGAATTCATGATCTGAAGCACGTAGCTTAAAACACCGGTTAATTCTCCCACCTGCATTTGATTTTGTACAATTAAATGAATACCTAAGGTCATTAAACCAACGATGGCCATGTACATGGTCATTTGAAAGGCCGGGGTATTTAAAGAGGCAATATGGAAAGTATCTTGAGAAATTTTGGCAAGGTCCTGGTTCACTTTCTCAAATTGTTCTTCTTCATATTCGTCGCGCACAAAGGCTTTAATAGCTCGAATCGCTGTTAGATTTTCCTGAATCAAACGATTGACGGAATCAATGGCTTTTTGTAGTACAGAATACATAGGGGCTACCTTTCTGACCACAAAAAAGAGAATGACGGCCAGGATCGGGGTGGTAAACAAGAAAATCACAGAAAGTTCTTTATTGATCAGAAAAGACATTACAAGACCTAAAATTAATATAATCGGGCCACGGGCAAAAGGACGAATCCCATTGACCAGTGAATTCTGAATCACTGTCACATCGCTTGTCAAACGTGTGATCAAAGAACTGGTTTCAAAGTGATCTAAATTGGCAAAAGAATAACTTTGAATTTTCTGATATTGTACAGATCGAAGCCTTTGACCAAATAAGGTAATGGCCTTAGCGGCATACCGAGCATACAGTAAACCAAAAATTAAAGATAAGATGGCACAGCCAATCATTTCAAACCCTTGTTCCATAAAAACAGAGGGGTCTTTTTTTGCAATCCCCACATCGATGATCTCTGACATCAACAGGGGGATAAAAACTTCAAATGAAGTTTCAATCGCAACACATAAAATAGAAAAAACAAAATATCGTCGAATACCTTTTGTATAGGCAAATAATACTTTTAAAGATGACATATGGAATCCTTTCGTTTTCAACATTATACACCTAAATTTTAACCTGGGTCGAATCCGTGCATATTTCCTATGGTTAGGAAAAATCTTATTTTTTGATTTTAGAAAAATAGCCTATAATATATAAGTTGTCTGGAAAGGAATCTTTATGCATACATTATTTTTTGATTTTGATGGTACTTTACGTGTACCAGAAACCAATGAAGTTTCAAAAGAAACAATACAGAATTTAAGAACTTTGCGAAAAGAAGGGAATTTGATCTTTATTAATACTGGACGTTGTTTTTCTTCTTTAGAAGGACAGGCCAAAGATTTACCGTTAGATGGTGTTATTTGTGGATGTGGTACTTATATTCGATATCGAGGACAGATATTATATGAAGTACAAGCTACATCGATTCAAAAAGAGCGTGTGCTCAAGGCTTTACGCTCATGCAGGCTCGATGCGTTTTTGGAAGGCCATGGCGGCTTGTTTGTCGATCAGACGTATTCAGATCAGCTAAACCAGGTGATTTCTTTTTTTAAGCGAATGAATGTAAATATGTTATCTACAGAGGATCCTTCTTTTGCGTTTTCTAAGATGAGTCTCTATTATACAGATCAAAAACAAAAAGATGAATTTGAAAATCTGTTAAAGGAAGATTTTGACTTCATCAACTTCCCAAATCTTAAAGCGGAAGCTGTTTTAAAAGGGCACTCGAAAGCCAGTGGTATGCGCATGTTATTGAAAGAATTATCACTTCCATGTTCTACAAGCATCGCCTTTGGTGATAGTGATAATGACATGGAGATGTTAAAGGAAGCAAATTGCAGCGTTTTAATTGGAGAGCATGCTCCGCATTTACAAGAGTTAGCCGATCTAAAAGCTCCGTCTGCCAAAGAAGAAGGAATCAGCTGGGCGTTACGAAAATTGAATTTGATTTAAAAAGTGGATATACACAAAAAAATTCTCCGGATAATGAAAATATACCAGGAGAATTTTTTATGTATTAAAAGGATGAATGAAAATTCAATTGTTCCAGAATTTTAGGCTGTAATTCGTTTTGAACATGAAGAATAGAAAAAGCTTGGTGGATATCTGAAATTGTGCTACTTTCCAATAAAATGGAAATGTTGTCAATTAAATTATCCAACTTTCCTTTTTCCGTGCCAGAAAAGCGCCCTGGACAAATGTGCACATTTCTCGAACATGCATCTTTTCTAGGATTAATAGAATTTGTTTGAATTCTCTGTCGGATAGAAACAGTAAAGATAATAACTCCATGATATCTTTTGAGATTCCATAGATCTCTGGATCAAATCGAAAGTCTTCGCTTTTTTTCTTTTCTTTGGTTGTATATTCTAACCAGCAGCTATCTTTTTTCTTCGTATTGCGCAAGCAGATCTAAATCGATCGAACATCGGGGCCCTCATCGTACAATATGTTCGGAGAAATCCTGGAGAATGATTTTGTTGGCCGGCAATGAATCGATAGGCATATTAAAGACCACGGCGGAGAAGACGATACGTATAGGATTCTTCGTCTTGGGCTTCAATACGAATCAGAATACATCGCTCATCTTGGAAGGGATGAGACTGGCTGAATCAGAGAAGCGTTTCTTGCAGGGAAAGATGTTTACATTTGTCTAAACACTGTTGAAGAAGAACAGTTTGAACCGATTTAAAAGAAAGAATGATTTTGGACTGGGCATCAAAATACTGCTTGTCCAGTTCCAGAATATGACCTAATTCGTTTAAATGTGAGATGATTAAACCTCCTATTAATCAATACGCATAAAATAGACAAAATCATACATTTTATTCGATATTATTTATATATTTAAAGAGCGTATTTTTTTCAAAGAGGTATCGAACTTCAAAACTTTTTATTTTATTCAATGGGTTTTTGATAGAAAGCACCATAGAAGTGATGCGTCTTATAGACATTGATCAAAACATCAGGTTTGACATTACGTATGCAATCGATCGCATCACGTTGTTCATAAGTGCTGATAACGGTTTTGCAGACATAATAAGGTTTTTTACTGTAAGCTCCCTGCCCTTTTAAGATTGTCATTCCATGGCGGAAATGATTAAGGAAAGCATCGCTGACCGTTTCCGGATCATCGGTGGTGATTTCCAAAGTTACCTGGGCATAACGATCATAAAAACCAGAAATGGTCTTGGTTGATATAAACTGAAAAACCAGGGAATAACCGGCTGCTTCCCAACCAAAGAGAGCACCGAAGATCAATATCAAAGTAGCATTGAATAAAAATACATAATCCCATAAACTCTTATGGATTTTATTGGATACATAGAGAGCAATAAAATCGGTACCTCCGGTTGAGGCATCGGCTTTTAAGGCAAGAACGATGGAAAGACCGTATAAAAAACCTCCAAACAGTATATTTAACATCTTGTCATCGAAAAAAGGTGTAAAATTAAAAACTTGAAGAAATAGAGAAACTAAACCAAACTGCAGGCAACTTAAAAATGTAAAGCGATGGGATACGCTTTTATAGCACAAAAGAGCGGCTGGAATATTTAAAACTAAGATGCCCAAGGATACGGAAAAATCAATGCCAAGCAGTTGAGTGATGCGACTGATCAGAATGGAAAGACCAGTAAATCCGCTAGAAAGCAGGTCGCAAGGATTCATAAAAACCTGTATGATATAAACTTGCATCCATGCACTGCTTAGGATCAAAAGGACCGAAAATATAAAACGTGTGATTTTGTTTTTTTGAAGTTGATGAATCTGAGAAGCCATAATGAACCTTCCTTTAGTACAGAAGCCATTATAGAGAAAAATACAGAGATTCTATCACAGATTGTCTTCCTAACAGATAAGGAAAAACCGCAAAGATTTTATTTCCTAATATTAGGAAACAGGAAAAATGGACAAAATAAAGAGGATGCATACAATAAAGTAAGGGATTAGACTATGTTAAATAAACGACAGGAAAAAATCATCATGCTCTTGCAGGATTCGAAGAAATGGATCACGGGTAAGGAATTTGCCCGTTTGATGAATGTTTCAGATCGAACGATACGAAGTGATATCGATACGATCAATCGTACATACAATGCGCATTTGATCGAATCGAATTTACGCAGTGGTTATCGAATCAATGAAGAAATACTGACGACATTGCCAATCGAACTCAATGCGGTATCGATTCCGCAGACACCGGATGAGCGTTGTACATATATTTTGCAGGAGTTAATTTTAGAAAAGAAACAAATCAACTTGTTAGATCTTCAGGAACAAGTTTTTATTAGTGGATATTCTATCGATAATGATATCAAACGCATCAAAAAGATGTTGGAGCCGTACCAGGATCTTTCTTTGATTCGCTCTAAAAACTGTATTCGTTTGGATGGCAGTGAAGAAAGTAAACGGAAACTTTATAAGCAATTACTGTTTGAAGAAACACAGGGAAACTTTTTGAATTTAAACCGACTTTCCAGTATGTTTCATGATTTAGATTTGGAGTATGCCAAAGAAGTTTTGGACAAGATGTTTAAAAAGTACAATTTTCATGTTCGTGAAATGCAAAAACCTATGTTGATGATTCATGTAGGAATAGCATTAGAGAGAATGATCCACCACAATTATGTGGAAACTTCCAGAGATACACCGGAGCTTAGAAACACCAAGGAATACAGCATCACCAAAGAGTTCTTTGATACGATGGCACAATCGATCCATATCGATGTCAATGAAAATGAAGTCGTGTTACTGGCACTTTTGTTGCGAGGGAAGAAAGCCATTACGATGCATAACGACCTTGTACAAAGCGTAACCGATGGCATCAATGTCAATGATCTGGTGACAAAGATCGTCACGATGATCAAAGAAGATTTTGATATCGATTTTGTCAAAGATCTCGATCTAAGAACCGGTTTGGCTCTTCATATACAAGGCTTGATCGAACGAAAGAAAAAGGATATTGTCGTATCGAATCTATATTTACAGGAATTAAAGAGAAAATATCCGCTTGTCTTTGAATTGGCGATTCATGTCGGACAAATCTTAAATGAAACATTAGATATGCAGGTATCAGAAAATGAAGTTGGTTTTTTGGCACTCCATTTAGGAGCCGCTTATGAAAGATCGCATTCTTTTCAAAAGTATCGAGTTGTGATGATCTATCCGGTCGATCAGGCTTTTGGGGATATCTTGTTAAGAAAAGTCGATACGCTGTTTTCGGAGCGAATGACAGTAATTAACTGTTCCAGTTTCTTTGAAGAAAAGATGATCAAAGAGTTAAATCCGGATCTGATTTTGACAACACTGCAGCTGCAGCACAATTTAGATATTTCAACGATTCAGATTTCTTTGTTTATCAGTACCGAAGATGAAAGTAAGATCTTTCAGGCATTGAATGCTTTGGATAAAAAGCGCTATCAACAAAAATTTGAAGATGAGTTAATTGATCTGATTGAACCGGAGCTGTTTTATAAGAATCTGGAATTGCGCACACCTACGGAAGTGATTACTTATATGTGTGATAATTTGGAGAAGAAAGGCTATTGCGATTCTTCATTTAAAGAGGCGGTTTTGAAAAGAGAGGAAGTGGCTGCCACCAGTTTTGTCTATTCTTTTGCGGTACCGCATTCTTTGAATGTACCAAGCTTTCGGCCGGCCATTTCTGTTGGTTTCTTAAAGCGTCCAATCAAATGGGGCGAATTTGATGTCAAGATGGTTTTGCTGCTGGCGGTCAATGAAGAACATCAGGATCTTTTGATCATGTTCTTTGAGTGGTTAAGCGGTATGATCAACAATGCCAATCATTTTGCCGCTTTACTGGAAACAAAAGATTACGACGACTTTGTCGCCAAGATCGTTGAATAGGAGGACTATCATGAGTAAAAAACATAATATAAGGGCCGGGATACAGCTACAGAAGACGAGTGTGAATAACTTTTCTCGTGTAGGTGCCTATTTGATTGACTGGTATATCGCATCGATGTTTGCCGGTATTCCGATTACTTTGATTGCCACATCGATCAATCATAATACAACGATCACACAGGATTTAAGTACCTTACCATTAGGCTGGGCCGTTATAGCCGGTATTTTAGCTATCGTCTTTTATCTGGGCTATTATTTTGTTGTAGAGCTAAAAGTCTATAAGGGACAAAGCTTTGGAAAGCGTATCTTTAAGCTGAAGGTCGTAAAAGATGATGGAAGCGATGTGGATTTTAAAACGATCCTACTAAGAGAAGGCTTGGGAATCATGATTGTCGAAGGGTATTTAGCTAACAGTTCCAGCTATCTTCGTCAGATTCTGCAGCTGTTTACCGATTTTAATATCATGGATCTTGCGGTCTATTTATTTGGAATCATTTCCGCAGTTTCGATTTTGATTGGACTGGCCAGTCCTTCCCGAAAGATGATTCATGACTTTATTGCGCATACGCATATTATTAGTACAAAAGATGAGAATTGATTTCCTAGAGATAGGAAATCATTTATTTTGTATGAATTTTCACAAAATGTTAACGTTATTTCAAGAAAGAGAGGGTATATTATGGATAAACTCGAAAAACTGCTCATGCCAATGGCAGATATTCTTACGAAAAACCGAGTTTTGATTGCGATTCGAGATGGATTCTTGATCACGACACCATTGTTGATCGTTGGATCTATTTTCTTGTTGATCGCAAACTTCCCTATTCCAGGGTGGAATGAGGCAATCTCATCTGTATTAGGTCCAGATTGGACAGGATGGTTTACAGCAGTATCTAAGGCATCCTTTAACTGTACCGGTTTATTAACAGCTTTAGGTACAGGGTATGCGATGGCTCGTGAATTTGGCGGCGATAAGATTCAGGGTGCAGCTGTTGCGGTTGTTGCGTTCTTTATTTTAATGCCAACGACACACATTGCCAGCGATGCAGATGGTAATTTGGTAGAAGGTGCTACCGTTGCCGGTTTGTCTTTTGACTACATCGGACCAGATGGTATCTTCATGGCGTTGATTTGTGCGATTTTAGGTGTATGGTTGTTCTGTTTTGCGTATAAAAAAGGATGGACGATCAAAATGCCTAAGGGTGTTCCTCCGGCAGTTACCGATTCTTTTGCCGCTTTAGTACCAAGTGCAATGGTTATGGCAGCTGCCTTCCTGATTCGAATTCTGTTCTCCTTTACAGAATTTGGAACGATGCAGGACTTTGTCGTTGCAATCTTACAGACACCATTGCAAGGGTTAGGAGATACATTGGGAGCCAACGCATTATATACATTCATGTGTTCTTTCCTTTGGTTCTTTGGTATCAACGGTCCGGCGGTATGTAACTCAGTTTACTTCATCGGAAACGTATTAACCGCACAACAGTTATTAGCATTTGAGGCTGGAAAAGAATTGCCATATATCTTTACCAACCCATTCAGTAACTTCTTTACCAACTTTGGAGGTGGAGGTTCCACATTAGGTCTTGTGATTTTGATGTGTACAGTTTGTAAGTCACAGCGAATCAAGCAATTGGGACGCTTGTCTATCGTGCCAGGTTTCTTTGGTATCAACGAACCAATCATCTTTGGTTTACCGGTTGTATTGAACCCGATCATTGCGATTCCATTCATTCTGGCTCCGATGTTGAACCTGACGTTGTCTTATTTTGCCACACTTTGGGAAATCATTCCAAAGACTACCGGTGTAAACTTGCCTTGGACAACTCCAATCGGTTTCTCCGGATGGCTTTCTACCGGTTCATGGACAGCCAGTGTATGGCAGTTGTTCCTGTTGGCATTGAACATGCTGATCTACTTCCCATTCTTAAAGACATTGGATAAAAAATATCTGTTGGATGAAGCGAATGCGGAAGCTGCCGGCGGTGAAGAAGACGAAATTTCTTTTGATGATTTAGACTTAGACGATCTATAAGATGAATATAAAAGCAGGCCATCTATCCTGATGCCTGTTTTTGTGCTTATATAGTATAATAAGGAGGCATACTGATGAAAGTAATGATGATTTTTGATCAGACCCAGGCTGGTTTAGGCGGTAAAGAAAGTCCGGATCTTGCGATGGGAGGAAAGGCAATGGCCATTGGTTCCTGTGGCATGTTTGAACGTTTTATGCAACAAAATGATGGTAAGATCATTGCCACTTTGTATTGTGGAGATGGAACATTCAAAGAAGATCCGGAAAAGAATGCTAAGAAATTTGCAGCCATGGCTAAAAAGTTTAATCCGGATGTAGTCATTTGCGGACCCTGTTTTAACTATCCAGGCTATGGATGGATGGCAGCCAAAACAGCTTTGACAATCAATGAGCATACGGATATTCCGGCATTTGCGATCATGTCCAAAGAATGTGAACAAGCCATTGAAGAATTCAAAGATAAAGTTACGATCTTGAAAATGCCAAAAAAAGGTGGAACGGGATTAAACGAAGCTTTAAGTGAAATGTGTGTATTTGCCCGAATGCTGGCAAATAAAGAAGACACAACAGCGTTTATTCAGGAACACGCATACTAGAAATATATCTTTCAAAGAGGTCACTCCACTATCCACAGGCCTCTTTTTTTGACTTCCTATAAGTTAGGAAACAACCTTAAAATATGAAGAAGCGAAAAAAGCCTATAATAAAACCGACAGGGAAAGGTGGCTTAATTATGTATAATCAATGGATGAAAGAATTAACACAGATCATAGGTGTATCAGGTGATGAAAAAAGAGTTTCTCGTTACTTGGCAAAGGCTTATCAAGGACAATGCGATAAAATCGTTTATGATAATTTAGGATCGGTATTTGCGCTCAAGAAAAGCAAAAAAGAAAATGCGAATCGTGTTATGGTTTGCGCACATATGGATGAAGTTGGTTTGATGATCACAGAAATTCAGGAGAATGGATTATTGTCTTTTATCAAGATCGGGCCAATTGAAGAAAAAGCTTTATATGGAAGCAGAGTGCGCATTCAGACACGAGAAAAGGAAATGGTGGGAGTCATTACAGCTGACGAAGATGCGATGAAAAATAACGATGTAAAAGGAATGCGCATTGATATCGGAGCTTCCAGTAAAGAAGAAGTACAAGTACAAGGTATCATGGCCGGTGATACAGCGGTTATGGATGGTGAATATACAATGCTTCATCAAAATCGAATCATGGCCAAAGCAGCGGATGCCCGTCAAGGATGTGTTCTTGGACTCGTATTATTAGAGGCTTTAAAGGGTGTAGAGTTAGATTTTGATCTTTATGTGGGGGCCAGCGTAATGGAAGAAGTTGGTCAGCGTGGCGGAACCACAGCAACAGGCCTGATTCATCCGGATCTTGGTATCGTTTTAGATGGCGGGGCTGCTGATGACTATAAAGGAAAAGACAATGAAGTCGGTCAGTTAGGAAAAGGCGTTCTGATTCGATACTATGATAAGGGAATGATGCCAAACCGTGGGTTATTGGAAGAATTGGAAATGGTATGTAAAGAAAACAAGATTGATTCGCAATACTACTATACAATGGCACTGACGGATTCGGCTTGGGTACATAAGCTGTTTAGTGGATGTCCTACTTTGACATTGGGAGTATGCTCTAGAAACTCTCATACTGGCAATGCAGAAATCGATTTACACGATTTGGAATGTGCAGGAAAGGCATTAGTGGAAATTGTCAAAGGCTTAAACAGCGAAAAAATTCAGAAGTTTAAGGAATACAATCGCTAGAAAGGATGTTTTCTATGACAAAAGAAGCAATAGGAGATATCAATTTAGAGATGCTGAAAGAATTCAGCGAGGCCCATGGTATCAGCGGAAACGAAAAAGAAGTAAGTCGTATCATGAAAAAGTGGATGCAGCCTTATACAGATGAAATTACTTATGATAATAACGGATCGATTATCGGTATTCAGAAAGGAACAGAAAATGTATCTTTAATGATTGCCGGTCATATGGATGAAGTTGGATTTTTGGTTCGTGAAATTGATAAGAACGGTTTTATTCGATTGTTGCCGGTTGGAGGCTGGTGGGGACATGTACTGCCTAGTCAAACATTGGTTGTTACGACAAAGGAAGGCAAACGCTATCAAGGTGTTGTTGGCTCCAGTGCTCCTCATGGTCTTCCTAAGGAAGTAAAGGAAAAAGTGATTCATCCATTAGATCTGTTTTTGGATATGGGTGTTGAAAATGCACAGGAAATCTATGATCTGGGTATTCAGATTGGCGATATGGTTACACCAGATACACAATTTACTGTGATGAACAATCCTAACTATTTAATGGGAAAAGCATGGGATGATCGTCTTTGTGCAGCAATGGTAGTCGATGTCATGCGCATGCTTCGAAAAGAAAAACACGCTTGTACGTTATATGGCGTAGGTACGGTACAGGAAGAAGTTGGCTTACGCGGAGCCAGAACGGCAAGTGATATGCTTCATCCAGATGTGGCGATTGCCTTAGATGTGACCACAAGCATGGATACACCAATGGATCAAGGAGTCAATGGCTTAGGAAAAGGTGTCATACTCAGTGTGATGGATGCCGGTATCATCGGAAACAAAAACTTCTTGTATGAAATGGAACGAATCTGTAAAGATTTAAATCTGGATATTAACTATGATATGATGACAGTAGGTGGAACGGACGCCGACAATATCCATAAGGCACATGACGGGGTTGTGACCATGACACTTTCCATTCCGACACGTTATATGCACTCACATCGTTTGATCATTCATAGAAAAGATTATTGGCAAACAGTTTTATTGATGGCTGAATTTGCCCGACGTTTAGATGCGAATTTACTAAAGAAATTAAAAGAATTCTAGGCGAGATGAAAAAAATCTCGTCTTTTTTTAAATAAGAGTTGACCTTTCACCAGGTGTAAGGTGTTTTATGATGGTGAGGTGATCAATATGAAGATTAAAAAAGCGGCGGAAATATGCCATATGAGTCCACGCAATATTCGTTTTTATGAAGAGATAGGTTTGATTAAACCGACAAGGGTGGAGAATGGATATCGGGATTATGATGCGGAAGATATCGAACGACTTCAACAAATTCGAGTATTACGTAATCTGGGTATTGGGCTTGAATCCATTAAAGCATATTTTAAAAAAGAAAAAACTTTTGAGCAAATCATTCAGGAACGTAAGAAAGAACTGGATCTGCAAAGAAAAGATATGGATGCTCTATATCGGTTATGTGAACAGCTGGAACATCAAGATCTTCCTTTGAGCAGTAGTGTGACCCATATTATTGAAAATACTTTACAAGAAAAAAAGAATAAGCAGACACCACCGGTATATGGAAAGTTGTTATCATCCAATGTGAAAAATCGATTAAGCCGACGAGCTTTGTTGTTAAATCTGTTAGCTAGTTTTGTGTTGTTTATGATATTGGGATATATATTCTTTGGAAGTCTATTAAATACTTTATTGAGTTACCGGGATACATCACATCAATCTATAATCAATTTGTTGATCTTTATTATTGTGATTGCTATTTCTTATATTAATTGTGTTTACTCATGTAAGAGCACCTATTTTGAACTTCGTGAAGATGGTATCTATTATATGGATAAACAATCGCCATGTTCTTACTGGAATGTATTTAAGCATATTTTGAAAAATGATTATTTATCCTGCATGGAGTTTGTATCATTTGATGATTTGGCAGCCGTCAAAGTCGATGCACAGACTAAAGGAATGATCACTGGTGGAAATCATTTGATTTCGTTTTTTATCATTCTTTTTACCAAAGATGAAAGAGCAATTCGTTTAGATTCTAATCTCTTTTTTGGGGAAGATCATTTTATGTTAGTATTCCGTGTTCTGCATGATAAAGCACCTAAATGGATCGATCCGAAGCATTTAGATCGAATTTTAGAACTGCCTCATGAAAAAGCTTATAAAATTTTAGATGATTTTTATTGGGAACAGCGTCCATGGCACAAAACACCAATGTATCAAAAATGGAAAACAAAACAGAGTAAAGGAAGAGAAAAATGAGTTTAAAAGAAATTTCAAAACAATATATAATAGTGGCATCAGTTTATACGGGAACCTATCCAAAAACACCTTTTGAGATGGTGTATCGAGTTTATCCAGCTTATATTCAGATTGAATATGATGAACATGGCTTTTTACTAAAGTATAAACAGGAACAATATTCTTTTCGGTATGAGGATATAGAATTGTTAGAATTATCGGTTTGTGGACGAAGAGCCACTTTGCATCAAACATATGTATTGACATTACATATGAAAGTAAAAAAATGGGATTTAGAAATAGAAACCTATGATTTTGATGATGCGATAATATTTTGCCAAAGAGTATCGAAAGAAGTATTTACGGATCGTCTTAACTTAATTTCCTTGTATCAAAGACTCAAACAAAATCCGAAAATGCTTTATCAGTATTTGGACAAGTACAATGATGATATCTTTAGAGATCGTCCGCAGGATCGAAAAAGAATAGATTTTATACGGAAAAATCGAGCTAAATAGGACAATGAAGTTGAATTTCATATGCTTCATAAAATATAAGAACCTGTGAAACTATAAGGCACAGGTTCTTATTTTTTTTTTTGAATAATGAAGTTATAGAAGCTTTAATTTTAAAAATGCATAGTATAAACCATTTTTATCTATGGATTTAGTAACAAAATCGGCTACCTTTTTTACCTCTTTATCTCCATTTCCCATGCAGACACCAATATTGGAAAATTTTAACATTTCAATGTCGTTTAAACTATCTCCAAAAGCGATTGAATCTTCTATTGGAAATCGAATATAATTTAGAACTTTTTTAATTCCTGTGGCTTTTGTAACACCATTTATCATAATTTCTCCATGTGTTAATGAGGATGTTGATGTATTCAAGAATCCGGTTATTGTGTTTGGCAAAGATTGCATTAATTTTTCGCAAACCTTTCTATTTTTAGAGAATAAAGAGATTTTTAAAATGGAGTAATAATCTATAGACTTTATGCTAGAAAAATGAAACATTTTATTTTCGTTTAAAAGAGCTCTGGCTAATTCGGAGTCATTATTTGCCTGCCCTAGTTTAAAACTATGAAACATGTCGTAAGCTTCTCCATCAAGAAAACTTTTTGAATAGCCATCTAAGGTAAAACCTATGTGGTGCTTTTTCATGAAATTAACACAATAATGTAGCGCATCTTGGGGGAATGACGCAGTGTAGATGTTTTTTTTATGGATACTAATGTTTGCCCCACAGGATAATATGTAACCGTCAAGAGGAAGAAACGAAAAATCATTTCCTACTTCTGAAATTCCACGACCTGTACAAATAAAAATAAAATGCCCGTTTTGCTTTGCAGATTGAATGGCAAAAATGGCGGATTCTGGTATGGAATTTGTATTATGGTCAAACAAGGTACCGTCTATATCTAAAAAGATAGCCTTTTTATTCATCGCTCAGCCTCCTTTTGATCAATCCAGGTGTAAACAAAATTCTCAAAATCTTTAAAAGATGTGCAGTTTCTTAAATCTTGTATAATGTTTGGTTCGGCAAAGAAAGAGATCAAAGATTCATATAGATAACGAAACTGTCTTCGGTCAGCTTTGTTAATTGCCAATAATAATATTACATAAACTGTGTTTTGACCCCAATTGATACCTCTTTTTGATATGAAAACTGATACACTTGTTTTTATTGCATCCATGTCGGCAGAATGAGGAATAGCGACATTTCCAAAGGCAGTTGTAGCTGCATTTTCTCTTTGATAAACCTTTTCTTCAAAAGTAGAATCCACGTAATTTTTATTAATCAGCTTATCACATAAAAAGGTTAAAACTTGTTCTTTATTTCTAAAGTCATTATTTACGATGAATAAATCTTTCTCAAAAAAGTCGTGAAAATCGATTCTAAGTTTATAATCTTTGAAAATTTCTCTACTTTTACTGATTGAACGCTGTATGTTATTAATTTGAGAACTTAAATCAATTGGTGAAATAGGGACTATGATTTCATTTTCTTTCGCTTGATAGCGTAATGGAATAGTCGTAAAAATAATTGCAAATGGGTTACTAATCGTTTTTATTAGTGATTCTTCATGCAATACAGAACAAAGATTCAGTTGGTTTCCAAAATTGATTAGCAAAAAATTAGTAATCTGTTTCGACATATCATGATAGTCTGGACAAATTAGAATAACCGGAACTTTCGTTTTGCTTTCACTTTGTCTTTCAATTTCAGCACCAATATGCATGGCTAAAAAAGCAGTTTCATCTTCGTTGATTGTAATATTAAATTGCTCCATAAGGTCCAAAGATATAAAAATGGCAATGTCAAATACCAAGGGACTGTTTGTTCGTATAATTTGAGCCATGGAGTTTGCAGTATATCGGTTCTCTTTAGCTCGAAAAATTAAATTTTTGAGATGAAGAGCAAACGGGGTTTTAAATGAGTCGCTGGATAAGTCAATCATATAGTAATTATTTATTTCCTGGACGTATTTTTCAGTTAATTGAATAATATTTTCTCCAACGACATTTCCAAGTTCTTTACCAAATGAGGATAGAGAACAATTTGCGTTTGCTTTAAAAATCATATATATGTCAAAAAGTTCATAGTCATTTAATACTATATGAAAATTTTGTTCCAGCTGAGTATGCAAATCCATTAAAAAATCCTTTTCACTTTTAGAATCAAAATGAAATAGAGTAGAGCCGGAATGTAAATCGCTACCGATAATCTTACGGTCAAGAATAATACATAGATGTAACAGTATATTGATGGAAGAAAAATCGTTTAAATAGAAATTGTGTTTTTTAAAAGTCTCTTGAATGATTTTATGTAATTTGAAAACATCTATACTTTTAAAATTATATGCTAATGCTTCAGTATTAATTAATGAATTTCGATATTCTTCGTTTATAACATAACTGATTAGTTTTCTTTTATCCCTTTCATTTCCTTTTATACAAATTTGTTCATTTTCACATGTAAATTCGATGTGATAGGAAGAAAAAGTCTTATTCATCTTCGATAATAATGAACGTATTGTAGAATAACTAACACATAGATAATCACAAACATCAAAAATATCCAGAGAAGAAGAATGATTTAAAAAAAGCTGTTTAATTATATAATATGATCTTTCTTCATTTGTCTGCGGCAATACTTCTGTATTTTCATTTAGTAATAAAGAAATATTACTTTTTGAATTAATTGTATAACCCGATCGTGATGAGAGAATAATCTTTTTTCCATACATACTATTGATGTCATGTACAAAATTTTTAACAGAGCGAGGAGATACTTGAAGGACATTAGCAATTTCATTACTTGTTGAAGCAGTGTTTTGATTAGAAAGATATTTTAGCAGGTCTATATATTTTTTCTTCATTAGAGTTCCTCCTCCCATATATCCATTAGTCTATATTATACATTTCTTAGCTTCAAACAATTTGATGCACTTTAAAGTGAAAATATTCAAAATAAGAATCTGCATCAAAAGGTGAAAAACAAAAGAGGAATATTGAAAAGATATGAATCATAATACAGACAGATGAAAAGAAAGGAGAAGAGCATGGAAACTGTAAGAATCCTATTATGCTGTGGAGCTGGAATGTCAAGTGGGTTTCTAGCTAGCAATACACGTAAAGTAGCTAAAAAGAAAAAGCTAAATGTTACGGTAGAAGCAAGAAGTATCTCAGAAGTGGGAGAATACTTAGATAAGGTAGATGTTTTATTGTTAGGACCACACTATTCGTCTGAACTAGATCAGTATAAAACTGTAACAGCTAATTATGACGTTAAAGTTGCTGCTATCCCACAAGATATTTATGCCACATTAGATGGTGCTCGTTTACTTGATTTAGCTTTTAGCTTGTTAAAGTAAACATAAAAGGGCTAAGAGTAGAGATCTTAGCCCGGAAAGAAATCTTTGGAATCCGATTTCTTTTGTTAGTATAGTTTGAATTCAGTAAAAAATCAATAAGGAGATAAAATATGAATAGGTTTATGAAATGGTTGGCAGAATCTTTTGCTCCGACCATGAATAGATGGTTTAGTAAACCCTGGCTTGCTGCAGTGTCAAGCTGTATGCAAAAGATTATCCCGTTTATTTTAACAGGATCTTTGATTTATTTTTATAATGTATTTGTTTCATTTATTCCAAGTTTACCGGACTTGTCACCAATTTTAAATTATAGCTTTATGCTAATTACTATGATTGTTGCCTTTATGATGGCAAATCAATGTATGGAAAAATTAAATCATCCTGGATATACAACCAATGCAGGGGTTGTTGCTATTTGCATTCTATTTATGGCTGTGACACCAAAAGGAGATTCGGCAGATAGTCTATCTAGCTTTATGGGAAATCTTGGTCCTAGTGGAATTGCGGTTGGTATGGTGATCGGCTTGCTTGTTTCGGTTGTATTTCATTTATGGGGAAAATTGCATTTTTTAGAGGATAGTAGTGTTCCTGATTTTGTAACAGGATGGATCAATACAATAATTCCTAATGTGGTATGTTTAGCGATAGGAATGATTGTCGTATTTAATTTTGGAATAAATCTGGTGGATGTGATTTTAGGCATTTTTATGCCGATTTCTAACATTCTTTCTACGTTGCCAGGATTCGTTCTTTATTCATTTGTAATGGGCTTCTTTTACACTTTGGGTGTATCTACTTGGCTATGGGGCGCAATATCTACACCGGTTTTTATGATCAATATTCAACAAAATATTGATGCGGTAGCTGCTGGAAACGCAGCCACACAAATTGTTACCAGTGAAGCTGTATTTACTTTGGCTTTTATTACAATGGGAGGAGTATGTTGTACATTAGGATTGAACTTGTTGATGTGTTTCTCAAAATCGAAACAGCTAAAAATGTTAGGAAGAGTATTTTTAGCTCCAAGTATTTTCAACATCAATGAACCGATTATGTTTGGTGCACCAGTAGTTTTTAATCCTTTATTAATGCTTCCTGCATGGATCAATGCAATCATTGGCCCGATTTATGTTTGGATCTTAATGAGTACCGGGTTATTGAATATACCATCTAAAATGATTCAAGTGGGCCAAATTCCTGCACCATTCTGCTCGGTGATGGTTACACAAGATATGCGTGCATTATTATGGTGGGCTGTTCTCTTTGTGATATACATCGCAATTTGGTATCCATTCTTTAAGGTGTACGAAAAACAAAAGTTACAAGAAGAAAGTCAACAGGTTGCATAGAGGAGGTAAATTATGGACGAACAAAATGAATTAATATCTGTCGCCATGCAAATTATTTTGCATGCTGGCGATGCCCGAAATCTTGCTAGAGAATCCTTATCTTTAGCTAAGAATTTTGAATTTGAAAAAGCTGATCATAAACTGAAAGAGGCGGAAGAATCTTTGGTACTAGCACATAAATCACAGACGGAAATCATTCAGAATGAAGCAAGTGGGCATAGTTATCAATTTAGCTTATTGTTCGCTCATGCACAAGATACTCTAATGACAATTCAATCAGAATTAAAAATGTCTAAAGAGATGATAGATATCTTAAAAATTATTAGTAAGCAAAGCGGTGAACATGATGAGTAATTTTTCATCGGAATTTCTATGGGGAGCATCCACTTCTGCTTACCAGGTTGAAGGAGCAGCTTCGATAGATGGAAAAAAACCTTCTCAGCAAGATGTGATTAATAAGGATTCCTATAAAAAATTTGGCTTTGCAACTGCTGAAATTGCTAGCGATCAATATCATCACTATAAAGAAGATATTGCTCCAATGAAAGAAATGGGATTTAAGGCATATCGGTTTTCGATTGCTTGGTCGCGTGTCTTTCCAGATGGAGTTGGTGAAGTTAACGAAAAGGGAATTCAATATTATCGTGATTTGATCAATGAATTAAAGAAAAATGATATTGAACCTATTATTACTTTGTATCATTACGATTTGCCTTGGGCCTTGGTTGAAAAATATGGTGGATGGCTTGATCGACAAGTCGTAAAAGATTTTGAATATTATGCACGCTTCATCATCAATGAATTTAAGGATAAAGTAAAATATTGGACTACAATCAATGAACAAAGCATTATTGTCCAATATTGGACACAAAAGTGTTATATCCCTCAAGAATTGCAGGGAAACAATCAATTACGATATCAAATCAATCACCACATGAATTTAGCGCATGCTATTGCTTGTAAATTAGTGCATGAATTGGTTCCTAATGGATTAGTGGGAGCAGCGTTAGGTTATTCTCCGGTTTATCCTCTGAGCTCCAAACCAGAAGATGTCATGGCAGCACAGAATGCTCATGATTTAAGAAATGCTTTTTATTTAGATATTTACTTTAAGGGACATTATACCAAATCTGCATGGATTTATTTGGAAAAGCATGGACTTGCACCTAATATTGAGGCAGGTGATATGGAACTCATCAAAGAAGGTTATTCGGATTTTTTGGCACTGAATTATTATGCTAGTGAATGTGCTAAATACTGTCCAGATAATGGAACTAAACAAATTAGGTATAGTGGTGTGAATCGCTCTGGTAAGAAAGGAGAGATTTCAGGTTTTGAGACGCATCCAGGATTTTATGAAATGTGCAAGAATCCTAATTTGGATACAACAGACTGGGATTGGGCAATTGATCCTACCGGATTAGAATATATGTTCAGAGATATTTATACTCGATATGAGAAACCATTGATGATTACGGAAAATGGACTAGGTGCCTATGATACATTGACCATGGATGGGAAAGTCCATGATGATTATCGTATTCATTATTTAAGAGAGCATATCAAAGCTATGAACCGTGCCATGGAATATGGTGTGGAAGTGTTAGCCTACTGCCCGTGGTCAGCTATTGATTTGCTCTCCACTAGTAATGGCGTCAAAAAACGATATGGATTTATATATGTGGATCGTACGGATGACGACCCAAAAGAATGTAAACGATTAAAGAAAGATTCATTTTATTGGTATAAGAAAGTCATCGAATCTAACGGAGAAGAATTATAAGTAGACAAGACACACTAGCTAAAAAGGTGTGTCTTCTTAAATAGAAGGAGGAAAGTGATGAAAACAGTACCAACAGGTTTTCCAAAAAATTTTTTATGGGGTGGAGCAGTTGCAGCTTGTCAAATAGAAGGGGCATGGGATGTTGATGAAAGAGGACCATCGACTTCTGATGTACGTGTTTTTGACAAAGATATGGATCGTGCAAACATCACAAAAGAAGGAGGAGGTACATTAGAAGAAATTGAATTTTCTTTACATGATAATGAGGGATACTATCCCAAACGACATGGAATTGATTTTTATCATACTTATAAAAGTGACCTAGCTTTAATGAAAGAAATGGGTTTTAAAGCTTTCAGAACAAGCATCTCATGGTCTCGAATTTTTCCCAAGGGAGATGAGATTTCTCCAAATGAAAAAGGGTTAGAGTTTTATGATCATTTAATTGATGAAATCATTAAAGATGGAATGGAGCCCGTCATTACAATGTCACATTATGACATGCCTATTTATTTGGTGACTGAATATGGAGGATTTGCGAATCGAAAAGTATCCGATTTTTTTGTTCGGTATGGAAAAGTATTACTAGAGAGATTTAAAGGGAAAGTAAAATATTGGATTGTATGTAATCAAGTCAATCTTGTGCCTACTGTACAATTTGGATCGTTAGGTCTTTATGATGGCCAATCTAAAAATATGGAAGAGTTGATGTATCAAGCAGTACATAATCAATTCGTGACTTGTGCAAAAATTATAGAGGCAGCCCGAGAAATTGATCCAAAGGCCCAAATGGGTACCATGGTTGCGGATGGTACGTTCTATCCGGCGACATGTAATCCTAAGGACATTGTATTGACAATGAAAAAGAATAGAATGCAGTATTATTTCACAGATGTTCAGTTAAGAGGAGAATATCCAGTATATGCCTTACGGTATTTTAAAGAACATAACATAGATTTAAAAATTCAACCAGGTGATGAAGAACTTCTAAAAAAATATACTGCAGATTTTCTAGCAATTTCTTATTACTATACAAGAATCGTAGATCATACTAAAAATGATATTACTCCTTTTGATGGTGAGCAAAACCCATACTTAGAGCCAACTCCATGGGAATGGAGAGCGGACCCATTAGGATTCTATAATTCTTTAAGTCAATATTGGGATCGCTATCAGGTTCCTTTGATGATAGCTGAAAACGGTTTAGGTGCTTTAGATACGGTAGAAACAGACGGATCAATTCATGATCCTTATCGTATTTCATATTTGCGCCAGCATATTGAACAATTAAAGGAATGTATTCTAGATGGGGTCAATATATTAGGATATTTAAGTTGGGGGCCCATTGACCTTGTATCTTCCTCAAGTGCTGAGATGAGTAAAAGATATGGATACATTTATGTGGATTTGGATGATTATGGCAGTGGTAGTGGAAAACGTTTAAAAAAAGACTCGTTCTATTGGTATAAACATGTTATTGAGACCAATGGAGAGGAATTAGGAAACGATTAATATATTTGTCATGGTATATATTAAAATCTCGTATTTTCGAAAGAAGTAGAATTACGAGATTTTTTATATTTTACAAAAGTTCGTACATAAAAATGTATTATGAGTACAAAAGTTCGTACATAAAAATGTAATTTGATAGAAAATGATGTATAATCATGGTGGATAGGAGTCTGCTATGGAAAGAAAATTAATGACTAAACTCAAACAGTGGAAAGAAGATAAGAACAGAAAGCCATTGATTATACGAGGGGCACGTCAAGTTGGAAAAACGTGGATCATGAAGGAATTCGGAAAACGATATTTTGATCAGTTTGTATATATTAATTTTGATGAAAATAGACGGATGAAAGATTTGTTCGAAGGAAATATTGATCCTAAAACAATACTTATGCTTCTCAATGCGGAAACAGGTATTTCCATTCAATCGGAAACAACACTGATTATATTTGATGAAGTACAGGAAGTTCCCAGGGCTTTAACGTCTTTAAAATATTTTTATGAAGAAGCACCGGAATATCCTGTTATTGCAGCTGGATCCTTATTAGGCGTAGCACTTCATGAGGGAACCTCTTTTCCTGTAGGGAAAGTATCGTTTCTAAATTTATATCCATTATCTTTTATAGAATTTTTGGAGGCCTGCAATGAAACGGCATTAGTGCAACTTTTAAAAGATAGAAACCAAAATACGATCCAATTATTAAAAGAGAAATATATCGAAAGATTAAAACAATATTATTTTGTAGGGGGTATGCCAGAGGCTGTTCGTTGTTTTGTTGAATCCTCTGATTTTTCGGCGGTCAGAGAGATACAAAAAGATTTGATCGATTATTATCGTCAAGATTTTTCTAAGCATGCACAGACAGCAATTATCCCTCGGTTAAACATGGTATGGCAATCGATACCTATGCAGCTTGCCAAAGAAAATAAGAAGTTTTTTTATGGTCAGATTAAACAGGGAGCCAGAGCCAAAGATTTTGAACTTGCTATTCAATGGCTTTTGGATTGCGGATTGATTCATAAAGTGCATTGTGTTTCCAAACCATATCTTCCTCTTATTTCTTATTGTGATTTTTCTGCATTTAAGATCTATTTACATGATATCGGTTTGTTATCGGCTATGAGTAATTTGTCTTCTAAAACACTTTTAGAGGGAAATGAAATTTTTACAGAATTCAAAGGAGCACTGACCGAGCAATTTGTTCTGCAGCAGCTAGTGGAACAAAGTGATTCACAACTATATTATTACTCGACGCCGAATTCACGGATGGAAATTGATTTTCTGATGCAGGTAGAAGATCATATCATACCATTGGAAGTGAAAGCAGAGGAAAATTTAAGAGCGAAAAGCTTAGTTACATTTTATCAAAAGTATTCTTGTCCAATATGTGTTCGTACTTCTATGTCAGATTATCGTAAGCAGGACTGGATATTGAATATTCCTCTTTATGAGATTTCTTTGTTGGAGGATCTTGTAAAAGAAACATTTCGTTAAAAAGAAGGCGGTGAGAAATTTTCTCACCGCAAATACTTTTGCATAAACTCATATGCATTTTTATAACAGATTTTTTCAATTTCTTCTGAAGTAAAAGAATGATGTTTTAAGGCATCGGCAATATTTTGAATCTGTGTGATATCTTTCATCCCAATGACATTACTGTCTTCCATGCCTGCCATATAATCCATGAAATCAAATCCTAAAGCCATATGATCGATGCCTATTTTATCTTTAAGATAGATCAATACTTGTATAAAGTCTTCTAATGTGGCATTGTCGTCTTTCTTTTTGACAAACCAGCGTACCGGAATGGCGCCCACTAAGCCATTTTTCTCTTTGATGACTTCAAGTTGTGGATCACTTAGATTACGATAGTGATTATAGAGTGCTTTGACATTGCTGTGGGAAGCGATAATGGGTTTTGTGCTCTCTTTGGCAATATCGTAAAAGTTCCATTCGCAACAATGACTGGTATCTACGGCTATGCCTGCTTGGTTCATGGCGCGAATGACACGTTTTCCTAAATCGGTTAAAGGCTTATTGCCCTTTTTTGCACCACAGGCTAAAGCGTTTTCATCATTCCAACAAAGAGAGGCCATACGTACATGATGCGCATATAACCATTCTATTTTTTCTTCAGGATCTTCTGTGATTCCACATAATCCTTCTACAGCGATAAAGACTTGAATTTCTTTATCTAGATCAAAGGAAAAGTAGCGGCTATTGAATATACATGTTTCTGTATAGTTGACTGTCTCTTGCATGGTTTTCCAATCTTGGTTTCCATCAAAACAACAGACAATGGCAGAAAATTTCATGTTTCCTTGTCGAAAACGAGGATAATGAAAGTAATCTAAACGATCAGGATCACTGTCTTTATGATCGAAAAGATCATTTCCTATATCGTCGTGAAGATTTGCGAATATCATGCCTTTTCTCCCTGGGATAATTCTAAAAATTCGTGCATTTGATCTACGATAGACTGTAAACTTTGTTTCCAGAAATCTGGTTTACTTAAATCAATATCGGCAATGGCGGCGACATCTTCTACGGTATTGGTTGTCGTAGCCTTTAAAAGTGCTTCATACTTTGGAATAAAGGCTTGTCCTTCCTTTTGGTATTTGGCATATAAACCTCTGGAGAATAAGGCGCCAAATGTATAAGGGAAGTTGTAATAAGCAATATCCGGTATATAGTAATGCACTTTTGTGATCCAACGGTATGTATGGATCCAATTTGGATCTAGTCCATCTCCAAAAGATTTCAAAAGCGCCTGTTTCATCAAATCACATAGCTGTTCTGCATTTAAGAAACCATGTTGTACATGTTCAAACACTGATTTTTCAAACTGGAATCGAGCATAAATATCTAATATATTTTGACATAGCGCAGATAATTGTGAATCAATGACCAACAAACGATTTTTTTCATCCATATCTTTAGCTAAGGCATTATAGATCAGATTCTCATTAAAGGTGCTTGCGGTTTCGGCTAAAGGCATACAATAATCACGATTAAGAATAGGCTGGTCTTCTATCATCATGCCATGGAATGCATGCCCTAATTCATGAGCTACCGTTACGATATCACTTAATGTATTGTTGTAGTTTGTGATAATACGACTTTGACGTATCCATCCTAAATTCTCACAGAAAGCACCTGGTTGTTTACCAGGACGTGTTGGATAGTCGATCCAATGTTCATCAATGGCTTGTTTTGTCATTCGATATAAGTTTTCACTGACATTTTTAAAGTGTTTAAGAAGATAATTTTCACAATCATCGATGGAGAAGTTGAAATCACAATCTCCTAATGTAGCATATATCTCATACCATGGAAGTCCATTTTCATATCCTAAAAGTTTAGCTTTAGTTTTTAAATAATCTCTAAAAAGTGGTAAGTATTCTTCGATACTTTCTGTCATTGCCTGTAACGTTTTTTCAGACATACGAGAATCGATCAACATCTTTTCCAATGGATCTTTATAGCCACGCAATCGGGCTTCTTTGTATTGTTGTTGTTTGATGGCGCTGATCGCAAAGGATAATGGTTGGGCAATGTTTTCGTAAGCTTTTTGTTCGGCTTCATAAGCTTCTTTACGTACTTTTGAACTCGTATCGTGGCACATGTTTTTAACCTGTGTCAAAGGTAGCCACTGGCCATTATAAAAAGCTTTGGCATTACCGGTAAGGGCATAATACATATCCGAGAAAGCTTTTAAGCTGGTCGGATAGACCATGGATAAGATTTGTTCCTGTTCGTCACTTAACGCGTGGGATCGCTTTGAAAGCTTTTCCTTAATGATAAAAGAGTAGGATTTTGCAAGTTTGTCATCCTGCAGCTTTTCTTCTAAATTTTCAATGTTTAAGATCATCGACCAAAGTTTAGACTGATACAGATTTAAAGAGGAGCACATAGATAAAATGTTGTTGGACCAGGCAATGTTATCGGTATTGTTGGCATCGACGCTTAACATCAGCTGTGTGTACATCTTTAATCGATAACAAAGATCCTGGATCTCTTCCAGCTTTTTAAGACCGTCATGTAAAATACATTCTTCTTTTTCTTTCTGCAAGTCTTCACAAAAGGAAGGTAAACGGGAAGATAATTCTTTTAAAGCTTGTACATCGTTTTGAAAGTGAGGATCCTGATAGCCGGTATATAAGGCATCCAGGCTCCAATGGGTTGATTTAGACATAAAGATTCTCCTTTTTCCTTATTTTTATTATAGGCATCTTTTAAAAGAGAAGAGGATGAATCCGTTTCCTATCATTAGGAAGTAAACCTTGGCTATAATCTTTCATAAAGGAAGAAGCCTGCTTTAATGCGTTGGTTGGAATTTATAAGAAATGAATGATGATTCTGTATATATGATTTGTTGGTTTAAACTGTAAAAGTTATGATCGTGAAATCATTTAAAGTTTATTATTTTATGATGGATTCAATGTCAAAAGTTTTGGATTTTAGTTGTGCATGAACAAATGACTTCAAACGCTCGATTTACCGCTATATTTCCTAGGTGCTAGGAAATATGGTTGGTAGAAAAGGGAAGGTAGTTATTGTAAAATGATGGTAAATAGACGGAGGAAAAGTATATGGAAGGATTAGAACTGATTTGCTTCCAAATCATTTCCAGTGTTGGGACAGCAAAATCTATGTTTATCGAAGCGGCAAAGCTAGCGCAAAACTATGAATTTGCCAAAGCACAAAATATGATCGATGAAGCCGATGAAGTGATGGTCAAAGGTCATGAAGTTCATGCTTCTTTGATTCAACAGGAAGCAGCCGGTCAGGGCGTATCACCGACGATGTTGTTGATGCATGCGGAAGATCAGCTAATGGCTGCTGAGAATTTTAAAGCATTTGCCCAACAACAGATTCTGATTTTTAAGAAGTTTCAGGCATTAGAAAACAAATTGGGATAGGAGGAAGAGACAATGAAACGAGTATATTTATTTTGTGATCAGGGAATGTCCACAAGTATGATGGCACAGAGAATGCAGGAAGTGGCAGACAAGCATAATTTGCCAATTGAATGTAAAGCTCATTCATACAAAAGAATCGATGCAGTATTGGAAGAAGTCGAACTGGATTGTATTTTGATCGGTCCACAGACAAAATTTTTGTATGACGAAATCAACAACAAATATGGGGACAAGATTCCGGTTATGGTCATTGATGCTGCCGATTATGGTATGATGGATGCCGAGAAGGTATTGAAAAAAGCCATCGTACAGATGAAAAAATTTAAAAACAAATAGTCGCTGTCAACAGCGATTTTTTAGAATACAGGAGGAAGCGTATGTACGGAATTATCGCAACATGGCGCATGGCTTTGGAAGGGATCACAAAAGCTGATGCGATGTTAAAAGAAGGAAGCAATGCCAAGGATGCTATTGAAACTGCTATTCGAGATGTGGAAGATTTTGAATTCTATAAAAGTGTAGGCTATGGTGGACTTCCTAATGAAGAAATGGAAGTTGAACTGGATGCAGCCTTTATGGATGGCGATACATTAGATGTTGGATGTGTCGGTGCTATCAAGGATTTTGCCAATCCGGTCAGTATCGCAAGAGCTCTATCTAAAGAGCCGGTCAATAATTTTCTGGTCGGAGCCGGTGCTGAAAAATATGCGCATCGTCATGGCTTTGAAAGAAAAAATATGTTAACGGAAAGAGCTAAGATTCATTATCATAACCGTGTCAAAGAAACAAGTATCGACAGTGAATTGAAGCCCTATTCTGGACACGATACGGTAGGTATGGTTTGTGTGGATGCCGATGCGCATATGACCAGTGCAACCAGTACCAGCGGTTTATTTATGAAACATGCCGGACGTGTAGGGGACTCCCCGGTATCCGGTTCTGGTTTTTATGTGGACTCCAAGGTCGGTGGAGCCAGTGCGACCGGTTTAGGCGAAGATGTGATGAAAGGCTGTGTATCGTATGAGATCGTGCGGTTGATGAAGGAAGGAAAGACACCACAGAAAGCTTGTGAGATTGCGGTACAGTCTTTTGATCAAGAGTTGAAAGAAAGACGAGGCAAAGCCGGAGATATGTCTTTGATCGCCATGAATAATAAAGGAGAATGGGGCTGTGCTACCAATATCGAAGGGTTCTCTTTTGTTGTGGCTACAAGAGATTTAAAACCAACCGTTTACTTAGTAAAGTTCGACGAAAACGGAAAACAGTATTTTGAAGAAGCCAGCCAGGAATGGATGGATAATTATATGAAGACACGAACCGCTCCCTTAGTTCGTAAGTAGGCTTATCATGGAAGAAAAACTATTAGAAAAAATTGATGAAATCAGTGATCAGATGATCGAAGGTATCAAACGAATCGTTCGTATCGATAGTGTGGAAGACACACCATGCGAAGATATGCCTTTTGGAAAAGGTGTCAATGATGCCTTAGAGGAAACCTTAAAGCTGGCTCATGAATTAGGTTTTGAAACAGAAAATGTCGATCATATGGTCGGTATTGCCAAATATGGATCCGGTGATGATTACATTGGCATCATGGGCCATTTAGATGTTGTACCGGTGGGCGATGGATGGAAGAAGCCACCATTCTCAGCTTATGAAGATGAAAATGGAAGAATCTATTCTCGTGGTATTTTGGATAATAAAGGGCCGATCTTAGCCAATCTCTATGCGTTATATGCCATTAAGGAATTGCAGATTCAGCTCAAACATCCAGTATGGGTCTTATTTGGAACCAATGAAGAAACAGGATTTCATGATTTAGAACACTATTTAAAAGTAAAAAAGCCGCCGATCATGGGGTGGACACCTGACTGTAAGTATCCAGTTGTCTATGCCGAGCGTGGACGAGGTGTCTATCAGATCAAAGCCGATATGAATCATCAAAAGGAATTCAATGCCTTTGTCAATGAATACCTGTTATCCAGTGATGATCATGCCAATAAGCTGGGGCTTGCGATTCAAGATGAAGAGTTTGGTATCATGCAGTTAAGAAACAAGAAACTGGTCGATGAAGAAGGAAAACTGGTGTTTGAATTTTCGTTAAGCTATCCGGCTGTAATCACAAATGAAGAAATTTTAAAACAAATTCAGTCAAAGTTATCGGATCATCTGAAGTTGATTTGTACCAGCAATTATGATCCGGTACGCTTTGAAAAAGATTGTTTTTTATGCCAAACTTTGAAAGAAACATATGAAAAAGTAACCGGAATGGATGGAACACCAGTAACGACAACCGGCGGTACCTATGCCAAAATCATGCCCAATATTGTACCGTTTGGACCAAGTTTTCCGGGGCAGAAAGGAATAGGGCATAACCCGAATGAATGGATGGATCGAAGCGATTTGATCAAAAACGCAAAAATCTATGCCTTAAGTATTTTACGGGTAGCCAGTGGGGAATAAGATGAATCAGGTAGAAATTTGTTGCGGAAGTTATCAAGATGGAATTGCCGCCCATCAAGGTGGAGCCAAACGTATTGAGTTAAACAGTGCCTTAAGCGTTGGCGGACTTACACCCAGTGTAGTTGCACTAAGGCGATTAAAAAAAGAAACGGATCTAAAAGTGATGTGCATGGTGCGTCCTCGTGCCGGCGGTTTCTGCTATGATGAAACGGATACAGCTATCATGATGGAAGAAGCAGAATTACTTTTGGAGAATGGAGCGGATGGTATTGTCTTTGGCTTTTTGAAAGAAGATAAGACGATCGATGAAAAAAAGACACAAGATATGGTTAAACTGATCAAGTCGTATCAAAGAGAAGTGGTTTTTCATCGCGCCATTGATGTTACGATGAATATCGATGAAGCAGTGCAATGTTTGATCCATTGCGGGGTGGATCGTATTTTGACCAGCGGACAAAGGGCAAAAGCGATGGAAGGTATAGAATGCATCGCACATATGCAAAAAGCCTATGGAGATAGGATTCAGATTTTACCGGGTAGCGGAATGAATGCACAAAATGCCCAAGAAATGTTAGAAATGGCACAAGTGCATCAGATTCATTCTTCCTGTAAAAGCTTTGCACATGATCCGACAACGGTATCGCAATATGTCACCTATGCCTATATGCAGGCACCACATGAATCGGACTATGATCAAGTGGATGCTACTTTGGTCAAACAACTGGTTGATGTTGTCATGCGATAAAATATAAGACACAAGAGATGGATTTCTCTTGTGTTTTTTTATACTATTTTTTTAAGATGCTGGTTGATGCGCTGAACTTCTCTTTTTTGTATTTGATACATAATGAGCCATATAAAAAGATAAATAAGGAAGAATAAAACGATATAAATCAAAATGCCGAATATAGTATGTGACATCCAATGCATCAGCCATGCGATGGGAAATATGGTAATAGATAAGCATAAAAAGTGGATAAAGCTTTGTTTCAAAAGACTCCAGGACTCAATGTTCCATATTAAACTGGCCAGACTGAAAGCAGCACCGAGAAATGCCGAAAGTAAAGTCTGCACACACAGCTTGCAGAGAAGATGCAAATAAAGCCAGAAAAGCCGGAGTACAGGGGATATATTCTTTGCTTCCTGCTAAATAAGAGATTATAATCGATATCAAATATGATATTGTGATTCCTATAGGCATTCCCAATAAACAGCGTCTTACTATTTCTTTTTTCATACGACCCTCACATTCCTAATATTTTTTTGATCTTTGGCACATATCGACGAGATACATAGCTTTTAGAACCATCGATGCAGTTTACACAGATAGTACCATTGAAACTTAGACCAAAATTCACAATTTTTGATAAAGAGATAATTTCCGAATACGAAATACGAACAAATTGTTTTTCGTCTAACAGCTCTTCTATCTGGTAAAGTGTTTTTCGAATTTGAAAAAGACCTTGTTTTGTTTGTACCCAAACTTTTTTGTGATCGGCATAAATACGAAAGATTTCCTCCGGCTTAATGAGAGCATATTTTTCATTTTGCATGCCCGTTAATACGGATAGCGGCTCTTTTTCTATACGGGATGCCAACTCTTGAATGGATGCGCTCAAAGCCTTTGTGACGATGATCACTTGTGTTTCCACACAGTCTTTTTCAATTTGAATTTGAACTTTCATGAACTATTTCCTTTCTGAAGTCATTATAATAAGGCAAGTACACAGATACAATAAAACAAAGATAGGTGGTATTAAAAAGAGAGAATGATAAAAATTTTCAAAAATATGAAAGAAAATGAAAATAACGGTTGACATTTAATACCTAGTACTATAATATGTATTCATCCATAAGAAAAGACAAAGAAGAGAAGAGTAGTTTTGTTGGATGGCGTAGAGAGCTTCTGGTTGGTGAAAAGAAGTGCAGAAGGCAAAATGAACATGGTCTTGGAGTCGGATGATCGATGAGGTCATCACGGGATTGCCCGTTATCGCAACAGAGCATGATGGTGCTTGGTGAGGTCATTACCGTAAGGTGATGATAAAATTAGGTGGTAACACGAATCGATAGACTCGTCCTAAGAGATGGGTCTTTTTTTATACACTCACAAAAACCATCCAAAAAGAAAGAGAAGGTAATAGACATGAGTACAGAAAGAAAATTTCATTTTGAAACATTGCAACTGCACGTAGGACAGGAACAACCGGACCCGACTACAGGATCCAGAGCCGTACCGATCTATCAGACAACTTCGTATGTGTTTGACAACTCACAACATGCGGCCGATCGTTTTGGATTACGTGATGCAGGAAATATTTATGGACGTTTGACCAATTCGACACAAGCTGTATTTGAAGAGCGCATTGCGGCTTTAGAAGGTGGTGTTGCCGGATTGGCTGTCGCTTCTGGGGCTGCGGCTGTATCGTATGTGATTCAGGCTTTGGCAGGACAGGGAGAACATATTGTGGCACAGAAAACGATTTATGGCGGTACTTCTAACTTATTAGAGCATACGTATAAGCGCTTTGGTATCGATGCGACATTGGTCAACATTCATGATTTACAGGAAGTCGAAGAGGCGATTCAGGAAAACACGAAAGCCATCTATCTGGAAACTTTCGGCAATCCTCACAGTGATATTCCGGATTTTGAAGCCATTGCCCAACTGGCGCATGAACGAAACATTCCGGTCGTTGTGGATAATACTTTTGGAGCGGCTTTCTGGTTTCGCCCGTTAGAGCATGGAGCGGATATTGTTGTGCATTCAGCAACCAAATTTATTGGAGGTCATGGAACGAGCCTGGGTGGCGTGATCGTTGATGGAGGAAGTTTTGACTGGGCAAAAAGTCAGAAATTCCCGAACATATCCCAACCTAATCCAAGCTATCATGGTGTCCGTTTTACCGAGGCGGCCGGACCGGCTGCATTTGTAACCTATATACGGGCCATCTTGCTTCGTGATACCGGTGCTGCCATCTCTCCGTTTAATGCCTTCTTACTATTACAGGGAACGGAAACATTATCACTGCGATTGGAACGACATTTTGAAAATACAAAAAAGGTTGTGGACTATTTACAAAAACATCCAAAAGTAGAACGTGTCAATCATCCCTTATTAAAAGAGCATCCGGATCATGAGACCTATATTCGCTACTTTAAACAGGGTGGCGGCAGCATCTTTACCTTTAATATCAAAGGTGGACAAAGAGAGGCATTTGCGTTTATTGACCATTTACAGTTATTCTCTTTATTGGCCAATGTAGCTGATGTCAAAAGTTTAGTGATTCATCCGGCTACTACAACGCATTCACAATGTACAAAAGAAGAATTAGAGGAAAGAGAAATCTATGAGAATACGATTCGTTTATCGATTGGAATTGAAAATATTGAAGATATCTTATTCGATTTAGAAAATGCCTTTCATGCTGTATGATATCGGAAGTCCTGCGGGACTTCTTTTTCATATGTTAAAACGAAGTAATTTTTAGTATAATCTTAATATCACATATTTAAAAGGGGTGGTATTCGATGAAGATTTCGGAAATATTAAAGCAGGATAAAGTGACATTATCCTTTGAGGTGTTTCCACCAAAAAAGATTGATGATTATTCCAAGGTAGAAGCAGCCGCAAAAAAGATTGCGTCTTTACATCCGGATTTTATGTCGATCACCTATGGAGCCGGTGGAGGTACGAGTCAATATACGGTTGATCTCGCAAGAGATTTATATCAAAAATATGGAACACAGGTCATTGCACATTTAACTTGTGTCTCCAGTACCAGAGAACATGTGTTGGATATGATTCAAAAGTGCAAGGATGCCGGTATAGAAAACATCATGGCCTTACGTGGGGACATTCCTAAAGATGGTCTGATCGCACACGATTATCAATATGCCAGTCAGTTGATTCAAGACATTAAAGCGCAAGGTGATTTTTGTATTGGAGGAGCCTGTTATCCGGAAGGCCATATTGAATGTGAGCATAAAAAAGAAGATATTCTTCATTTAAAGGAAAAGGTCGATGCTGGTTGCGATTTTTTGACCACGCAGATGTTTTTTGACAATAATATCTTCTATAACTTTCTTTATCGAATTCGTGAAGCCGGCATTCAAGTACCGGTATTGGCAGGAATTATGCCGATTACGAACAAAAAGCAGTTGGCTCGAAGTGTGCAGATGTCGGGTACACAGGTGCCAGAGCGCTTTAAGGCGATCGTCGATCATTTTGGAGATGATCCTAAATCTATGGAACAGGCGGGTATCGTTTATGCCAGTGAACAGATCATTGATCTGATTGCCAATGGAATTCGACATATCCATGTGTACTCGATGAATAAGCCGGATGTCGCAGCACGCATTCAGGCTAATCTGTCGGAAATGATCAAATGATACAGGTCAACGAAAAAGAAGTGTACCGCTATTTGGGCTATCGCAACCAGATTCCGGATGCATCGATTCTAGCACAGATTCAAAGCTGTATGGAACAGATGCAACAGTGTACACCTAAATTTGTGATGAAAGAATTTGATTTGAAACAATGCGGTGAAGATCTTTATTTTTCATCAGTCCATATTCATTCAAAGGATTTATCCAAAAATTTAAAAGGTTGTGAAAAAATAGTATGTCTGGCAACGACATTAGGTATTGTGCCGGATCGATTGATTGCCAGAGCTAATATTCAAAATAAAGCACAAAGTGTGATCTTACAGGCTTTAGGCTGTGCCATGATTGAAGCTTATACGGATCTAATTAATGAGCAGATCAAAGCAGATGCCCAACAAAGAGGATATCGCTGTCGTCCTCGGTATTCATGTGGCTATGGGGATTGTGCCTTGGCGCACCAAAGAGATTTTATTCGGATCTTGGATATGCCAAAGACGATAGGTGTGACCTTGACGCAGGGTGATTTGATGGTGCCGTATAAATCTGTTACGGCCATGATCGGACTGACACGAGAAGTTAATCAAGATTTGGTTGGTTCTTGTCAACAATGCGAAAAGACAGATTGCATGTATCGAAAGGTGGTGAAGGTATGATCACAGATCGTTTTGGGAAAGAGTGGATCTATTTTGATGGTGGTTTAGGTACCATGTTGCAGGAAAGAGGATTACAGGGCGGTGAATATCCCGAAACCTGGAATCTTACTCATCCTGAAGAATTGATTGCGATACATAAGGCTTACCTGGAAGCCGGTTGTCATGTGATCAATGCCAATACGTTTGGGGCCAATGGTCTCAAATTTGATAATGTGGAAGAAATCATTACAGCCGGGATTCAACTGGCAAAAGAAGCCAAAAAACAAGCAGGGCGCATGGATGCCTATGTTGCTTTGGATATCGGGCCAACCGGGAAGTTATTGGAGCCTATGGGTGATCTTCCTTTTGAAAAGGCTGTATCTTATTTTGCTCAAATGGTCAAAGCTGGTGTAAAGGCAGGAGCGGATCTTATCTTGATTGAAACGATGTCAGATACTTATGAGGCCAAAGCGGCGGTTTTGGCAGCAAAAGAAAACAGTAGTCTTCCGGTGATCGTAACGATGATCTTTGATGAAAATCAGCGATTATTGACCGGTGGCAGTGTAGAATCCGCTGTAGCAATGTTGGAGGGATTACGTGTTGATGCCTTGGGAATCAACTGTGGCTTAGGCCCTAAACAGATGCTTCCGGTTGTCAAAAGGATTCGCGAAGTTTCTTCTCTGCCAATCATTGTCAATCCAAATGCCGGACTTCCTGTCCAGGTGAATGGAAAGACTGTTTATGATTTAAAAGCCGATGATTTTGCCCAGGCGATGGTCAAGATGGCACAGATTGGTGTACAGGGATTAGGAGGTTGTTGTGGAACAACTCCGGAATACATTCAAAAAATGATAGAAGCTATAAAAGATATTCCCTGCAAACCAAATACGATGAAAGAGCAAACGTGGGTAACTTCTTATGCATCAGCGGTGCAGATAGGAAAAAAGGCGGTTGTGATTGGAGAAAGAATCAATCCCACGGGTAAGAAACGCTTTCAACAAGCTTTACGAAACAAGGAGTTTGATTATATTCTATCGCAGGCTTTGGAGCAGGAAGAAGCCGGTGCCCAGATCTTAGATGTGAATGTGGGCTTACCCGATATTGATGAAGCCGATATGATGAAAGAAACGGTCGTGCGTCTTCAAAATGTCTGTGCCTTGCCATTACAGATCGATACCGGAAATTTGGAAGCTTTAGAAAACGCATTACGTCTTTATAATGGAAAACCGATGGTCAACTCGGTGAATGGAAAACTAGATTCTATGGAATCTGTATTTCCTTTGATTCAAAAATATGGAGCTGTGGTCGTTGGGCTTTGTCTAGATGAGAGTGGTATTCCTTCTACATCTAAAGAGCGTCTGGCCATTGCCCAAAAGATTGTGAAAAAGGCACAGGAATACGGAATTCAAAAAAAGGATATCGTGATCGATGGCCTTGCGATGACAATTTCTTCGCAGTCGGATGGTGCTTTGGTTACGCTGGATACACTACAAAAGGTTAAAGAAGAACTGAATGTTTCTACGATACTGGGAGTTTCCAATATTTCATTTGGATTACCACAACGAGAGATCATCAATTCTTATTTTTTAAGCATGGCCTTACAAAGCGGACTATCGTGTGCCATGATCAATCCAAATAATGAAATGATGAAAAAAGCATTTGATGCGTCAATGGCCTTGATGAATCAAGACGCAAAATGCATGCATTATATCTCCAGCTACAGTAAGCAGGTGGAAGAAAAGAAAAGTGAAAATCCGGAAATCTCTTTATCGTTTGCGATCCAGAAAGGTATACAGGATCGTGTGAAGGAAATTACGACTTCGCTTTTAGAAACAAAAGAGCCTTTAGGGATCATTGATGAAGAATTGATTCCGGCTTTAGACCTTGTGGGAAAAGGTTTTGAACAAGGCACGGTATTTTTACCGCAGCTTTTAATGAGTGCGGAAGCGGCCAAGGCCAGTTTTGAAGTTTTAAAAGAAAAAATGGAACAAAATCAGTCTTTATCAAAAGGCAAAATTATCCTTGCCACTGTGCAGGGAGATATTCATGATATTGGGAAAAATATCGTGAAGGTTTTATTGGAAAACTATGGGTATGAGGTATTGGATCTGGGCAAAGATGTAGCCCCGGAAGTGATTGTTAAAACGGCTATTTCTGAAGAAGTAAAGCTGGTTGGATTAAGTGCCTTGATGACAACGACCGTCAAAAGTATGGAGAAAACCATTGAACTGCTTCATAAAGAAAAACCGGATACGTTTGTGGTGGTCGGAGGCGCGGTCTTAAATCAGGAATATGCCGATCAGATTCATGCCGATCATTACGCCAAAGATGCGATGGCAACGGTTCGTTATGCCGAACAAATACTAAATCAGTAGGAGGATGCTATGTCTTTTTTACCAACAACACGACAGGAGATGTTAGAACAGGGATTTGAACAGGTGGATTTTGTCTATGTCTGCGGCGATGCCTATGTCGATCATCCTTCTTTTGGATGTGCTATCATCACAAGAACTTTGCAGGTCTTTGGATACAGTTGTGCCATATTGGCTCAGCCGGATTGGCATAACGATGAAGAATTCTTACAATTTGGAACACCGCGGCTGGGATTTTTAGTTTCTGCCGGAAATATTGATTCTATGGTCAATCATTATTCGGTCAACAAACGAAGACGAGATAAGGATTCTTATACCGATCAGGGTATCATGGGCAAAAGACCGGATCGAGCTACGATTGTTTATACGCAGATTTTAAAACGCTTATTTCCAAAAGTTCCCGTTTTAATTGGCGGAATTGAGGCCAGTCTTCGCCGATTGGCCCATTATGATTATTGGGATGATAAAGTCAGACGATCCATCTTGATGGATTCGCAGGCTGATCTTTTGATGTTTGGCATGGGAGAAAATACAATCATTGAAGTGGCGGATGCCTTAAATAGTGGATTACAGGTACAGGATCTGTGTTATATACGCGGAACGGTCTGGAAGACAAAATCCATTGATACGATCGTGGATGATTATATTCTTTTACCGGATTTTAATACGGTTAAGAAGGATAAAAAGGCCTATGCGAAAAGCTTTTTGATCCAATATCAGAATCAAGATGCGATTCAGTCTAAGATGTTGATTGAACCTTATGATGGCTGGTATGTCGTATGTAATCAACCACCGCTCCCTTTAACACAGGAACAAATGGATTTTACGTATTCTTTGCCGTATGAAAGAACTTTCCATCCCAAATATACCTATGTTCCGGCCATAGAAGAGGTGCAGTTTTCCATCACCAGTAACCGAGGCTGCTTTGGATCGTGTGCGTTTTGTGCCATTACCTCGCATCAGGGACGGGTGATTTCCACAAGAAGTACCGAAAGTGTTGTAGAAGAAGCAAAAAAAATCATCGATATGCCTAACTTTAAGGGCTATATTCATGATATTGGCGGTCCCAGTGCCAATTTTTCTCGCCCGGCTTGTGATAAACAAAAGGAATATGGAGCCTGTAAGACAAGACAGTGTTTATGGCCTAAACCGTGTCCAAACCTAAAGGTGGATCATTCTCATTATGTGGAAATGTTAGACGCGGTCCGACAATTGCCAAAGGTCAAAAAAGTCTTTATTCGATCAGGAATTCGTTACGATTATTTGATGTATGACAAAGATGAAACCTTCTTTGATCGTTTAATCAAATATCATATCAGTGGACAGTTAAAAGTAGCACCGGAGCATGTGAGTGCCAAGGTGTTGGATAAGATGGGCAAGCCAAGAAAAGAACTGTACTTGAAATTTGTGGATAAGTATTATGAAAAAAACAAAGAGTTTGGCATGAATCAGTATCTTGTCCCTTATTTGATGAGCTCCCATCCAGGTTGTGATCTAAACGATGCGATCGAGCTGGCCTGCTATTTAAAGAAGATTCATCATACGCCTAAGCAGGTGCAGGATTTCTATCCAACACCGGGAACCCTGGCAACTTGTATGTATTATACCGGTTTAGACCCCAGAACGATGAAGCCAGTCTATGTGGCAAAAACATATGAAGAAAAGCTGGAACAAAGAGCTTTGATGCAGTATCGATATCCGAAGAATTATGATATTGTCTATCGTGCTTTAAAGAAGGCACACCGGGAAGATTTGATCGGTTCCGGACCGAAGTGTCTGATTCCGGCAAGGCGCCCCAAAGAAGCCTATACACCAAACAAAAAAAGGAAACGGGTTCGTGAACGTTAGACAGATGGCGCATATCGCATTAATGGGAGCCATACTATATGCGGTGTTTCAAGCGTTTTCCAACATTTTATATTTGGAAATGATTACTTTTACGATTCTGTGTTTTGCGCATGCCTTTACAAGAAAAGAAGTGGTCGTTTCCTGTATCTTATTTGCATGTATTCAAATTTTATTAAACGGATTGACTCTTTGGAATGTCGCATATTTACTGATTTTTCCACTATATGGCTGGATTTTTTCCAAAAGCAGAGATTTTCTGAAAAACCATTTGTGGGCTAATGCGTTGTTGTCTGGCTTTTTCTCTTTTTTGACGGGTCAGCTTGTCGATATTCCGTTTTTATTGTTTAGTAAGACGGTTACGATGCTTTATATGCTTATGGGATTGAAGACATCACTGATTCAGGGATGTTTAACGTTTATAGTAACGCTCTTTTTATGGGAACCGGTTACGCATGTGCTGAAAAGAATTCAGCACGAAAGAATTCAGTAGAAAAGAGGAGTTTTGAAGATGAAGAAAAAGATAGGATGGGCCTTGGCCGCTGTTGTTGTTATTGTTTGTGTGGTTATTGGATCACAATATTTGGCACCAAAAGCACATGAAGGTGGAAAAGAAATAGAAATTCAGGTCATGGATACGACCAAAGATCAAGAAGTATTTAAGAAAGCATTCTATACGGATGCCAAAACATTGACAGAGTTTTTAAAAGAAACAGAAGAACTGGATGTGAATATCGAACAAGGTGAATATGGTTCCTTATTGAATGAAATCTGTGGTTTGAAACAAGATATGGATCGAGGGCCATGGTTTGTCTTTGAATCCGAAAACAATACCGTTTGTAAAGAAGCCGGTATGTGTCCGGCAATGGATGAAGTGGTTATTGAAGATGGAGATGCCTTTACTTTTAAATTGATTTCCAGCTTTGAATAAAAGGTGAAAACTGGACATAGCAGAATCAGTAGTAAACGGATATGTCATTCTAGTGATCATGATGTAGCGATTTAGGCGGAGTATCTTTTGTCAATCAAACCATAAAATGTATGGAGCAAGGTATGAAAACCTTAAGGATAGTATTGGTGTATATAAGGCATGATTTAAAAAGGCAAGGTCACCTGTATTGATAACTACTTGGCTTCGAAACCGTCAAAAATAGTCTCGACTTCAAATATGGCGCAAACATCGGTTGACCAAGTGGGGTGAGTCACCAGATTCAGATAAACTACAGAAGGAGAAAAAACTTGTAAAAAGAAATTTTTCAAACCCATGTAGTACATAAACTGCTGCAGAAACAAAGAAGTCATTGTGGATTGTTGTCTGTGTTTCGGTCTATTGTGATGATTATCATTGATATTCGGAATAAGAAATAGAATAAATAAGAAAATGTGAAAACGGATGAAGTATAAACCTCATTCGTTTTTTTTGTGTAAGGGTTATTCTATTTATAAAAAATAACTAAAATAAAGCAAAATAACAACAAATATATATTGACGATTTATTAAGGGGAGGGTTAAGATATGATTGAAGTTTAAAAAGATTTAGGAGGGGAGAATCATGAAAAGAATGAAAAAAGTTTTAGCAGCATCTATGGCATTAGGTATTACTCTAACTATGGGTGCAACGACAACAATTTTGGCGCAAGAGGAAACGACAATCATTGCTGCTCCTGAAGCTTACAGCTATGGAAATTACGTTACCTCAGACAAAACAAACTATGAAGTAGGAGAAACGATTTTTGTAAAATGCAATTTAGATTCATGGTTACATGGACATCATTGGTTTATTGGTGATCAAAGCATGAACGATTATGATAGCGAGTTTTCTACGGTTGCAAGTAACGCAGGTTCTATGACAATTCGTTGTACTGCCGGAATATTCGGTGAAGTTACCGTAGGTAGTATTGATGTTACTGTAAATGCCAACCAAATCAATTATGTCGCAACGCAAGGTGGTAGCGTATCTGCGCCATCTGAAACATTGACATCTATGGATCAAAATCCTACAGGTTCTATCGCAACTCCAAATGAAGGATATTATTTTGTGAACTGGACAGATGCTAATGGAGAAGTGGTAAGTACAGATCCTGGATTTGTTCCTCAAAGTCGTTTTTCCAATACATATACAGCGAATTTTGCGGAATTAAAAACGGCATCTTTAACGGTAAATTATGTAGATGGCGAAGAAGTTGTTGCGACAAAAACTTACACTTCTGAAGCAGGCATACCTGGTCAGGAGGCTGCTTTTGAAATTTCATTAGGAATACCGGAAGGATATGTTTCTGTAACTGAAATCGATACCATTTATACAACAGTTGCTTATGGTACAAGTAGTGTTGTGGAAGTAGAAATCGAAAAAGAAAAGAGTCCGGAAAAACCGGCAGAAGACAAACCGCAGGAACCTACAACACCAGCGCAGACTGAACAATCAAAAGAGGAAACAAAGAAAGCAGATGGAACAAATACATCGGCAAATTTATCAGTTGTTGGAGCACTTGGCTCTATGAGCGTTGCCCTTGTTGGTATGATTGCTTTGCTTAAAAAGCGTAAATAGTTAGTAGAATGACTAGGAAGCAATCTTCCTAGTTTTTCTATGGTCAAAAAAAGAACCTCATTATGATCAGTATCTGTGATTATGAGGTTCTACTTGTTTATTTATGATAATAATCTTTTAAAAATTGATTTCGATATTCATAGAAAGTATCATCTAACAAGGCTTGTCTGGCTTCTTCAGTCAATCGAAGAATAAAGCGAAGATTGTGTTGCGAAGCTAAGTTAAAATACAAGTGACGTTTTTCTTTGTCTTGCGACTTTAATAATTCACGAAGTTGTCCTTTAGTCCATCCGGCTTTACAAACAGGGCAGTCACAGTCATCATCAAGTGGTTCCATGCTGTCTTTAAAACGAGAATTGGCAAGATTGATATTGCCATATCGTGTATAGATCTTTCCATGACGGGCCTCTCTTGTAGGTGCTACACAGTCAAAGGTATCCGCACCCATTTCAATTCCAATCAAGATATCGTCTGGATGGGACAGCCCTAAAAGATGTCGTGGCTTGGTTTCCGGCAGCTCTTCACAACACCAGCGTAAAATATCTCCCAGATTTTCTTTTAAGAAGGCACCGCCTAAGCCATAACCATCAAAATCCATCTTGGCAAATTTTTTCGAAGTGGATCGGCGTAAGTCTTCCCATCGTCCACCTTGGATGACACCATATAAAGCTTGATAATAACCTAGATCGTACTGATGTTTTCGATGTTCTTCTATGCTTCGTAGTGCCCAGCGTTCAGTTCTTGCCAAAGCTTCTACATTATAATCATAATCATCGGCTAAAGAAGTCAGTTCATCAAAGGCCATATGGATATCGGCTCCAATACGACATTGAATCTGCATAGATTCTTCCGGGCCGATAAAGTCATCTTGTCCGCTGTTAGGATCGGTAAACGCAACTCCATCTTCGGTTACTTTGGCAAAACGATGTTCTGGTTCGGTGTTTTTTAAATCATGGCCGACCTTCATGCTGACGACTTTTCCGCTGCCGGAGCCTAATGACATGACCTGAAATCCACCGGAATCGGTTAAAGTAGGGCCATTCCATTGGGACCATGCGGCAAGACCTCCATTTTGGGCAATCTCATAGGAGACATTTCGCAAATGATATCCGTTGGACAACATGGCCTGCGCCTGAATGGCTTTTAAATCCTCCATCGATAAAAAGTTGACACTGCCTCGTGTTCCTACACACATAAAAGCCGGTGTCTTGATATCGCCATGTGGAGTATGGATGATACCGGCACGGCCTAGTTTTCCTTCCAGTCTTTTTTCAATTTCAAAGGAAAAGGTATTGTTGTTTTGATAATCGGTCATGGAATCTTCCTTTCTGAAGTTACAGCCATCTGATTATAGCATAAAATAAGATTTCTTTTGAAAAAAAGATCCCATGACGGGATCAATCTAGTAAATTATGAATAAAATGCAGTATGGTTTCTACTGTTTTTTCTTCTGTAAGACGAGAGGTGTTAATGCATAAATCATAATTTGCCGCATCGGACCATTTTTGATCGGTGTTAAAGTTGTAATAGGCAGCACGAGATTTATCCATTTCTTTTATTTTCTTTCGTGCTTCTTTTTCAGTGATTTGATCACGTTCCATTACATGGGCAATTCGATCTTTTAAATCTGCACTGATAAAAACACGCACCAGTCGTTCTTGATCTTTGAGAATGTAATCGGCACAGCGACCTACGATTACACAATTTCCTTCCTGTGCAACTTTTAGGATCGTATCATGTTGTGCCTGATAGGCCATAGCTTCTGTGGAAATGAATTGATCGTTCCACATAAATTGCGTCGGCCCGGATAACAGGGAATAAAAGAAAGGACTGGCTTGTCTTTCGTCCATGCTTTCTAAAAAGCTAGTGGCTAAACCACTTTCCTGGGAAGCTTTGACTAAGAGCTCCTTGTCATAATACGTATATTCCAATTTTTTTGCCAATTGTTTGGCGATGCTTCGGCCATGACTTCCAAATTGTCGGCCAATGGTAATGATCGTGTGTTTCATAATAAGGCCTCCTGTATGGTTTTCTTCTTACTTCTATTTTAATGCACAAAAAACAGAATGAAAAGGATAGAGCATTAAAAATAGGAAGATAAAAAGAGCCATGACGAGATCATGACTCTTGGGCTTCTTATTTAAGATAGGTTTGGTAGAAATCGGTGATCTTATCAAAAGGAATAATATCCATTTGATCATATAAATCTGTATGCACAGCTCCTGGAATGATCAACAATTCTTTATTGTCCGGTACGGGATTTCCATCAATCATCTTTTGATACGCATCTTTACTGAAATAACAAGAATGTGCTTTTTCGCCGTGAATCATCAAGACGGCACTGCGAATCTCATTGGAATATTGCAGAATCGGCATGTTTAGAAAAGACTGGCATCCGGTCACATTCCATCCTTTTCCTTCTCCCTGTGAACGAGGATGATAACCACGTTTTCGACGATAATACAAAATATAATCGGCTAAATATTGAGGTGCACCATCTGGAATTTCATCCGGTAAGGCACCGGCAGAAGCATAGTTTCCATTCTTAAAATCAATCGTTCTTTGTTTGGACAACGCTTCTTTTTTCTGGAAGCGAATTTTTTCGCTATCTTCTTCATCAAAATAACCGTTGGCATTTACTCTTGTCATATCATACATCGTTGATGTGACAGTTGCCTTGATACGCGTATCCAGCGTGGCAGCATTTAAAGCCATACCTCCAAAACCGCAGATACCTAAGATTCCGATCTTATCTGAATCGACATTTTCTTGTACCGACAGAAAATCAACGGCAGCCATAAAATCTTCGGTGTTGATATCCGGAGATGCGACATTGCGGGGAAATCCACCGCTTTCTCCGGTATAGGATGGATCAAAGGCTATCGTGAAAAAGCCTCTTTTTGCCAATTGGTGTGCGTATAAGCCGGATGCTTGTTCCTTAACAGCTCCAAAAGGCCCACTGACCGCAATGCCTGGCAGCTTTCCACTTGCTTTCTTTGACTCATAAACATCGGCTGCCAATGTGATTCCATAACGATTGGTAAAGGTCGTTTTATGATGGTGTACTTCATCACTTAATGGGAAAACCTTGTCCCATTCTTGGCATAAATGCAAAGTTTCATTCATTTTAAGTTCCTCCTTGACAACTTGATTCTGCTGGACTAAGCTTACTGTAAATCCTAAAGCTAACTTTAGGTCAAGAAAAAATATAAATTTTTTAGGAGGATGTGTATGTATTCGATAGGACAAGTTTCAAAAATGTTTGATTTACCAATAGCAACCTTACGATATTATGATAAAGAAGGCTTATTTCAAGATTTAGAAAGAGAACCATCCGGTATTCGTAAATTTAATGAAAAATCGATTGAAGCTTTACGTGTCATTGAATGTTTAAAGAAATCTGGGATGCAGATCAAAGAGATTCGTGAATTTATGAACTGGTGCAGCCAGGGCGATCGTACTTTAGAAAAACGAAAAGAAATGTTTTATGCACGTCGTCAGGAAATTGAAAAACAGATGGAAGAGTTGCAGAGAACATTGGACATGGTCAAATTCAAGTGCTGGTACTATGAAACAGCCTGTAAAGAAGGAACGGAAGTGAACATGCCACAACATATGGAAGAGGATATGCCTGCAGACATTGTACAATGTTATGAAAATGCACATGCGAATAAATTGTAACATCCCTGTACAGAGACTTTGATACGAATCCATCGATTTGTTATAATGAATATAGTGAATATTGAAGGAGTATGAAGTATGGAACAGTACAAGCAGGAATTTATTGACTTTATGTTAGAAAGCAAAGTTCTTAAATTTGGGGATTTTACACTAAAATCAGGAAGAAAAAGTCCTTTTTTTATGAATGCCGGTGGATATGTAACAGGCTATCAGTTAAAAAAATTGGGCGAATATTATGCCAAAGCTATTGTAGAGACATATGGAAAAGAATTTGATGTTTTGTTTGGGCCGGCCTATAAAGGTATTCCATTGGCTGTTGCTACAACGATTGCGCTGGATGAACTTTATGGAATGGAAGTTCGATATTGTTCGGATCGTAAAGAAGAAAAAGATCATGGAGCAGATAAAGGAAGCTTTTTAGGAACAAAGCTTCAGGATGGAGATCGTGTTGTCATGATTGAAGATGTGACCACATCCGGTAAATCTATGGAAGAAACGGTACCGAAAGTAAGAGGGGCAGCCAATGTGGAAATCGTAGGTTTGATGGTTTCTTTAAATCGTAATGAAAAGGGAAAAGGCAATAAAACCGCTTTGAAGGAAGTTAGTGAGTTATATGGCTTTCCAACTGCCGCCATCGTATCTATGCCAGAGGTTGTAGAATATCTCGAAAGTGAAAACGCTTTGGACGCGGATCTTAAAAATCGAATTGATGCTTATTATGCAGAATATGGAGCGACGGAATAAAGCTCCTTTTTTTTTTAAGCGCCATGAATAAATTTGAACAAAAAAGAATAAAAATGATTGATTGTAAAAAGGCGAGGTGTTATATTGTAACTGAATAGGAGGGATACAGTATGGCACATATCAATATTGATGGAGCACAAAATGTAGAAGTATCCAAACCGATTCCCAGTCAGAAAAGCCCACAGGAACAGCTGGAAATCATGGAAGCTTATACGCGTGCGCATCAAAACGGAGCGCATTTAGATAAAGCTTTTCGAGAAATTAATTGTTTAAAAGTAATTTTTCCACGTTTATTTCGTACCTTAGAGCCAGGTGATCAAATCGCCGGTCGGCTTGATTTTTTACCGATTGGATTTGGCAGTGTGACATCCATCGGTGGAGTAGGTCATTATTGTGTGTTTCATAAATTACGAGCCTTTAAATCCTTGTTAAAGACGGAGGAAGAAAAGGCGCGAGTAGATGCCTTATATGATTATTGGCAATATCATGATGTGAAATCCATCTATTGTCAGGATGTGCTGACGGAAGATACTACAGGTCGTTTTATCGATTGTAAATATCCGTTTATGGCGACCGCCCGATTGTCAGGTATGATGTTAGATTATCAAAAGCTGATGCGTTTGGGCGTGAATGGATTGATAGAAGAGATTCAAAGGCAAGATCTTTCCAAGCCATTTATCCAAGCTTCGTTGGAGGCAATGAAGCTCTTTCAAACGGTTATTTCCTACCAGATAGATTTGGTTAAAGAATCTAAAAAAGAAGCGAGTCTTGATTGGAAACAGGATTTGGATGTGATGGAAGAAGATTTAATCTGGATCAAGGAGCATAAACCGGTTACTTTCCATCAGGCGTTGCAGTTATTTTGGTTGTATGCGTTATGTGCTGGTTGTATTAATTATGGACGTATGGATATGATTTTAGGGCCATACTTGAAAAAGGACATCGATGCCGGAAGATTGACCGAAGAAAAGGCGCTGGAATATATTGCTTCTTTGTGGAAAATGATCGAAAATCGCAGAACGACAGTCAATGGTCGTATTATCGTCGGTGGACGAGGAAGAGAAAACGTAGAAGCTTGTGACTTGTTCACTCGATTGTGTTTAAAGGTCTGTAAAAAAGTGCGTTATGTGGAACCACAGTTTACTCTTCGGTTTGATCATACAACACCGAAAGATATTTTAGATATGGCTTATGAGTGCATCGCTTCGGGAGCGACCTATCCGACTTTATACAATGATGATGTCAATATACCGGCTGTACAATATGCGATGCGTGTACCGGAAAAAATTGCCGAACAATATGTTCCTTTTGGTTGTGGTGAATATGTGATCCAGGGAAAAAGTGTAGGAACGCCAAATACATTATTGAATATGTTAAAGTTGTTACAGATTTCCATGAATGGGGGAATCGATCCCATGGATGGCATATATAAAGCCGGTCCTGTAACGTGTAAGCCTTTGAAGGAATTAAAAACGTTTGAAGATTTGATGGATCAATATCAAAAAGTGCAGGACTATTATTTTGATTTAAGTGTGTATGCGCAGAAACATTCATATGAGATCATGAATCAGGAAGTCAGCTTCTTATTTACTTCCATTCTGATGGATGATTGTATTCATCGTGAAAAAGGTTTGTTGGATGGTGGTGTTGAAATTTTAGGCGGCACCAATGAAACATATGGCAATATCAATGCCAGTGATGCCTTATACGCCATAAAAACGTTGGTGTTTGATCAGAAAAAATATACGTTGAAGCAATTAAATGAAGCGACTTTGCATGATTTTAAAGGCTATGAAAGAATCCAGAAAGATTTACTGAAACAGGATAAATATGGAAATGATAAAAAAGAGTGTGATGAGTTGGCCAATCGCTGTTATGAATATGTGGCCAAAGGCATACGTCAACGAGGCATTGATGCCGGAATGGGTTATTATCTGATCGTCATTTCCAACAATCAAACCAATACAGACTGGGGGCATCAGACAGATGCCAGTCTGGATGGAAGAAACAAAGGGGTGTATATGAATCCGGCTAACAACCCGCAAGGTGGTGCTGCCAAATCCGGACCAACCGCTGTTTTGAATTCCCTGGTGCATTTTGATGCGAAATATCATGGCGGCAGTGTGCAAAATATCAAATTTACACCACGTATGATGCATGAAGATAAAGAGAAGGTCAAAGCTTTATTTCAGACGTATTTTGAAAATGGTGGTTGCCAGTTAATGGTTACTGTAGTAGATCACGGGCAATTGGAAGATGCACAAAAACATCCAGAGAAATACCCGGATCTGATTGTTAGAGTTGCCGGTTATTCGGCCGTGTTTGTCAATCTGACCAAAGATATACAAGATGAGTTACTAAGTAGGACTTTATATGATTAGCGTATCCAATATCGAACGTTTTGCGACGCATGATGGACCGGGAATTCGTACTACGATTTTCTTAAAAGGGTGTAGCTTACATTGTCCATGGTGTGCCAACCCGGAAACATGGAATTTGAAACCGGTGTTAATGCATAAAGAAAATAAATGTATACGATGTCATTCGTGTTTAAAAGCTTGTACAAAACAGGCGATCTCTTTTCAACCGGAGTTTACACTAAATCGCAATGTATGTGATGGATGCGCTCTTTGCGTGGATGCGTGTCTTTTAGAAGCATTAGAAATATCGGGTAAGTGGATGGACATAGAAGAAATTGTAGAAGAAGTACAAAAAGATGATCGATATTATCAAAAATCAAATGGTGGTGTGACACTTTCTGGAGGGGAACCTTTGTTTCAGTTTGATGAAGTTTTTTTGTTGATTTGTACACTTCATGAAAGAGGCTATCATTTAGCTTTAGAAACGACAGGTAATTATCCTTTGGAACATTTAAAAAAAGTGGAACCTTATATTGATTTGTTTTTGATGGATTGTAAACACTTGGAACCAGAAAAACTTCAAAAAATTACTGGTGCTAATCCAAAGTTTGTACAAGATAGCTTTACCTATCTTTCGCAACATTGTCCTGAAAAAGTCATTGTTCGTATGCCGGTAATTTGGAATTTTAATGAAGATCAGATTGAAAAAACGATCGATCAGGCATCTCGTTTGGGATTTTCAGAAGTGGATCTTTTACCTTTTCATTCTTTAGGAAAAAACAAATGGGAAAATTTAAATAAAGTATATCCATATGCATCCTATCCCATGATGAAAAAAGAAACTTTAAATGCTTTTGTTGCGTATGGAAAGACAAAGAATATATACGTTAAAATAGGAGGATAAGATGTTAACAGAAGAAAGAATGGTTCGAATTATGGATCTGCTTCATAAAAACTCATTTGTGTCGATTCAAGATTTAATGAAACGTTTTCAAGTATCTCGTTCATCTATTATGCGTGATTTACAAGAGTTAGAAGAACAAGGGCGCATTTTACGTGTGCGAGGCGGTGCCAGCCTTGTAGATACAGATGTCTTGTTGTCGCGATACAATGAACCGGCTGTGCAGTTTAAAGAAGATACACAAAAAGATGCGAAAAAAATAATTTGTCATAAGGCAATAGAAGAAGTACATGATGGGGATTGTATTTTTATTGATGCGGGAACAACACCAGTCTATTTATTGGAAGGCTTAAAACATAAAGATGTAGAGCTGGTTACGACAAACACCTATCTGTTAGAAAGATTGCCGTTGGATTTTAAAGGGCATGTGTATTTATTAGGTGGCGAGTTTTCTAAAAAGTATGATTCTTCATTTGGATCAATGACTACACAGTTATTGAAACAGTTTCGTTTTGATCTTTGTTTTTTAACGGCCAATGGCATCAGTGTACAAGAAGATGAAGCGTATGTATTTGATATGCATATAGGTACAATCAAAAAAGAAGTACAGATGCGTAGTCGAAAAAGTATCTTGTTGATAGATCATACCAAATTAAAGACAAGAGCTTTTTATACCTGGTCAAATTTATCATCTTTTTCAAAAGTATATATGGATACATATCCAAATAACGAAAGAATGCCGGAAAACTTTAAAATTTGTAAGGAGATAGAAAATGATTAAGATCATATTTTTTGATATTGATGGAACTTTGCTTCCGTTACGAATCAAAACTTTGACACCGTCATTGACAGAAGCTTTACAGAGACTTCAAAAAAAGGGAATTCGCTTATTCTTAGCTTCCGGGCGGCCAAAATTTGTACTTCCTCATTTTGAAGGAGTTACATTTGATGGGGCGTTAACGTTTAATGGACAGTATTGTTATGACAAGGAAAGGGTGTTGTATGAAAATCCTTTAGATCCTGAAGATGTGAATCAAATTTTTGAAAATGCGCAAAATATGAAAAAAGCATTAGTCGCCTGTCATCAAGATTCGATGTATTGTAATGATCATGAAGAATTGTTAGATGAATATTTTAAGATTGCTTCGCAAAGTATTCATAAAATAGATGATTTTAAAACGTATCTACAATCATCGATTTATCAAATGATGGCTGCTATACCAGAAACACAGGAAGAAAGTCTTCTTCAAGGCACCAAACATATTCAAATTGTACGATGGTGGCCTTATGCCTGTGACATGATACCTAAAGAAGGTGGCAAAGGAAAAGCTGTAGAAGGAATTTTAAAAGCATATGGATTAAAGAAAGAGGAAGCTATGGCTTTTGGCGATGGTGGTAATGATATCGACATGTTACAAGCGGTAGGATGCAGCGTTGCCATGGGCAATGCCTTACAGGAAGTAAAAGATTGTAGTGACTATATTACAAAATCTGTCGAAGAAGATGGTGTAGTTTATGCATTAAAACATTTTAAATTGATTGAGGAGGATGACAAATGAAAACTACAGATCCTAAAAAGATCGAGATATTAGATCGGTTAAAAGGTGGCTTGATCGTATCTTGTCAAACTCAAAAGGATGAGCCGATCTATACACCGGATATGGTAGTGAAAATGGCTGAATGTGCTAAATGGGCAGGTGCTGTTGGTTTGCGCTTAAATTCGCCAGAACAAATACGACAAGTCAAAGAAGCTGATCTTGGCTTGCCGATCATCGGTTTATATAAAGTCTGGCATGATGATACGGATGTATTTATTACACCAACCATGAAAGAGGTGGATGCGATCGTTGAAGCTGGTGCTGATATTATCGCATTGGATTGCACATCACAAATCACGCATGAAAAAACTATCGCTTGGGATTTATTACCACAAGTTCGAAAGAAATATCCAAATCATTTGATCTTTGCGGATTGTTCCAATATCGAAGAAGCTATACATGCTTCTCAAAATGGTGCTGAAATCGTAGCTCCTACTTTATACGGTTATACAAAAAACACAGAAAATATTGAAGGGGCCAATTATCGCATGGTTGCGGATATGTGTCGAGCTGTTGGAGATGATGCCAAAGTCATTATGGAAGGACATTTATATACACCAGAAGATGCGATGAAATGTATTTTTATTGGCTGTCATGCGGTAGTAGTTGGTTCTGCTATTACCAGACCACATTATGTTGCCAAACGTTTTGTAGATTGTTTAAGTAAATATCAAGACGATTGGCGCCTTGCGGAAAAAGCACACCATACCAATGAATTGAAATAAAGAATGGACTGTATAGAGCATTTAAAATCTATACAGTCTTTCTATTTTTCGGGTGTATAATTTAAACTATGAAAAACAGACAAGTTGATTTTTCCAATGGTAGAATTTTAGAAAATATCGTAATGTGTGCGGCACCTATGTTGGTAGCGCAACTTTTAAATTTGATGTATAACATCGTGGATCGTATTTATATCGGAAAGATTGAAGGAATCGGTGTCGTGGCTTTAGGTGGTGTAGGATTGTGTTTTCCCATCATATCTTTGATTACGGCTTTTACTAATTTGTTTGGTGCTGGTGGTGCCCCTTTATGTTCGATTGAACGAGGGAAAAGAAATATAGAAAAAGCCCAACGAATCATGAATATATCTTTTTATATGTTGATTCTAACAGCGATTGTATTAACGCTTGTAGGAATCTTGGTTTCTGAGCCATTGTTGTATATATTTGGTGCCAGCAATACGACGATTCAATACGCTTTACCCTATATGCGTATTTACTTTATAGGTACGCTTTTTTCTATGATTGCCTTAGGTATGAATCCTTTTATCAATGCACAAGGTTTTGCGAGCACCGGAATGATGACAATCTTTATCGGGGCCATTGCCAATATCATTCTGGATCCGATCTTTATCTTTGGCTTGGACATGGGTGTACAAGGAGCTGCCATCGCAACGGTCATTTCCCAGATTCTTTCTGCTATTTTTGTACTTCGGTTTTTGACGGATAAATCTCCGGAATTAAAGCTGCAGCATTTAAAGAATGTAGAATTTCGAGGAAAAGAAATCAAGGATGTGCTCAGTTTAGGCTCTTCCAGCTTTGTGATGCAGTGTACAAACAGCCTGGTGCAAATTGCCTGCAACAGCATGCTGTCACAGGTGGGTTCGGATCTGTATATTTCCTGTATGACCGTGATTAATTCGGTTCGTCAGATTTTGGAAGTTCCGGTGCTGGCCATAGGGGATGGCTCTAGTCCTATCCTTAGTTACAATTACGGTGCCGGAAATGGCAAAGGTGTCAAAAAAGCAATCCGCATCATTACCTTTGCCGGCGTCATTTATACCTTGATCGCCTGGATGTTTATCATCCTGTTTCCCCGTTTTTTCATTCACATATTTAACGGTGATGCAGATCTGTTACAAATCGCGATTCCGGCTATGCACGTCTATTTCTTTGCGTTTGTATTTCAAGCGTTTCAGTACTGTGGACAAACTGTATTTAAGTCATTAAATAAAAAGAAACAGGCAATTTTCTTTTCGCTTTTAAGAAAAGTGGTGATCGTGGTTCCTTTGACTTTTATATTACCTCATACAGGCTTTGGAGCCATGGGTGTTTTTATGGCAGAGCCTATTTCCAATTTTGTTGGCGGATCGATTTGTTTTATCACAATGTTGGTAACGGTCTATTGTAAACTGGATGTGAAAAGGAATAAAGAATGAAATATCATAAAGAGAGATACTTTGTAGATAGAAACTAAGCTGTTGTTTGGATAAATGAATGACCAGAGCAAAAAGCTGTAAGATGATATTAAAGAATTAAATAGTATAGATTTTTGTGTAGAGAAATGATATCAGTTATGCTTATATAGGGTATAACAACTTTAAACTTCAAAAATTATTATTGCTAAAGAATCATAGAAATATGAATTCACATGTGTGATTTTGTCATCGAATGAATGAAAATCCTATCGACGAGAATAAGATGCAGGAGTTCAGACTATCATGACCAATTCACATCAGTCATGATATAATGAGGTCGAAGGAAGATTGGCCATGAAAAAGAAAAGAATAATAATTGGTGCTGTATCTTCGATGTTAGTACTTACTGCCAGTGCAGGTACTTGGTATTTAAATCAACCTTGTTTAATCTATCATGATTTTAATTTTGAATATGGAAAACCAATTTCGATCACAAAGGAAGATATTTTTACTCAGGAAGATTTGAAGCGTATAAAGGATTTTAAAATTGACTTGTCAGATATCAAAAATGAGAAGGATAAAGAATATCCGGAAGTGGGAAACTATGAATGTAAAGTGACATATTCCAAATGGTTTATACCACATACAAGTTCCATCCAAATTCAAGTGGAAGATACAACAAAACCAAAGTTTTCAAAATTTTCAGATGTTGTAGAGATTCCTTTAGGCTCTGATCAGAATTATGATTTTTCAAGCTACTTTTTGGCAGAAGATCTAAGCGAAACATCGATCCAATACAAAATGGAGAAAGTTGATTTTTTGAATCCGGGAGATTATAGAATGATGATCATTGCATCGGATACTTATGGTAACAGCATTGAAAAAGAATGTATTGTCAGAGTTCAGTATGAGAAAGAAACTTCATCACAAAATAAATCTGCCGAAAATGAAGAAGATCAATCGGTTGTTTCATCAGATCCGTATTATGTTCAGGGAATCATGGTCGTGAATAAAAAACATGGTTTACCGGCTAATTATGCACCGCAAGAAAATGCAGAGGCAGGTGCAAAGATTCGACAGTTGATTGCGGATATGCAAAGTCAAGGCTATGCGATCAGTAGTTCGTATAGTGGATATAGGAGTTACAGTTATCAATCTTCTTTATATAATAATTACGTGAACAGCTATGGGCAGGCACAAGCCGATCGTTTTTCCGCAAGACCAGGTTATTCGGAACATCAGACAGGTCTGGCATTTGATTTAAAGCATAGTAATGGAACTCTGATAGAGACTACACCGGAAGTTAATTGGATTGCAGCACACGCGCATGAATACGGTTTTATAGTTCGTTATCCTTCCGGAAAAGAATCGGTCACAGGATATATGCCAGAGCCGTGGCATTTAAGGTATGTAGGCGATCAAGCTTCAGCAATTTATGCTTCTGGATTAACTCTGGAGGAATATCTGGGGATTTCTGGTGGTGGATACTAATAACAACAATCCGAATCATCTATTTATATTTATACTGAACTAAAGTTGGATTATCTGGAAACCACACGTTTCTTGCTGATACCGCTTTCAAATATTGCTAAATCTGATAAAATAAAGTCAGGAGGTCTATACGATGACAAAAATCTTATTTAGTCCCGGAAAATATATTCAAGGTCCGGGAGAAATCAACAATGTTGGTAAATATGCTGCAGGTCTAGGAAAGAAGGCTTTGATTCTAATCAGCGCTGGTGGGTTTAGAAGAAATGGACAGGATATTCTGGATGGTTTTGAAACCGAAGATTGCACATGTGAATTTGAGATGTTTAATGGTGAATGTTCATATAATGAAATTAAAAGAATCAGTGCTCTTGTAGAAGAGAAACAATGTGATTTGATCATTGGTGTTGGTGGTGGAAAGATCTTTGATACAGCCAAGGCAGTTGCTTATTATGAAAAGACACCGGTTATGATCTGTCCGACTATTGCCAGTACAGATGCACCATGCAGTGCTTTATCGGTTATTTATACAGATGAAGGTGTGTTTGAGGAATATCTATTCTTGCCGAGCAATCCAAATATTGTCCTCTTGGATACAGAGATTATCGCCAAGTCGCCAGTTCGTTTGACGATGGCCGGAATTGGTGATGCACTAGCTACTTATTTTGAAGCTAGAGCCTGTGTGGAAAGTGAAGCTACGACTTGTGCAAATGGAAAAGCAACAAGTGCTGCTTACGCCTTGGCAAAACTTTGTTTTGATACATTGATGGAAGAAGGTTATAAGGCAAAAGTGGCTTTGGAAGCTGGAGCTCTTACGCCAGCTGTGGAAAAGATCGTAGAGGCAAATACTTTGTTGTCAGGAATCGGCTTTGAATCTTGTGGTCTTGCCGGAGCCCATGCGATCCATAACGGATTGACTGTTTTAGAAGAGTGTCACTCGATGTATCATGGAGAAAAAGTGGCATTTGGTACGATCGTACAACTCGTACTGGAAAATGTGCCTTTAGAGGAGCTGGAAGATATCATTGAATTCTGTATTTGTGTAGGATTGCCAGTTACATTAGAACAATTAGGTGTAACGGAAATCACCGAAGAAAAGATTCGTGCAGTTGCCAAAGCAGCGGCAGCTGAAACAGATACGCTTCATAATATGCCATTTGAGGTTACGGAAGAATCTACATATAATGCGATCTTGGCAGCTAATGCCTATGGACATCAGTATTTAGGAAAGTAAGAACATGAATATGTAGGATATGCAAGTTTGCGTATCCTACTTTTTTCTGTGATACAATAAGGAAAAAGGAGCTTTATAATGAATAATTTTGAATTTTATTCTCCGACACGTATTCTTTTTGGTAAAGGAAGCATGAACAAGATTCATGAACATGTACCAAAAATAGGTAAACGAGTTTTATTAGTGTACGGCAAAGGAAGTATCAAACACAATGGTATTTATGATACGGTGATGCGAGAGCTATCGGACTGCAAGGTAGTTGAATTGTCTGGTGTAGAGCCAAATCCGAAAATTGAATCCGTTAAGCAGGGAGTAAAGCTGTGTCGAAAACATCAAATTGAAGTGGTGATGGCCATTGGTGGCGGTAGCTCATTTGATTGTGCCAAAGCTATCGCTGCCGCAACGTTTTATGAAGGCGATGCGTGGGATTTAGTGATTGGACATGCAAAGGTGACGAAAGCTTTGCCGGTCGTTTGTGTCGTGACGATGAGTGCTACCGGCTCGGAAATGAACAATGTTGCTGTGATTTCCAATATGAAAACGCATCAAAAAATTGGTTTGCATGATGATCTTTTATGCCCGGTTCTCTCTATTTTAGATCCAGAAAATCTATATACTGTTCCACCGATGCAAACAGCAGCCGGTACAGCGGATATCCTTTCGCATTTGTGGGAACAATTTTTTACGAATGTAGAAGATGCCTATGTACAGGATGGCTTAGCCATCGGCGCTATGAAAGCCTGTATTCATTATGGTCCGATTGCTATCCATGAACCAACCAATTATAGCGCTAGGGCGAACTTGATGTGGGCAGCTCCTATGGCTTTAAATGGTTTGTTGAAGACGGGCTATTCCATGACTTGGTCTTGTCATGGAATGGAACATGTGTTAAGTGCTTATTATGATATTACACATGGTGTGGGCTTAGCTATTTTAACACCACGTTGGATGCGTTATGTATTAGATGAAAAGACTGTATCCCGTTTTAAAAAATATGGTGTGGAAGTTTGGGGACTGGATGCATCAAAGGATGATTACTGGATTGCGAATAAAGCGATCGAAAAAACAGAAACATTCTTATATGAAACACTGGGCTTGCCTTCTTGCTTACAAGAAGTTAGTATTGATGATACAAAGTTGGAAGAGATGGCAAAAAGCTGCATACGTGATAAAGGTGGACCAATTCAGGGCTTTAAAACGTTATATGAAGAAGACATTCTTCAAATCTTTAGAAACTGTCTATAGAAAAAGAGGTTATTCCAAATATAGGATAACCTCTTTTTCTTGTAAGCTTTTTTTTAAATCAATGACTCTTTGGTTTTCGCTGCCACGAAAAGCTAAAGAAATATTTTTTTGTTCCTGTTTAAAAGGACCGTCCACCAATACATCAATATACGAAAGCATTTCATCGGTTACTTCACAATACCTTCTTCCACCTTCTAATAAATCTTGATCCAGGATAAAGCCGGTATAAGACCAGATATCTTTATCAGGATAGGTTTCTTTTACTTTTTTTAAAAGATGAACCAGCTCTCTTTGATTTTCAGGCTCAAAGGGCTCTCCTCCTAATAAAGTTAATCCTTGAATATAGCCGGGCTTTAAAGCTTCCAGAATTTCCTGTTCTGTTTCTTTTGTGTAAGGTTTTCCATAGTTAAAATCCCATGTTTCGGGCTGAAAGCAGCCAGGACAACAATTCGTGCAGCCGGATACAAATAAGGTGACGCGAACACCTTCGCCATCGGCGATATCATAATGTTTTATATTTCCGTAGTTCATGTTTTAACCTCTTCTGTTTTTATTATATAGGGAAATGGATAAAAAAAGAGAGAAAATCTCTCTTTTTTACAAATGTAGTACGCGTTCTTTGATTTCCTGTGTACGTCCCTGATTCCAGAACTGCGTTCCGATATAACCGCAGGTACGACGTGCTACATTCATTTTTTCCTGATCGCGGTTTCCGCAATTCGGGCATTCCCATACCAGTTTGTGATTTTCATCTTCGACGATCTGGATTTCACCGGTATAGCCGCAGACTTGGCAATAATCGCTCTTCGTATTCAATTCGGCATACATGATGTGATCATAGATATGTTCGATTACTGCCAATACAGCTGGAATGTTATTTTCCATATTTGGTACTTCGACATAGCTGATGGCGCCGCCTGGTGATAACTTCTGGAACTGTGCTTCAAAAGTTAGTTTATCAAAGGCGTTGATTTCCTCAGTTACGTGTACATGATAGCTGTTTGTGATGTAGTTTTTATCGGTTACTTTTGGAATAACGCCAAAGCGATCCTGCAGTTTTTTGGCAAACTTATAGGTTGTCGATTCCATTGGTGTTCCATATAAAGAGAAATCCATGTTGTTTTCTTTTTTCCATTTGGCGCAGGCATCGTTTAAATACTGCATTACTTTTAATCCAAAGCTTGTACCAGGCTCTTCTGTGTGCGGAACACCGGTCATATATTGTACGCACTCACAAAGTCCGGCATAGCCTAAGGAGATTGTAGAGTATCCACCATATAATAACTTATCGATCGTTTCGCCTTTTTCCAGTCGAGCTAAGGCACCATTTTGCCATAAGATAGGTGCTACATCACTTGGAGTGCCCTTTAATCGGTTGTGACGACACATCAATGCTCTGTAACAAAGATCCAGTCTTTCATCCATGATCTTCCAGAAGCGTTTTTCATCGCCCTTGGAAGAGCAGGCTACATCAACAAGGTTGATTGTAACAACCCCCTGGTTAAAGCGTCCGTAATATTTTGGCTTTCCATTTTCATCCACATATGGTGTTAAGAAAGAGCGGCATCCCATACATGGATAACATTGTCCGTTTCCGTTTTGATCAACTTTAAGCTGCTTCATCATCTTTTCAGAAATGTAATCCGGAACCATACGTTTGGCAGTACACTTCGCAGCTAATTCTGTCAAATAATAGTATTTGCTTGTTTTATGAATGTTGTCTTCTTCTAAAACATAGATCAGTTTTGGGAAGGCCGGAGTGATCCAAACGCCTTTTTCGTTTTTTACACCCTGCATTCTTTGTTTTAGAACTTCTTCGATGATCAAAGCCAAGTCATCGCGAGTCTGTCCTTCTTCGACTTCATCCAGGTACATGAATACGGTTACGAATGGGGCTTGTCCGTTGGTTGTCATTAAAGTGATGACCTGGTACTGGATCATCTGCACTCCTTTTTCGATTTCACGAAGTACACGCATTTCGGCAATCTGATTGATTTTTTCTTCGATGACATCCATGTTCATGGCTTCAAACTCATCTTTGACTTCTTTACGAGCCTTTTCACGGCTGATTTGTACAAAAGGAGCTAAATGAGACAAGGTGATACTTTGTCCTCCGTATTGCGAGCTTGCCACCTGTGCGATAATCTGGGTTGCGATGTTACAGGCGGTTGAAAAGCTGTGTGGTTTTTCAATCATGGTTTCCGAAATTACAGTTCCATTTTGTAACATATCTTCCAGGTTAACTAAGCAGCAGTTATGCATGTGCTGGGCAAAGTAGTCCGAATCATGAAAGTGAATCAATCCCTGCTCATGAGCTTCAATGATATCCTGTGGTAATAAGAAACGCTTTGTGATATCTTTAGAAACTTCGCCGGCCATGTAATCACGTTGTACACTGTTGACCAAAGGGTTTTTGTTAGAGTTTTCCTGTTTTACTTCTTCATTATTTCTTTCCAACAAGCTTAAAATCTGCTGGTCAGTTGAGTTGGCTTTACGAACCAAGGCTCTTTCGTAACGATAGGTAATATAGTTGTGTGCCACCGAATAATATTGTTCTTTCATAATGGCGGTTTCTACCATATCCTGAATTTCTTCTACACTGGGGCTTCGTTTCATGGCCTCGCACTGGGCCTCTACCTGTTTTGAAATCTTTAAAATGGTTGCCTCACTCATCTGGGAATGAGAGGTTGCCTTGTTGGCTTTTCGAATGGCATTTTCAATCTTTTGAACATCAAAAATGACTTCTTCACCGCTTCGTTTGATGACTTTCATGATGCATTCTCCTTTATCTATTTAAAAATAGTTGAATGTTCAACTATTTTTGTTAGCTGTACTTCTAGTATATCGATTTTAGATAAAAAAACAAGGTCAAAATCGAGACCTTTTTGGACACCTCCTTTAGATAAAGGGAGTTTATACAAAAAAACTTTACTTCTTAAAAAGTGCAAACTGAAAAAGAATGAGAATATAAAAATGTTCATAAAACGAGAACATATATTCATGGAATATTGACAAAAACGATATTTAGGTGCAAAATAAGGAAGATTTTAGGAAGGGAAACGGTATGGAAAAATATGTAGAAATCAACAGCATGGGCTATACCTTGCGCGGCATGATGCATGTACCGGAAAACAGGAATGAAAAGATTCCGTTTGTGATCTTGTTTCATGGCTTTCAAGACGATCGAAATGAGATCAACTTTGTGCATACGGAACTTTCCAGACGGTTGTGTGAAAAAGAAATTGGTTCAGTGCGATTTGACTTTTTAGGTAGCGGAGAAAGCGATGGTTGCTTTGAAGATATTACGGTATCCCGTGAGGTACAGAATGGATTAGATATCCTGGACTATGTAGATGCATTACCTTTTGTGGACTCATCACGAATTGCCCTGCATGGTTTATCCTTGGGTGGTTGTGTCGCCAGCATGGTAGCCGGATTAAGAAAAGAAAAGGTCAAGGCGTTAAGCCTATGGTGTCCGGCGCTGGATCTTGTCTATAACATGCGTGAAAAGAATCTTTGTGGACAAGATGTATCGGATATCGAAGAAAAAGGATATGCGGATGTGGAAGGGCTTCGTTTATCCGTTGATTTTTATAAAGATTGTCTGCGTATCGATCCGTATGCGATGGCTTCACAATTTGATAAGCGGGTCAATCTGGTTCATGGCAATCAGGATATCACTGCCTCATGTGATGTTTCACGAAAGCTCAAAGACATTTATGGTGATCGAGCGGATCTGTTGATCGTTTCAGGGGCTGAGCATCGTTTTACTTCAGTGCCATATCGAAAAGCACGAATGGAGAGTGCCTTACGGTTTTTGTGTGATGAATTAAAGAAAGGATGAGAGGTATGAAAAGAGAAAGAAAAGAGCCGACGACATTATTTGCGTTAACATCATTTTTGTTGATCATTGCGGTCTTGGTGATTTTGATCAACCTGGGGGTAAACACGACAATTTCCATTTTTTTAGGAGCAGTCGTTGCGGTAGGTATTGCCCTGGCCTTGGGAATTTCCTGGGATGAAATTGAAAAAACGATCAAAAATGTAATTGCGGACAGTACGCCAACTTTCTTGATTGTCTTAATGGTAGGCATGTTAGTGGGGATATGGATGGCTTCGGGCACAGTTCCGGCTTTAATGTATTATGGTATGGAGCTGATTTCACCGACGATCCTGGTGCCGCTTGCTTTTATTTTGAGCAGTGTCACTTCTATTTTTACTGGGACCTCTTTTGGTTCGGTGGCCACGATGGGATTGGCGATGGTCGGTATTGCCATGACAACCGATATATCGATTCCACTTGTAGTAGGTGCTATCGTATCCGGGGCCTGGTTAGGTGATAAAATGTCACCATTATCGGATACGACCAATATGGCAAGTGGTGTCAGTAAGGTTCCGTTATATGATCATATCGGATCAATGATGTACACAACACTGCCGGCGGCCTTAATTGCGATCGTTTTATTTGCAATTGCCGGATTTGCCTTTGGCGCCGGATCTATGGATGCCAGTCAGTCGCAGCTGATCATGTCCACATTGGAAGAGCATTTTAATATGTCATTGATCTTGATTCTTCCGGCCATTCTAGTTTTACTGGTTTCTGTATTTAAGATGCCGGCAATTTTAGGAATGGGTTTAACCGTTATCATCAGTGCCATTTTTGCCATGGTTTTTCAAGGTGTCGGCTTTGTCGATTTGATGAATTATGCGTTTAATGGGTTTAGTATTGAAACTGGGATTGCGATTGTCGATCCGATGTTAAATCGTGGTGGCGTCACCAGCATGATGGAATTGTTGGGTATCTTTATGATGGCTTCTGTCATGGGAGCCGTCATTACTTCGACCGGTATCCTGGATGTCATTGCGCGTAATGTATTATTGAAGTTTATCAAAAACCGCGTTGTTTTAGTGTTTACAACATTGATTTACTGTTATGTGGTGAATTTTTTGGCTGCCGGTGGACAAATTGTATCGATCATCGTTACCGAACAAACGTTTGAAGAAGCTTTTGATCGCATGGGAATCCATCGTAAAGTCTTATCAAGAACGTTGGAAGATGCCGGTACTTTAAGTGCACCGATCGTTCCCTGGGGCGTTGCGACTATTTATGTTATGAGCGTGCTCAATGTGGACGCTTCTTATATTCCATATTGTTGGTTTATATTTCTGGTACCTGTCTTTTCCATTCTTTGTTCTGTTACCGGAATTGGTATGTGGAATACAAAGGGAGAAAAGATGTGGGGTCGTCAAAAAGCCGGTGCCACACCTCTTGTCAAATAAGCGTCTTAGGGCGCTTTTTTTGTGGGATTTACGATATAATAAAAGGTAGAAGGGAGGCATGGAAAATGCGTCTAAAAGAGAAATCAATCGTAGTAACAGGAGCCAGTTCCGGCATGGGAAAATCCATTGTGGAGCGCTTTGTCAAAGAAGGAGCTTTGGTTGTGGCTGTCGCTCGAAGGAAGGAAAGATTGGATGCTTTAAAGGAAAGTCTGGCGCAGGAAAAGGGGCAGGTGCTGGTTTTCCAGGGTGATGTATCCAAAAAAGAAGATAATGAAAAGATGATCGAACTGGCCGTTCAACATTTTGGAAAGCTGGATGTTTTGGTCAACAATGCCGGCATCATGGATGATATGTCCGGTATAGGCGATGCCACAGATGAAAAGTATGAACAAGTGATGAAAGTTAATGTATATGGACCGATGTGTGCTATGCGAAAAGCGGTTTCTGTTTTTAAAGAACAAGGACATGGCAATATCATAAATGTCGCCAGTGTCGGCGGTATGAGAACGGCCGCCGGTGCTATTTATTGTGCCAGTAAGGCGGCTTTGTTGGCGATGACCAGAAATACCGCATTCATGTATATTCCGGATCATATTCGATGCAATGCGATTGCACCTGGCGGTATTCAAACGGAAATTGCCAATTCCATGGGAATGCCTAATCCGAATGGTTATAGTCGGGTACAAAAGGTTTTGGCCGCAGCACCACAGCCTGGAGCGCCGGAAGATATTGCGGCGGCTGCGCTCTTTTTGGCCAGCGATGAATCACAGTATATCAATGGGGATACCTTGGTTGTCGATGGTGGGTGGATTGCTGGTTAGTCCAGGCATATTACATTGAATTTAGTGATGGTTAGTGGTATATTTATGTCGATAAAATGGAGGAACAAATATGAACAAAAGACCTGTAATCTTAGTGGTTATGGACGGTGTCGGAATCAATGCCAGTGAATTTGGAAATGCCGTTGCTTTAGCCAATAAACCCACTTTAGACAAATTATGGAAAGAATGCCCTCATACGCAGCTGCGCGCTCATGGTTTGGCCGTTGGTTTGCCAAGTGATGGAGATATGGGAAACTCTGAAGTTGGTCACAATGCGATCGGATGTGGACAAATCTATTCTCAGGGCGCCAAGCTTGTCAACGAAAATATCGATACAAAAGAAATGTTTGAATCTAAAACATGGAAAGAATTAGTAGAAAATGCCAAAGGCCACACGATGCATTTCATGGGTCTTTTGAGTGATGGAAACGTACATTCTCATATCAATCACTTAAAGGCTTTGATCGAACAGGCAAAAAAAGAAGGAATTCATGAAGTTCGAGTACATGCATTATTAGATGGACGTGATGTTCCGGAAACCAGCGCATTGACGTATGTGGACGATCTTGAAAACTTCATGAATGGATTGAACGATGATACATTCCACGCCTGCATTGCCAGTGGTGGTGGACGTATGCAGATCACGATGGATCGTTACGAAGCTAACTGGGGTATGGTTGAAAAAGGATGGCACATCCACGTATTAGGTGATGGTCGTCAGTTTGAAAGTGCTACACAAGCCATTGAAACATATCGTGAAGAATTAGGCGTGATTGACCAGGATCTGCCGGGCTTTGTCATTGCCAAAGACGGTAAACCGGTTGGAACTATCGAAGATGGCGATAGTGTAATTTTGTTTAACTTCCGTGGTGACCGTGCTCAGGAGATTTCTTTAGCATTTGATACGGATGAAAGCTTCGATAAATTCGATCGTGTTCGCAAGCCGAATGTGATGTATGCCGGTATGCTGCAATATGATGCCGATCTGGATATTCCGCACAAATATCTGACAGAACCACCAAAAATCAAATACACTTTGACAGAAGAATTGTGTAAACACGGAATCAAAGAATATGCGATTTCCGAAACACAGAAATATGGGCATGTAACTTACTTCTGGAATGGAAACCGTTCTGAAAAATTCGATGAAGCTTTGGAAACCTATGTGGAAATTCCTAGTGATGTCATTCCATTTGAACAACGTCCTTGGATGAAATCAGCCGAAATTACTGATCAGCTGATTGAAGCCATTGAAAGTCAACAGTATGATTTCTTACGTACCAACTATCCAAATGGAGATATGGTTGGACATACAGGAAGTCTTCCGGCTACGATCATTGGTGTAGAATCTGTTGATTTGGCTTTGGCTAGATTGATCAAAGCGGTTGATAAAGTTAACGGTATCTTGTTAGTGACAGCCGATCACGGAAATGCCGATGAAATGTATGACAAACCGAAAAAAGAAGGAGCGCCAATCAAGGCTAAAACTTCGCATACATTGAATCGTGTACCATTCATTGTATATGGAGCCGATGTTGAATTAAAACAGGATGATTCTTTAGGATTGTCAAATATCGCCAGCACGGTAGCTGATTTCTTAGGTGTAGAACCAAACGAACACTGGAATGAATCTTTGTTGAAAAAGTAAAACAAACAATTAGGAAGGATCGAAGGAAAGCTTTGATCCTTTTTTGCTTGCGAAGAAAAAAATGGCAGCTTATAGAAAGGATAGGTATGAAAACAATAAAAAAGTGTGCTTTTGTCTTCTTCTGTGTCTAGGTGGTATTGGTTGTAGTCCATCAACTTCTTTAGACTTTTGGACGATTACATACGATCAAATCGAGAGCTATTTGAATGAAAACGGTAACCTGAGCGATGATTGGTACATCGGGCTGCAAGGAAAAGATTTAGCAGTTGATAAGGATTATCCGGAATTGACGATTCATCAATACGGAGATCAGCAGGAATGTGTTTTAAGCTTTCAAATGGATGCAAAAGATAAGCCGTATATCGCATATCAATATACGATGGAAACAAAAGCGGCATTAGGAAGAACTAAGCAAAAATCACTAGAGCTAACATCAACGGATACCGGATTTACGAAGTATGATATGAAATATACAGAAACGATTTTAGAAGATGGTAATTTTATTTCACAGGATACTGCCAGTGGGATATTACAGGTGCAGGAAGATCAGACCTTGCGGTTTGATTCTATTCCACTGTTAAAGGAGTCTATGGAAAACTTAAATGTTATGATCGATAATATAGAAAAGACATTTGATATCGATTATACAAAAACCTCCTTCGTCAATGTACCGGCTTTAGCACAGAAAACAAATATTCCAGAAACAGAAGAAATTCCAGAGGAAACGGCCGATAATATTGCTTATTTCAGCAAGCCAGATATCAATGCCAAAGGCTTCTCTTTGGTGACATGTCTTGAAATTAATAAAGCAAATCCTAGTAGTGCCATATTTTCAGAGTTTAATGTGGAAAGACAAAGCGATGAGTTTTCATACAATATTTCTTTAGAAAAACAATCTCAGGAAAACTGTTATGCACTTGTATTTCCTTTTGATTCAGATTTTTCATATATCGCATATATTGATGAAACGCAGGCTTATTTATATGATACATCATTTACTGTGGAAAACATGGTGCAGGATCTTGCGCAAGGTGGCAGTCAGGCAGTGCTTGTTTTATCAACGGAAAATGAAAGTTATAAAGAATGATAATTTTCATAATAAGAAAACTAATATTATATAACTTAAAAAGGCACATCGTGCCTTTTTAGTGTGTAGATAGTTTTAAAACATCATCTAAGCTAAGCCCTGTCATACGAGAAATGAAGTCATGTTGTAAACCTTCAGATAACATGTTTAATGCGATTTCTGTTTTACTTTTTGTAATACATTCCTGTGCATATTCTTCTAATGCTTTACACATGCTGATAACACCCTCCTTTGTATGCTTTTGT
>OLQY01000191.1_pt1 | contig 80791 bp, 83 predicted proteins | sample 1672851 | NCBI WGS metagenome assembly OLQY01 (sample SAMEA3136730, study PRJEB25190) | human gut metagenome
CTTTCAGTTCAATTTTCTGACCATGTTCGTCAGTTCCTGTCTGGAAAAATACATCAAATCCCTGTTGACGTTTATATCTAGCAATCGCATCTGTCAAAATAATTTCATAAGTATTTCCAATATGCGGTCTTCCTGATGTATACGTAATAGCGGTTGTGATGTAATACTTTCCTTTTTTCTTACAATCGTTACACATAATAATCCTCCTTATATAAAAAAGCCCTCGCCAAAGGACGAAAGCTTCGTGTTACCACCTTTATTCATGTATGAAAATCATACACCTCGTATCGTTAACGCCGATTATACGGTTTTTCCTACTAAATTCAAAAAAACGGTTCCAGGGCCATGTTCACTCCATCTTCATGGGAATTTCCACCAGCCATTCCCTCTCTATAGTTCCAATAAAAGCTACTCTTCCTGTCATTACCTTTGCAGTATCATTATATAGAATTATAGCCATAAACTCAAGAAAAAATACATAGAAATCGCATTTTTAATGAATTATATAACATATACAACAACGGCACTCTAACCCTGAGTATTCAGCATAATTGTATTGTTGTTTCAGACAAGCTGTAACTAATAAGTTCAAAAAGTAATTATACTCTGCAATCATAAAGGTAGTTATATCTATTTTTTCATACTTGCATACTAGTATCTACTTACTTTTTAATTTAACAAATAATATCATTAACACTAAAATAAAAAATGGTACTAAAGAACGCAAAAAAATCATGGTCCACATATATATATATCAAAAATAATTCGTTCTAAATTTATTATCATCTTCATCACCTTACACATAATAACATAATAAAAACAATTATATTCACGTAAATTTTGAATTTAAGATTTATTTAGAATTTTAAAGAACTGTTATCTTTCTATTTCTTGTCATGTAAAAAACTATTCACTTTAAATTTACCTTATGTAATAGACATTTGATAGACAAACTTACAGTTATATTAATTCATAAATGAAGAAAGACATATACCATGAGAATAGGAGATAAACTAAAAAAAGCTCGTATACAAAAAGAATATACGAAAGAACCGATAACAGAAAAAACTACTAGTTTCTAGACAACCAATCTCTAATAGGGAAACAGGAGTTTCCCAAACATACCTTGTGTTTATCTGTTTGCAAATAAGCGTGTTAGTGCCTCTTTTCCGTTGGAGTGAAATAACAGAAAAGAAATGACGATTCTGATGTATCTTGCTATAATGTGTACAAAGATAAATTTGAATTTGTAAATCATGAGAGGTGCAGAATATGCAAATAATTAAAATAACGTTCTTAATGCTATTAGTTATTATCGTTATTATAATTGTACTTGTATTTATTTTACGACTTTATAATGACAATAAGTATGGTAATAAAGGTTTAACTACATATGAGTATTATAAAAATGTGACTGATATAAATTTATATCCTAAAAATGTAGAAGGTGTTGATATAAAATATGTTGATGAAGGAGCCTTTCAAGGTTTCCATATGATTCCACACAATAAAATCTATAAAGGTGTTGTAGTTTGCTATGGCGGATCAGAAGGTGGTCCTAATTTTGAGGAAGCTGAACGATTAGCAAAAGATGGATATGAGACACTTGCAGTATTTATGTTTGGTATGAAAAATCAACCAAAAACATTAGCGAGAATTCCGTTGGAACAATTTGAAGATGTGCTCAAATATATCAATAAAACAATTGAAAATAAAAATCCGATTACAGTATTAGGTACTTCAAAAGGAGCGGAATATGCTTTAAATTTAGCAAGCAAGTATGAGGAAATTTCGAATTTAATATTAATTGCTCCATCTGCATATACATTTGCAGGATTAGATTCTAATGATTATGGATCATCTTGGACTTATAAAAATAAAGAATTACCTTTTGTTGATATAATGAAATCTTCTTACTCGGCACTAATTAAAAATATACTTATTCCAACGTTGGTTAAATCGCCGATTCAATATAAAGAGACATATGCAAGTGCTGTGAAACAAGATTTAGAGAATTATACTAAATTGATACCAGTTGAAAATATTAAAGCAAATATTTTGATGATTGTTGGTGAAGATGATAAAATGTGGGGAAGTTATGAAATGGCAAATATAATAAAAAAACAAAATGAAAAGGCTATTTTAGCTTCTTATAGAAATGCAGGACATGTTTTTGCAGGAGAAGGTGTATTAAATACTCCTGATATGAGAATTAAAACTGGTGGAAACTTAGAAAGCAATGAAAAGGCTAGTATAGAAAGCAATAAGACCATTGAGGATTTTTTACTACAACACCATAAAAAGTAAATGCTGAAAAAATAGGAATTATAGCTAACTACAAATTAAGGAGAACCCAAGGAAATGCTTCATTCATAAAATCAATAAAAGGATTTCCCTCAGTATAATTAGAGTAACAGCTATTATAGTAGATAACTATGCAAATTTTATAATTTTTCTCTATTTTGACAACTCTAACGTCTTCTTCTATTTTCTTCATCAATACTTTATCTCCTTTTAAACAAAATTTTCTTTCCCCTAATTTAAAAAAGTATCCTCAAAAGATACTTTTATTTATTTTGGTATTTTCCAATTTTTTGATCAATAGTTAGTATTTCTTTTTCTGGACAATAAACTACTTTTATATATGCAGATACTTTTTTTGCTCCTGCACGAACTGCCACATGCTGGCATTCCTTTACAACTTCCATTAATTGATTATAATCTTCCCCTTCAATCGTAGTTTCAAAAGGCCCTACTTCATATCTTAGACCAGTTCCTGCAATATAAGAAATTACTTCATCTACAATACGACATGTTTCCTGATCATCTAAAGTTGCCGGTAAAACTTGAATTGCGACACTTGCGCTCATTTTTTATCCTCCTCGCATAACATTCTTTCTGATTCTATAATTAAAAGACACGATTCCTTTAACTGTCTTTTCCATGGATTATTTTACTCCGAATAACTGTACATGACAAGATTGAAAAATCTTATTCCATTATTATATATAAGTTGATACAATAAAGACAAGTAAGGAGCTGATAATCTTGAAGAAGTTAAGAGTCGCAATCTTATGGATACTATGTATCTTTCTATGTACAGGAATTATAACTATGATTACATGGTATCGTTTTACTCCAGAAAGTATAGCAGGCAGTTCTATCACAACAGAAGAGACTGACATAACTAAAGTCACTACTTCATGGTTTGATGATTTTTTCTCACAGTATGAAGGTCCCTTTGTACCTTTTACTTATCGTATAAAAGATAAGAAAATAGAAAATATTTCTGTCTTAGATGAAGAACAAAATTTAATTCAGATTGATTATTTAATTAAACCCGTCAGCAATAATCTACAGTTTATCACTTATTATACCGCTTCACCACAAAATGATGGCTGGTATCTTTCCCAAGATGTATTACAATGGGAAAAAGAAAACAACACTTATACAATAGTTAGTAGAATCAGTCCTGTTCAATATCAGATTCAAACAGATGAATCGCTTCGCACACCACAAATACAGCACTATGCTATGGCAGATGAAGAAGAAACTTATGTTTTTCAAAATGAAAAATTATATGTAACTTACGATCATGGAAAAAATCTAATAGAAGTTCCTATTGCTTATAAAGATATTGCAGGAACTAATAATGGACTATATGATGAACAATTACCTGAGCATGGTTACATCGTTCAAAAGGATTTTACTGGTTTTGTTGGATATGATCAAAATGGCAGTTATTTGATCTATAGTAAAGATATGGGAAACAATTGGCAGACACAGCGTTTATTTCCTGTAAATTATCGCAGTGAAAACATTTATTTTAATAAAACAGAAACAAAATATTATTTAACATTAGCACTTGATCGTTCATTAGGAAATGATTATTACGCCACTTATGTAAGCAATAATCTAAAGGATTGGATTTCTATAAAGAACACAGAACTGAATAACTTAACTCCTGTAAGTTTTATTTCTGATGGAGTTGGATATTTCCAGGTAGGTACTAGTGAAAATGGTGATATTCTTGTCTATTATACGCAGGATGAAGGTAACTCTTATCAGACAATTACAATCCCTGCTCATGAAACTACATTCTTAGGTAATACGATAAAGCCTTTTAAAGAGATGGAATACGTTTATAAAGACAACAATAAAATCTATATGGTATTTTCTCAAGGAGAGTTTGGAGATTATACTAAGGATAATAGTTTAGTCAAAGGTCTATATGAATCAAGTGATGGAATTAATTTTACATTTGTAGAAGAATTTACAGAACCTGTTACGTTAGCCGGTTAGGAGGTATCTATGAAAAATTATAAAAATTGTTTCATTATCTTACTTTTAAGCATTATATTAGTGATCGCTGGATATGAATTTACATGTGGAGGCTTATTGGTTGTCTATTATAAAGACTATTCAACCGCAATATATTATCTTCTAAAAGGATTTCTTTTAACTTTGTGTTTTTTATTAATTGATTTCCGCAAGGAAGTAATTGTTGTTTTCCATAAAGATAAATCATCTATATAATTAAAAAACCAATGAGACAGTTAAACTGATTTCATTGGTTTTTTTTCTATTCTGATGCTTTTATAAAGCTTAATAATGCTCCTAATTTCGGGTAAGATGATGTTTCATCAAATTCTTTTTGAATACTTTCCTGATCAAGAACTCTTTGCGCATATGGATAGGCTACACCATTTTCTTTATCAATATGTCTTTCCAATAAATCTATATATGCCTGCATATAGCCAATGAAACGTACACAAATATCATCATTTACTTCTTCATTCAGCAGCTTTTTCAAAGACTTGATATAGTATCGAGCCATTTCATGTTCAATTAACATTCCATTTTCCACAAGTACTTTGCCTTGTGGACTAGCTTCTTTTAGTTTATCAAACAATAACTCTTCTTCTTTTTGATGGTGAAAAGTATCCGCATACTCAGAAAGATAATCTAAACAAGTAGATATCCACTTCTTATCTATATACTTTTGATGTAGGATTTGAATTGTCTGTTTCTTCATTGCCTGTAATACTTTACGAATAATTTCATGTTCTTCTTCCAGCATATCTCTCCATGTCTGATTTATTGATTTCTGATATAAATGACCACCGTCTTCTTTTTCTTCATATACAAACATTTCTGGAAGCATTTTATTAATCAGCTGTTCTCTTTCCCATATCCATAAAGATGCATCTCTAAAATAAGGAACCTGTGAATCATAATGTAAATAAATATGGGCATGATTATCCTCTAACATTTCGATAACTAAATTTCGATCACAAGGCATTCCATGAAGAAATCTTGCCTGATATTGTTTTACTATATCCTGTATATTACCATCCATTATATTGGTCTTTGCGAAAGGTTCTAAGACGTCTAAAATTTTATCTCGACCAAATTGTTCTACAAATTCCTGTACAAGAGAACCATGTTCCTGCTGTACATATAAAATCATACCCTGCAGACTTTCATGAATATTACCTTCATCAATATGATTTTCTAATGGAATCGTATGGAAAGGAAAGTTTTGTTTCTTATTCAGGGCATGGCAATATACCTCATTCCATGCGCTTAAAAAACAGATTCTTTCATATAATATATAATGAATCGGACCTAAGAACTTACTCATGAACATGCTCCTTTATTCTTTGCACAACATCTTGTAACTCTAAACCATGCAATTCACAAGCATCCTTTAAAGATTCAAACTGACTGCTTGGACATCCTAAACAATGGAAACCTGCTTCTATTAACACTTCTTCCATTCCATCATCGATTTTTAATAAATCTGCCATACTCATTTCTTCATAAGCAATTGAATCTTCTTTTAGACCAAATGCTTTTAAATCTTCTTCTACACTAGAAATTGTCCCAATTCCACAATTTTCCACAAGCCATGTCGCAACAGCCGGACTTATGAAAGCTGGAAGTGTTGGTCCTAGATGAATATTCTTAACACCTAAATGTAATAATGCCAATAATACGATAACTGCTTTTTGTTCATACCAGGCAATATTATAGGTAATAGGCAGATCATTAATATTTTCTAATCCAAATGCTTCTTTTAATTTTAATGCAGTCACAACTAAAGAATATGAATCATTACATTGTCCTGCATCTAATACTCTAGGAATTCCATGAATAGAGCCTAGATTTAATTTCAAATAACGATATTTTGCACATCCTGCAGTTAATATTACTGTATCTTCTGGTAAAGCTTTCGCAAATTCTGTGTAATAATTACGATTTGCATGACGTCCATCACATCCTGCCATAACTACAAAGTGCTTAATATAACCTTTCTTTACCGCTTCAATTACCTGATCCTGTAAAGCTTCTACTTGCGCATGAGCAAATCCCCCTACGATACTTCCACTTTCTAATGGTTTAGGTGGATTGCATTTTTTCGCGTGTTCAATTAAGGCAGAAAAATCTTTCTTTCCATTTACGGATGAAATGTGTGGTACACCATCATATCCTACTACACCTGTTGTATAAATACGATCTGCATAACTTTTCTGCACTGGAGTAATACAGTTTGTTGTCATCAAAATAACTCCATTAAAAGATTCAAATTCTTTATTCTGCTGCCACCATGCATTCCCATAATTACCTTTAAAATGTTCATATTTCTTAAAAGCCGGATAGTAATGAGCTGGTAGCATTTCACCATGGGTATACACATCCACACCTTGTCCAAGGGATTGTTCCAGAAGTTCCTGTAAATCATGCAGATCATGACCTGAAACTAAAATACCTGGTCGATTTCCTACTTCTAAAGATACTGTTGTCATCTCTGGGTTTCCATAAGTTGAAGTATTTGCTTCATCTAATAAAGCCATTGCGATAACGCCCATTTCACCTGTTTTATCTACTAATGCTAGGTATTCATCTAACGTATGTTCTTCCATTAAATAAACAAGAGATGAACGTACAAATGCAAATAATTCTTCATTACGATATCCTAATGCATTTGCATGATACATATATGCACATAAACCTTTTAAGCCATACATAATCAATTCCTGCAAAGAACGACGATTTTCTTCTAATTCCTGTAAGCTTCCTTCTTCCATTAATTCCTCAATAGTTTTTCCATGATAAGTAGAAAGAATTGCATTTTTAATATCTTCCACTGAGAAATTAGCATTTGTAATAGTCATAAACAGATTGTTCATGATTTGATCATCATTTGCAGTATTTTCCTTAGCTGCATATTTGCTGGCCTGTATTAAAGCATCCTGCAGATTTGCGCAATCAGCAGTTTTTCCACACATACCTTTCACAGTACATCCTGTATTATTCATCGTTTCCTGACATTGAAAACAAAACATATTATTCATTTGATAAAACTCCTTTCTGTATTAGCAGCATTCTGCTATCCTGCATTGCCTGTAAAGCATGCAGTTCATTTGCTGGTATTTCAATTCCTTCCAAAGCATTCAATATTTTCTTCTCAGATGCTATGGAAAACTGAATTTCTCCTTCAAGCACCAGCACAAACGCCTCTCTTGAACTTGTATGTGCTGATATACTTTCATTTTTTGATAGTGCAAACAAAGTAACACTACCAGTCTGTGCGATAATTTTTGACACAATAGCTCCTTGTTGTATCGTAGCTAACTCATTCAATGAAACAATATTCATGTTATTGCCTCCTTCATCCACTGCATTAGTATACAATTTAGGTATAAAAAAAGCGGTAATCTAAATTACCGTTTTAAAGTTTCCATCTTCATCAATTATCAGCAACCCTTCATCTACCATTCGATATAATTCTTTTGACAAAGCTGGACGACTTACTCCTAAATAACTAGCCATTTCATGTCTCTTTAAGGTTATTCCAGGCTGTTGATTTATATACTCAATTATTTTTTCCTTTAGACTATCTTTCATTAAAATCTTCATTTTTTGTGACAAAGTATATGCCTTTTTAGATAACATAACATTAAGATTTGCGCTAATTTGCGGAAAATCTGAAAGGATAGAACGAGGTATTAATAAGACTTTGCTTTTTTTCATTGCCTCTGCATAGAAGGGAAATGGCATATCTAAAAATAAATATACTTCTCCAAAACAATCATTTGGTTCACTTATAATTGTCATAATGTTCTTAGTCCCATCTATTGTGTTATCACATACACATATTTGACCTTCCAGCAATACATATAAATATTGAGGATGTTCTTCTTTATGAAAAACAACATCTTGTCGTTCAAAAGATTTTACTATTGACATTGCATATAATTTTTTCATGTCTTCATTTGATAAATTTTCTAATATATTAAAAGTACTCATTTTATTCTCCATTTTACATTGCGAATGCATTGCATATCTTAATCACAAAACGCATGTATGCATATAATTCTTTATATGTATTCTTTTGAATACGTACTGTACAGGAATCAATAAGTTCTACACCATCCATACGTGATACAAATTCTGCATTTCGTGCATGATGAAAGGTAATATCCATTTTATGATTTGTAGCTGGATAATCATCGCAAGGATAAGCCAGTTTCTTCATAGAGTGAATGGCTTTTTCATAACGCCTTTCTAATTCTTCCCAGCTACAGCATATAGCACATTGAGAAGAAACAGCTTTTTTTGTTTCCACAAAAGCAAATGGTTTCTGCAGTTCTTCTTCTAACTGCTGTTTTAGTTCATGATCTCCACTAATTAATGTAACAGGAACTCCATATTCCCAGGCTAAACGAGCATTAATTCCGCTTTCTCCCATCTCTTTACCATCTACTTCGATTTTTCTAACCATAGTACCCCAGACAGTATGTGACATTACTCCTGATGTATTACTGCGACAATGATATCCTATAAAACATACCGCATCAAAAGAATCATCTAATCCTTCCATCATGCCATATGCCTTATATGCTCCATTACTAACTACAAGAGAAGCATGCTTATCTAATCTGGAGGCTAAAAGATTATCCATATTTCCATGTCCGTCATTCACTACTATTTCCTCTACACCATTATCTAACAGCAGTCTTATAAATAAATTAACTTCTTCAATCATATTTGTGCGATATTCTTCATATTCTCTTCCTGATTTCACGGTATAAGCAGGATTTGCATTCCCCCAGATACCTTCAATATCTGCAGATATATATACCTTCTTCATAAAATAGTCCTTCTTTCTTTATGATGAAAACAGGCAAATTTGCCTGTTTTCTTACATTTTTGCTTGTAACATTAACTCTACTAAGGATTCACCCTCTTCTGGGCAATTGCATTTTCCAATGCGTGAAGAACCTTCCATATTATAGAAACCACTTCCTGCACTGACTAGAAGCTTATTATTAGTAGCAATCTTCAACAATTCAGCCATCTCTTTCTTTGTATGCATTGGATGGAATACTTCAATACCTTGAACTCCCATATCCAACACTTCATCCAACAAATCAGGATCATAGGATAATAGCTTACCAGGATGAGCAATTACAGAAATACCTCCTGTCAACTCTATTACATCTAAAATATCTTGAAGTCTTGGATATTTCACTGGAACATAACAAGGTTTTCCATATACAAAGTAATCTTTATTCAATGCTTTCCAGCCATATTCATCATGCAAATAAGGCTTTAATAAAGGACAATCAAAATATTCTGGACGATTTAATACATGTTTAGCAATCAATTCCCCGCTTATACGCTGGAAACGATTATTCTTTAATAAACGTTCTTCATCAATATTACGTCCTAACAATGCGCTAAATCGACGAACACGATCAATACTTGCTCGTTTTTCATTTACTAAGCTTTCATTTTCAATATGTGCGAATAATTCACTATTATATTGGATAAAATAACCTAGAACACGAACACGTTTTCCATGTAAATCACAATTAATTTCAATACCTGGAATATATCGTACTCCATACAGTTCACTCATTCGCTGTGCTACGCTATTAGCTTTTGCACAATCTAAATCCGTAATAGAGATTGTTTTAATATTATTACGTTTTGCATATTGAAAAATTTCTTCAACATTAAACTGACCTTTATCTGAGAAATTAGAATGTATATGAAGATCCATAGAATTTATAGGCAAATCATTCTGTTTTTCCTCTTTCGCCACAGTAGCTATCTCTTCTTTTGGTTTCTGTTTTGGTTCTATCTTAACAACTCTTGTCCCGGTAAACACATCAATGATAGAACGGCAGCGTTTATCCACTAATATAAACAATCCATTTAACATCCAATAAACAGCTACCCCAAATATATTAGTAAAAAACATAAGTATTATAAATGGTATGGCAAAACCTATAACTTCACGTACAATTAATTGTTGTCTGCTTGCTTTCTTTCCACTTTTCTTAACCACTTTAAACTGAAACATGCGCATTCCAATACTTTGACCGCCTGTCAGCTGATATACGTAGGAATTGAAAAATAATATTGAAATCACAAGCAATACCCCGATAAACAGAGTAATTAGCCTCATCCCGGAAATGCTTAAAATACTACCTAATACTGCTAGTAAAATAACATTCCATATAGCTATAGGACTTAACATAACACAAAGATCCATACAAAAAGACAATAAACGTTCTTTGCAATCATGAACTGTTAAGGGACGTACTCCATCAACGACTAATTGATAAGATTTTTTGCCCGCTGGTGTTTTACTTTTTACTTTCATGCCTTCACCTAATCTCTTTCTTTATCTCGTAAGGTATACCCTTTTCCTATTTATCTCATATCAATATTATACTACAGAATCCTTATTTGTATATGTGATTTCTTCATTTAAGAATATTGTAATAAATTCAGATACTCGTTATATAATAACGTAATAGAATTTTAAGATAAAACATCTTGTATAAATCGCTTCTCTCTTATATTATATATAAGTCATACTGGAAAGGGGGTCTTTTATGTTTATCAATCATAAGAAACATTTATCCATGTTATGCTTCATCATATCCGCATTAACTATGATATTTTACCTATTTCTTACGATTAAGAATATCTTATCTTTTACTGGCATCCTTTTCTATTCTATGATTATATGTGGTACTCTTATTATCGGAATTTTATTTTATAATCAGAATTGTACACAAGACATACAATCACGCAATCTTCGTTTCATGGGATATATTTTATTTGCTTTCTATATATTCCAAATTATTTATTTATTATTTTTCGCTAGTGAATTTGCGCGAGATTATGTTGATTTATCTTCTATTTCTTATAAAGAAGCACTGCTTAGTCAATGGACATACAATACAAATCTTATCCCCTTTACTACAATTCAGCAGATGATCAATATCTTCTATATTCCATCTATCAGTAATAATATTCCTCTCATTAACCTAATAGGTAATTTTATCGCATTTATGCCATTTTCTTTATTCGTACTTATCCTATTCCCAAACGAAAAGAAATCATATAAATTTTTACTCATAATGGCAATAATTATCATTGGTGTAGAAATCACTCAATTTTTCACTCTAACAGGTAGTATGGATATTGATGATTTTATACTTAATTTTGGCGGTGTTGTGTTCTCTTATTATATATTGCGTTTTCCTCCAATATATTCTTATGTATCAAAACTAATAAAATAATAAGAATAAATTAAACTTATTATAAAATTGTAGAATTAGCACAAAGTATCATAGAAAAATAAAAAAAAAAGAATTTCATAAACTAATAGATGAATGAAAAAAAGAAATATGCATATAGCAAAATCTGAATTCTGGTTATCTCGAAGAAAGAATGTTAATATCTTCTATTGTGACTAAAAAATCACTTAGCATATGCTCAGCTAAGTGATTTTTTTTATTTTAAAACTTCAAGAACTGTCTGCTTTAAATCCTCTGCAGTTAATTTAAATTCTTTCTGTAAGAAATCTGGTGTACCTACTTGTCCAAAACATTCATTTACACCATGTCTCTTAAATTTAACTGAAATACAATTTTCTGCCAATACTTCTGCTACAGCGCTTCCTAATCCTCCGGTAATGGAATGATTCTCAAATGTCACTACAGCCTTTTTCCCCTTAACTTCATTCAATATTAGTTCTTTATCAATTGGTTTAATACAAAACATATCAACTACTTCTGCAGAAATACCTTGTTTTTCTAATTCTTCAGCACAATCTAAAGCATCACTTACTATTTGACCAGCAGTTATTATCAAAACATCTTCCCCTTGTTTCAAGATATTTCCTTTACCAATTTCAAAAGTTGATCCTTCTCCATAAACATTACGTACATCTTTTCTATTTGCACGAATATAATGAATACCTTCCATTCTTGCATATTCACGAATGATCCATTCTAATTGAACCGCATCTGCTGTATCACAGATAACAGAATTAGGAATTGCTCTTATTAATGCTACATCTTCCCATGTAGTATGAGTTCCCCCATTAGGTCCAGCCGTAAAGCCAGGATCTGAACCATAAATATTTATTGTATTACCTGCATAAGCTCCAGATAAGAAAATCTGATCATATACTCTACGAGTTGCAAATGGTCCAAATGAATGTACAAATGGCTTAAATCCAGTTACAGATAATCCTGCTGCTACCCCAACCATGTTAGCTTCAGATATTCCGCATTGAATAAAACGATCTGGATTTGTTTTCTGAATTTTAGTAAATCCGCTAGCGCCGCCTAAATCAGCTTCTAACGCAACTACTTTATCATTTTCTTTCATGATATCCTGCAAGGTTTCAACTACAACCATGCGTAATTCTTTACCTTTTTTACTACGATCACTGCTTAGAGTAAACATTTTAATGCCCCTCCATTTCAATAAATGTTTTTAATTCTTTTATTACTTTATCTGCTTCATTATTAATTTCATCGTTATTAAATTTCACTGAATGGTTAGATTCCATTTGTTCAAAATAAGGAATACCTTGTCCTTTGATTGTATCTAAAACAATACATACTGCCTGATTTTTTACTTGCTTAGCTTGAGTAATAGCTTCATCGATTTTTTCAATATCATTCCCTTTTACTTGTTGAACATGGAATCCAAAAGCTTTCATTTTATCTTGAATACTAAATGGATTCATAACATCCTTAGTATAACCATCTAATTGACGTTTGTTATCATCAATAATAACAATACAGTTATTCAACTTATAATGAGCGATATACTGAAATGCTTCCCAACATTGTCCTTCATTTAATTCTCCATCACCAACAATTAAATAAACATAGCGATTTGAACCTTTCATCTTCATTCCAGTTGCTATACCAGCTGCTGCACTTGTACCTTGTCCTAAAGAACCAGTAGTCATGTCTACACCAGGAGTTTTTAAGCGATCTGGGTGACTAGGAAGATTTGTTCCACCATCATTTAATGTCATTAGCATTGATTTATCAAAATAACCTTTTTCAGCTAATGTTGAATACCAGGCTGGTCCAGAGTGACCTTTAGATAAAACAACCATATCACGATCTTCCATATCAGGATTAGTTGGATCAATATGTAAATGTTTACCATATAATACACTCATCAACTCTACAATAGACATTGAACCTCCTAAATGTCCATATCCTCTATGTTTTAACATTTCAAGAATATCAAGTCTAATTTTAGCCGCAAATATTTCTAATTCTTTTAATTTTGAAGCTTCCAAACGTAATACCTCCTCCATAAATTAGCAAAAATTTGTAAAGAAAAAGAAGGATGGAAGAAACAGCCTTCTTTTTCAATTATTTTTTAAAGACCAAATGCTTCTTTCAGCTTAGTTTCCATTTCATTTAGATCCATTAATTGATTCAATACGATTTTATTTTTGAATTGAGTCATCTGTGGAGCTAAATCGGCACCTACTACAAATAAATCAGCACTATTTTCTGTGATTTCAGAAAGTGCTGTATGAGATACGCTTACTCCTGAAATACCTAATTTTTTCAATACTTTTTCAACATTCATACTTACGATCATACTGCTTCCTAAACCTTGACCGCAACAGCACATAATACTTTTAATTTCCATCTTTCATTACCTCTTTTCTAAGCTTCTTCAGCTTTATTCTTTTTAGGTGCAACATAGTTGTAGATAATTGGAATTAAGAATACTACAACGCAGACAATTAATAATCCAGAACCTTGGATAAACTGTGCGATATTTCCGAAGATAATTCCCATGATTGAGAAGTCAGCATCAGAGAATGTACAGTTAGCAAAGTTCAATGAACCCATAACTGGCATACAGATTGCTGGTAAGAATGTAATTAATAAACCGTGCATAAAGCTTCCGAATAGACATCCTTTTAAACCACCTTCTGCATTAGCGAATACACCAGCAGTTGCTCCACAGAAGAAATGTGGAATAACACCTGGAAGAATCAATGCAACTGGCATCAAACTACTATTAATGAATCCAAGAACGAATAGACCAACAATACCACCTAAGAATGATACCAAGAATCCAATCAATACAGCATTAGGTGCATATGGGAATACTACTGGACAGTCGATTGCAGGAACAGCACCAGGTACAAGTTTTTCAGCAATACCACGGAATGCAGGAACGATTTCTGCAACTATTAAACGAACACCACTTAGAATAATATATACACCACCAGCAAAGCTTAAGCCACTTGTAATTGCCCATACTGCCCAATGTGTTTTTGTTTCAGCACCAACATTTAATAATCCAGCTAAGTTAGGATAAGTTTCTAATACTGTAGCAGGATCAGCATCTAAGATACCTTTTCCAACTGCAACAGCTGTAACAATTAAGAAGAATACTACCATTGTTAGACCAATTGCAACTGTTGTATCACGTAAGAATGTTAAACGTTGTGGGAAACTAACTTCTTCTGTAGATTTTCCTTTTCCTTTGAAAAGTTTTCCACATTGTGCTGCAAACCAATAACCAGCTCCACCAAAGTGACCAAACCCTAATTCATCTGTTTTAACAATTTTTGTCATTGTAGGCTGACAAATCGCAGGTGAGAAGCCCATGATGAATCCTAGTAGTAGTCCTCCACCTAACCATAACTGCCAGCTTTCCAGACCACCAACATTTAAGATAACAGCTAACATACAAGCCATGTAAAGAGTATGATGACCAGTTAAGAAAATATAGTGTAATCTAGAGAAACGAGCCAATATGATATTGAACACCATTCCTAAACACATGATATATGCAGTGTCTGCAGCGAATTCCTGAAGACCAAGAGATACAACTGCTTCATTATTTGGTACAACACCCTGCATACTAAATGCATAATTAAATAAATCACCGAATGCATTTAGCGATCCTGTCTGCAAGAATGATGAACCAGCAGACAATACCAAGAATCCAACAATTGTTTTTACTGTACCTTTGACGATTTCTTCAATTGGTTTTCCCTGCAATGATAAACCAATCAAGGACATCAGACCTACAAGAATTGCAGGTGTAGACAATATGTTAATAATAAAGCTTAACATGAAATACTTCCTCCCTTTCTTTCTTAAACGCTATTCTTCACATGCACTATTAACGAATAATTCGTATATTTCTTTAGGGCATGTTGCGTCCAAAATCTTTTTTATCTTTCCTTCATCAGAAAAGATATTTGAAATTGCTTGAATCCCTTCCATATGAGATTCTTTATCTTTGGCAACCAATGTTACCAAAACACGAACATCATAGCCATCAGGTTTAAATTTTACTGGTTCATTTAATACCGTAACAGCCATCTGCGTATCATTAACACCTTGCTGATTACTAGCATGAATTAAAGCTAGATTTTCACAAAGTACATAATACGGTCCAAGATCTTCTGTGATTTTATAGATAGCTTCTTCATATGCTTCTGTACAATAATTTTGTTCGATCAAAGGTTTACAAGCGATATGAATTGCTTCTTTCCAATCTGTTACACGATCTTTCAAATAACAATTTTTTTCTTTTAATAAATCTTCTATTCTTGCCATAACCTTACCTCTTTACATCTATAATTATTTATTTTTTATTGTACAAATACAAGACCAATTCTTTTCTCATATTTGTGCAAAATGTTAGATTTATTTGAATATGTAATCGCTTAAGCTTCTTCTTCAGCATATTTTCTTATATATTCACGTATTTCTTCTTTATCTTCCATCCCAACTAAATAATCAATACTTTTCTTCTTTGAAAAAATATTTAAAACATCATTTAAAATACGAATATGCTTCGTTTGATCTTCAGCACAAAGAACAATGACAATACGTGCCTGTTTTCCATTTAAGAATGTCACCGGCTCCTTGAATGTAGTTATTGCGACATCAAGCTGCTTTACCCCTTTTTCTATTGCTGCATGTGCAAGCACTAATCCATCTGCTAAAAACATCATTAAACCACGATGTTTCTGATCGTAGATAATTGCCTCTATATATTCCTCTGTAATTGAATCATCTAACAATAAAGGACGACACGAAAAACGTAAAGCTTTTTCCCAATCATAAGTTTCCTTACATATCTGAATATGGGTTGCCTTTAAATAATAAACTAGACTTTGACCGTAATTGCGATGAGGAACATTTCGTATTTGAATACTTGTATAATAATCCTGTAGATCTTTCTTAAATTCTTCCATCTTTGATGGTTCAATATAGCTAGTCGCAAGCCGCATAATATCCTGAATCTGTAAATTTTCATGTGGCTCTGTATAAATACAATTTCTAAGAATCGTAACACGATCCTGATCTGTTAATATTGGATGAACAACAATCAATTTTTTTTCATTTGACAATACTACAGTAGAAATAACCACATCAAAATCATGATTTTGCGTATATTGACTTAAAGGCAGGTTAACAATTTCTGTCGCTTGCGGTACTAAAGAGGCTACCTCATTACGCAACATATTTCCTGTTCCTATTCCATTAGGACAAATAATTAAAATACGTAGATTTCTTATTTTAGGCTGACTTGTTGATAGAAAAGCACCAAAATGCAATGTAATGTATGCTACTTCTGCATCAGAAATCAGACAACCTAATTTTTTCTCCAAAAATGCACAGGATTTTTTTGTAATTTCATAAAGATCTTCATATTCTGTCTTTATGCTGTTTAACATCGGATTTCCTAATTGAATACCATAGCGATATCGATATAGTGATGTTTTTAAATGTGCATTTATAGCGTTCACCAATTCTTCTTCCTGATCAAAGTAAACGCATGTTAAACGTTCAAATTCATGAACCAAAGCTCTTGACATCTCATAAGTTTCACCCTGCTCCTTCATGACATTTACTGGTATTGTCTGAAGCCGTGAACCTAAAAGATGAAGAGTTACATAGATTCTTTCTCCTCCTGCTAGATCTGGAAAATACTCTGAAACCAGCTGATATTCCTTAGTCTCTACAATTTCTTCCTCATCCATATCGCTAAAAGATAATTCATCACTTCGATTATGAATAGACGCCATAAAAACAGCTAGAGTAGGAAGAATTCCACTCACATACTCAGCCTCTAACTCTCTTTCTATATTTTTAAGTTTCTCCAATATGATTTGAAAACGTTCTTCATGAGAAAGTACTACTTTTTGACCATAAGCTTCCCATAAAATAGGAAAAAGCATAAAGAAAATTGCTCTTTTCTTTATTGTATCTCCGACAATACGATATCCGCTTTTTATATCGTAAGATAGTTTTAAATTATAGTTTTCTAAAAAACGAGTAACATTTTTTAAGTCATTAATAATTGTATTGCGACTCACTTGGCATATTTCCATAAAATCTTCCACATATAAAGCATGATGTCGAACAATAATAGCACAGATTTCTAATCTAGTACGTTCATCTGGGGTATAAACCTGATAAATATCATTTTCATAATCTACTAGTACTTCCTGTATTTTTCTAGCATGCTCACTCGTAACATAAATTCCTTTACCTCTTTCCTGCACGAGTTGTTCTAAACCCTGCTCCTGCAGCCAATCATTAATTTTATTTATGTCATAGTAAACACTTCTTTTAGAAATAGACATTTCATCCGCAACATCTTGAATTTTCAAGTATCCACCTGCATATATTACTCTTTTTAATATTTCTTGACATCGCTTATCAAGGCTGAGCATAAAACTCATGTATATCCCTCCCGCAATTTTATGGATTTACACTAATCTAATAGTCTTTTTATTTTCTTATGATACGGCGTTCCTTTTAAATTCACTTTTGCTTTCTTTAAATACATTTCCATTTTTTCTTTATTTTTCTGGTATGAGTATTGCAAGCCTAGCAGATACTGTAATAATCCAATTTGTACTAGCTGATCTTCTCTTTGATATTTCTTCACTTTTTCTATTTCTTTATCTCTTAGCAGACTCTCAATTTTCTGAATATCTTCACTTTTCTTTTCTATAATGATTCTATATAACATCTGGTCATATTCTAATTCATCTTTATTAGCACTATGCTCCATATGTTCTAAAAGTCTTTTACATATTTCTTTATTTTCTCTATCCAAAAAATAAAAATATGTCTGACTAGCTATCTGATATGCCTGTTGCTTACTTAATTTGTTATCTAGCATCTTTTTAGTCTGAGCCTCTATTTGTCGATTATCTCCTTGTGATAAATACACACGCAGTATGTTATAATTTCGATCATATTCTCTAAAGAATAAACTAAACAAATTACTGTTTAACATAATTAATACTTTTTCATAATTCCCTTGATGTAAATGTTTTAATACTCGATTCCATAAGATACTACGTATTATAAACGGAATTGCGATAACTAGCATTATAATTGCCAGCATGACTAGAATCAAAACTCTATTCATATATTTCACTCCTACAGATATAATTTCTCTTCTATAAAATATCAAGCTATAAGAAGGAAATCAAATCCAATTTATTTCACAATAAATGACAATTTTTGCAAAATATATAAAAATAAAACACCATATATTTTATAGATGCGATTATAAAATATATGGTGTATAAAAATTTTTATGAAAACGGCAGAAATATTTCCGCCGTTAATATGTATGAATTATTCAGCTTTTCCGTAAGAACCGAATTCTTTCATCATAGCAATTACTTTGTCTTTAATTGCATCTGCACCTGGTTTCAACAATTTACGAGGGTCATATCCTTTACCTTCTAAGTCTTTACCAGCTTCGATATATTTACGAGTTGCTTCAGCAAATACTAACTGTAATTCAGTATTAACATTAATTTTAGAAACACCTAAAGAGATAGCTTTCGCAATCTGATCAGCAGGGATTCCTGAACCACCATGTAATACTAGTGGTTTTCCGTTTGTTACTTCCTGGATTTCAGCTAAACGATCAAAGTTTAATCCAGCCCAATCAGCAGGATATTTACCATGGATGTTTCCGATACCAGCAGCTAGGAAATCTACACCTAGATCAGCGATAGTTTTACATTCCTGAGGATCAGCTAGTTCACCCATAGATGTAACACCATCTTCTTCACCACCGATTCCACCAACTTCACATTCGATAGATAATCCTTTAGAATGAGCTAATTCGATCATTTCTTTAGATTTAGCTAAGTTTTCTTCAAATGGATAGTGAGAACCATCAAACATTACTGAAGTAAATCCAGCTTCGATACAAGCTTTAGCTCCATCATAGCTACCATGATCCAAGTGCAATGCAACTGGAACAGTGATTCCTAAGCTATCATGAATTTCTTTAACCATAGCAACTACAGTTTTGAATCCACACATGTATTTAGCTGCACCTTCAGATACACCTAACATAACTGGTGATTTAGCTTCTTCAGCTGCTAATAAAATTGATTTTGTCCATTCAAGGTTGTTGATGTTGAATGCACCAACTGCATAGTGACCTTCGTGTGCTTTTTTAAGCATTTCTGTTGCAGATACTAATGCCATAATTAATTCCTCCTTTAGTATTTTACCACTATTATTCTACTTCATTTTTCCCTATTTGAAAAGCATTTGAATACATATTTTCAAAAATGATATCTAATTTCTATGTTTCATCATTCATGATTTCAATCATCATCAATTATATTAAACACAAATATAGACACAAGTAGATAAATCAGAAGCAGTACTTTCATCATACCCATAATTAGTATGCCTATACTCATGTATAAATCATTCTCTTTTCTTTCATCAATAAACTAAAAAAGAATGGACTATGCCATTCTCTTAAAAGTCATCTTCAGAAGCTTTAACGGTTTCTTCCTCTTCTTCATAATCTTCATCAGCTTCTTCATCAATAATGATTTCTTCTGTATCCACAACAACTTCATTATATGTGTGGCGTTCTCTTAAATCCCATTTATTGTCTTTAAGATTTACAAAACGATCATCAAGAGATAAATCACTATAGAACTGTGCAATATTGTCTTCTTCCTGTTGCTTTGTAAATCCCATGATCTGAGAAACTTCTTCCCATAAATTCAAGAAAACTAAAGCTTTATTTTTCTCTGTCAATATATCATGTGCTACATCAATCATCGGTTTTTTCATAATACTAAAGAATCCTCCTACATTTTTTCAATTGCTTCAATGCCAATTAGATCTAAAGCGTTTCTTAAGGTTATTTTCGTAGCCTTCAGCAGCGCCAGTCTTTGTGCAGAAAGCTCTGGATGCTGAGGATCATTTACTTTACATACGTTATAGAAACTGTGGAAATGCTGTGCTAGCTTCTGAATATAGTTACATACCTTATGAGGAGAACGAGTACGCGCTGCATCACTCACAACATTTGTAAACTCATTGATATATTTCATTAGTGCTATTTCTTTTTCATGTGTCAGTAATTCATAGCTATCCGCTTCTTTGATTCCATCTGCCTGACGAAGAATAGAGCAAATTCTAGCATGTGCATATTGTGCATAGTATACAGGGTTATCATTACTTTGTTTTCTAGCTAATCCTAAGTCAAAATCAAAATGTGTGTCTACTGCGCGCTGTACAAAGAAATAACGAACTGCGTCAACACCAACTTCATCACAAAGCTCACGAATCGTTACTGCATTCCCAAGTCGTTTGCTCATTTTAACTTCTTCACCGTTTTCCACAAGTCTAACCATCTGAATGATGTCAACCTGTAATTTATCCGGATCATTTCCTAAAGCTTCTATACTTGCCTTTAAACGTGGGATATAACCATGATGATCTGCTCCTAGTAAATCTACCAGTAAATCATATCCACGGTCTAACTTATCCTTATGATATGCAATATCTGGTACTAGATATGTATAAGAACCATCTTTTTTTCTTAATACACGATCTTTATCATCACCAAATTTAGTTGTCGCAAACCATAAAGCTCCATCTTCTTCATAAGTTAAGCCTTTTTCAGCAAGCACTTCCAATGCTTTTTCTACTTTTCCATCATCACGAATTTTTTGTTCACTGCTCCAAACATCAAAATGAACACGGAAGTTATCTAAATCGCGACGTATTTTTTCAAGCTCAAACTCAATTCCTTTTTCCTTAAAGAATTTCAAGTTTTCATCTGAATATTCAACATACTGTTCCTTATATTCTTCAGCTAATGCAATCGCAATCTTTTTAACATCCTCTCCATGATATCCATCTTCAGGAAGAGTGAAATCAAGCCCTAGATGCTCACGATATCTAGCCTGTAAGCTTTTTCCTAAATTCACAATCTGATTTCCAGCATCATTTACGTAATATTCACGACATACATCATACCCGCTAGCTTTCATCAATCGTGTAATACTATCACCCCAGGCAGCTCCTCTTGCATGCCCTAGATGAAGATCTCCAGTTGGATTTGCGGATACATATTCCACATTTACCTTCAATCCATTACCAGAATCATTGTGTCCATAGTTATCTTGTTCATTTAATACACGAGTGATAATTTCCGCAAGAGATGTATTTTTAATAGTGAAGTTTATAAATCCAGGTCCTGCAATATCACATTTCTCAATTGCACCCTGTTCCATATCCAAGGAGTCTACAATAGACTGTGCAATAACTCTAGGATTATTCTTTAAAACTCTTGTCAGCTGCATTGCGACATTGGTAGAATAATCTCCATGACTCTTATCCTTTGGAATTTCAATCACAATATTTTCAATATCTAAATCCTGATCAAATGCTTTTTTAACCGCATCTTTTAATACCTGTTTCAAATTACTTTCTATCTGATTCACACCAAATCCTCCTTTATGACCCATAAAATCCGATATCCATCAGTAACCTCATCACCACTAAGAATATCATACTCAATGGCTATAATATTTTCCTTTTTAATATATTTATGCGTAAAAACACCAATATCAAACATTCCAAATTCTGACATAACAGAACCTGCTGTGGTCTTATTGTGTTCAAATGATAATTGGGTAACCAATTCTCCTTTGCGCTCAATCTTTAGTCCATCATTTCTAGCTTCTATAGTCACTTTTGTATCACTGTCTTTTTCTTTATATGAAAGACTAAGACAGCCATCCTTATTCGAAAAAAAAGCCTGACCTTCATACATGAGGTAGCGTTCATTTGTATATAAATGTTTTTGCTTCACAACAATGTATTTTTTCATGTCCTCACCACTTATCATGAGCATTATAGCAGAAATTGTGTATCGTGCAACCTTTTTTTCATAAAAATATTCATTTTTTTCATATCCCTTTTTTCATCTCTAGAATTTTATAAAATGATAACTATATTCTACTAGTGCAATAACCTACACTATATTATAAAAGTAGAATATATTTTATATTCTACTTTTATAATATGAACTGTTGTTCAATTCTTGTTTATATTTTTTTACTTTCATTCAAATCAATCAAAAACAAGATACAAATCATTCATCATTATTTTAATCAGAAAAAAATCCTTCCTTATATTATATATAGACTTATAATTTACATCATCAAAAATACAAAAACTCTTCCTTATATTATATATATGCAATTAAAGAAAAAATATACCTATTAGTCTTAATTACATTATACTATAAATACACAACTTATTTCTTCATTTATACATAATATACTTTTATTATATTCTATAATTATAATATAGTATTGAGCATATTCTATTTTTTTAATTATGTATAATATACTATAAATATATTAACTTTTTTCAATCAAAGTATCATACTTAATGTAGATTAATCACATATAATAATTTCATTATATTCTATTATTTGAATATAAACTAAATTTGATTTTGTGTTTAAAACTCATACATATGCTCACACTAGTAACATAGAGGTGTTCATATGAGAATTGTTCGTAAGCTAATCCTAGGAAGTATATTTCTAATCCTATCGTTGCTCCTTGCTGTTTATATATATGCTTTTGTAAATCGTTTATCATTAGATGAACAACGTAAGAATATTACTGTCTATGATATAAATGGTGATGTTCTCTATGAGTCAAATTTCAAGAAAACAATGAAGTGGACAGATTTGGATGACATACCTCAGTTTATTCAAGATGCCTTTGTCAGTGTAGAAGATAAACGATTTTATTATCATGCTGGATTTGATCCTTTCCGTATGAGTAAGGCATTAATCACCAATCTTGTTCATCAAGACATACGTCAAGGAGGATCTACCATTACACAACAATATGCGAAGAATTTATTTCTAACAAATGAACAGACACTCTCAAGAAAGATACATGAGTTTTTCTATGCGACACGTTTAGAGATGCAATATAGTAAAGCTGATATTTTAGAAGGCTATTTAAACACGATTTATTTTGGTCATGGTGTTTATGGCATACATGCAGCTAGTGAATATTTTTTCGATAAAGAAATGGATGAATTAAGTATTTCTGAAACCGCAATGCTGATTGGTATTCCAAATGGTCCAAGTATTTATTCTCCCTTCCTTCATGAGGATAATGCAATAGAACGCCAGAAACTGATTCTTACGGTTTTAAAAAACAATAATACAATCACAGATAAACAATACAAGCAAGCAGTAGATGATAAATTAAAGCTCTCTACCAATGTCAGTATTCAGACTTATGGGATAGATGAGTATTATATTGATGCAGTTATTGCGGAGTTGTACAATCAGAACATCGATTTAGATCAGGAGATCAAAGTCTACACTTACTATGATCCTGACATACAAGCTCAATTGAACAACGCAGTAAACTCTCATATTGATTTTGAAGATGAATTAGAAGTTGCGGGAATTATAACACAGCCATTTACAGGAAACATCATGGCACTTGTAGGAGGTAAGGATTATACGATATCACAATACAATCGAGCAATCTATTCCTCACGTCAGGTTGCCAGCACAATAAAACCGCTCTTATACTACTGTGCTCTCCAACAAGGATTTACTCCAGCCACACAATTCACATCCCAAGCCACGACCTTTCGACTTTCTGATGGGAAAGAATATGCTCCTACTAACTACAATGACCTTTATGCCAACGATCAGATGTCAATGATCAATGCTACTGCTTTAAGTGATAATATTTATGCAGTCAAGACACATTTATTTCTCGGAGTTAATTCTCTGCATAATGCTTTGCTGGATTTTCAGATAAAACAATCAGAGCCTAATCCTAGCGAAGCCTTAGGAACTGTAAACATGTCACTTTTGGAATTAAGTCGAATATATAACACTTTTGCTTCTGAAGGGCTTTTTATTAAACCAGCATTTATATCTCGGATCACAAACAAAGACACAACACTTTATGAAAGAGATACACAAGTTAAGCGACTTCTACAGCGCGATGAAACTTTAATACTGAATCAGATGCTCACTGCAACTTTCGATATTCAAAATCAATCTTACACATTCCCAAGTATGTATGGGCACGAGCCTAGTATTACCATTGCCGCAAAATCAGGTACTAGCGATTGGGATTCTCTCGTTATGGGATTTAACCCTGAATATACAGTAGGTATCTGGACTGGCTTTGATGATAATCGTGAATTGAATAAGCAATACTACACGATAAGCAAAGAAATATTCAAAGATACCTTTAATGGCCTATACAAAGATCGCACTGGAGTATGGTACAGACCTAGTGATCGCATCATAGAAAAGCTTGTTGATCCTATCCATGGAAATGATGATCCAACCGGTTCTCTCTATTGGTTTTTAAAAGATTAAAGCTCTTGTGAAATGTCATGTTTTGAGAACATACTTTCATTTCTGTATATCATTGCATAACAGGTAATTTTTTTTAAAAACAAAAAAAATCTTAAATTTTTTTAAAGTTTTAATTAAAGTTCGATTTAGCCTATAAACATCGTCTTTTTCGCAACTTTCGAAACACAGGAAAAGTGACAGAAACGTAAGATTTCAAAAAAAAAGGGTTGCAAATAAAAAATGCCTTTGTTACAATGAGGACGTTGATGTCGAGGTGATAACATGAATTTTATCGAGAAAAACACAAAAAAAGTCGCTCTAATTCTTTGTTTAGCAACGGCAGGATCTGCAGTGACTACAGTATATGCGGCACAAAACTCTGATGGCTGGCATGGAAATGGCAGCGAAAGAGTCTACAAAATGGACGGACAGGTAAAAACAGAATCCTGGGTCTTTGACGAAGCTGGAAGTTACTACCTAGATAGTGAAGGCCATCCAATTACTAGTTCATGGAAAGAAATTAATGGTTCTACTTACTATTTTGATTCTGAAGGGCACCGTGTAAACGGAAAACAAGTAATTGATGGACATGAATACACATTCCAGAAATCAGGCGTTCTATTAACTGGATGGAACGAAGTTAGAGATACATACTATAGCGAATATGGTGTACCTGTAACTGGTGTACAGACTATCGATGGAAAAGAATATAATTTTGATGACAATGGAAAGATTGTTAGCGGATGGGCTGAAGTAAATGGTAAAAAAGTTTACTTTAAAGAAGATGGTTCATTAGCAACTAGCGAAACTAAAATTGATGGCAAAAAATATAACTTTAACGAAGATGGTACTTTAACTACAGGTTGGGTTAAAAAAGATGGTGAAAAATACTATTACACAAAATACGGCTATGTAACTAAAGGCTGGAAAACTATTGATGATAAGAAGTATTATTTCAACAAAAAAGGACAAGCTTTAACAAGCACTGAATATGCTGGTTATAAATTTAACAAAAATGGTGTAGCTACTAAGATTAAGAAGTCAAGCAAGAAATCAAGCTCTGAATCTTCTAGCAGCAGTAGCAGCAATAGTTCACGTTCTTATAGCGCAAGTACTACTACAGTAAATGCTGATGGTGGTATTGCATCTGCAGCATTAGCTCAGATTGGTGTTGCTCAGGACTGTACTGCACTTGCAAGTAATGCATTGGCTGCTCAGGGAATTTATTTCCACGGATGGCCTGCAGAATATATGTCTTTAGGAACAATCACTAGTAATCCTCAGCCAGGAGATTTAGTTTACTATGATGATGGTGGCGCTGGTGTTCCTCATATCGCAGTATATGTAGGTAATGGTCAGGCTGTTCATGGTGGATGGCTAGGTACTACTGTAAAAGGTTCTGTTTATGTAGGCAGCACTCCTGTATACATTCGTGTTACTAAATAATTAAAAGAAGGTTTATCCTTCTTTTTTTCTTTATTATCTTAATTTTTCTTAAATTTTACTATTTTTATTCGTTCTAAGCATTATTTCTGTTATTCATGCTTAATTATACATAAAAATATTAAAAGCTTGTTAAAACGTTTAAAACAAGCAAAAAAGGCACACCCTCATTTATATCAGAGAGTGTGCTTTTTTATACCATACTACGTCCATTTATAATGACATCTTTTATTTTAAAATCATGTGTTAAGACAACCAGATTAATTCTTCTTCCTAACCCGATCTCATAAGAATATGATTTCAGCATTTTAGCTGCATTCGTAGAACACATTTGAATACAGGAAGAAAGATTATAATCCAGTTTTTCATATAAGAACTGAAATATATCTAATAAATCATGAATACTGCCTAATAAAACATTATCTTTATAAACCGCACCATCTTTTACTATGCTGCCATCTTTCAATGTAAAGCCATTAGGATACGTAAAGCCTGAAAACAAAGTACCGTCACTAACCGCAACTACTCGATTCGTCCCTAATAACTGAATCAGCCATCTTAGCATTTCCTTTTGAATATGCACTCCATCAACAATAATCTCACATAAGCAGTTCGATAAAAATGCTGCATCCATAATTCCCGGCTTACTAGAGTCGATACCTGGCATGGTATTCCCTAGATGAGTTATTTGTGTTGCTCCTTTTTCAAATGCCTGCAATGTTTGCGCATAATCGGCATTAGTATGTCCTAAAGACACCTCTACACCATATAAATGCAGTAAAGAAATAGCCTCCATTGCATTTGGAAGTTCTGGTGCTATTGTCATAATTCTTATATCATCATGATATTCTGATAAAAAATCTTCCAACTCACCTAAATGAATATCTTGTAGATTTTCTTTTTTTATCGCACCACATTGATCTGGATGTAAATAAGGTCCTTCTAAATGTGTACCTTCATATCTAGCTCCACGATAATCACCACGAAATGCCCTACGGTATGCATCTAAATAGGTTTTATATACACTCAAAGAATTAGCTCTTATTGTAGGGCAAAAAGAAGTAATTCCTCTTTTCGCATATTCTTTCGCAAGCATATGCAGATGTTTTTTATCTGTACTTTCACAAGTTAACCCATGAAAACCATGAGTATGAATATCCACAAGTCCAGGTATGGCAATATCACTCATCATGTGTGGTGTTTTATAATCTATACGTTCCACTATTCCATTTTCTAAATGCAAATCACCAAATACCATTGTACCATCTAACATGAATTTTACATTCTCAATGATTCGTTTCATATGAACACATCCTTTATTTTTATTGTATTGCATTAAAACATCATTTACAAGTAAATGCATAAACTTCTTTAGAAATTCTTTTGAAATTTCACCTAAATTCCTTAATACTTTTTTCTTATACTTTTTTTGAGGTAGAAATTGTACTAATCTGTTGTATAATGAACAAAAAGGGGTGGTACTAATGAATTCAAAAATCTTAATTGCTGAAGATGAAACCGCAATTGCAGACGCAATCGAAATCTATTTAAAAAGCCAGCAGTATGAAACAATAAAAGCCTCAAATGGAGCCGTTGCCTGGGATATCATTCAAAAAGAAAATATCGATCTGGCAATCATAGATATTATGATGCCTGTGTTAGACGGAATTTCCCTTACAATGAAAATCAAAGAGAACTATGATTTCCCTATCATCATTTTGTCCGCAAAATCAGAAGATATTGATAAGATAACAGGACTAAATATAGGAGCGGATGACTATATCACCAAACCTTTTGTGCCAATGGAACTATTAGCTCGTGTAAATGCCCAATTACGCCGTCATAAACGCTATCTCCATTTATTAGCTCAAAAGAAAGAAGAAGATGAATGTCTGCTTTTAGGTGGAATTGAACTTCACAAAAAAAGCAAAGAAGTGTTTGTGGATGGAGAAATCAAACATTTAACACCAATTGAATTTCGCATTTTAAAACTCTTTTTAGAATACCCTGGACAAGTATTTTCAAGTGAAGATATTTATGAACATGTTTGGAATGAATCAGCCGTAAACACAGAAACTGTTATGGTACATATACGTAACCTGAGAGAGAAAATTGAAATTAATCCACGCTCTCCTCGTTATATAAAAGTAGTCTGGGGCGTTGGCTACAAAATCGAAAAACAAGAGAGGAGATAACATATGAAAAAGAACAGATGGATAAATCTTGTTATTATTATCAGTGTTTTAGCCGCAATCATAACTATGTTTTATTTTTTCCCTTCTATTTATGTAAAAGCAATATATGATTACGAAAACTCTGAATCATTTATACAAAATGAGATAATCTATTTTTCTGAAGATATAAGTAATACAGGTTATGCTTTTAACCCTCTTAACCCTTACATGTCATCTTCTATTTTGCGCATTACCACTATCGTTTCTTTTATCCTTTTCCTCTGGTCTTTGATCATCCCATATAAATCCGCAATAAAATCAGGAATTTACCGTTTCTTTACTGATAAGCTCCCTTATGAGGCTACATGGCTTCTTACAGTCTTATTATTCATCCTATATGTAAATTATTCCGCAAAATCTATTTATTTAATGTTTAACATCCCTTTTTATTTCGATATTTTATCCCAAGATACCTGGCAGGTCGCAGGTGCCAGTATCCTACAATTTCTATCTCTAAGTGTTTTATTCTTCTTTATTTCCGGAAGTGCTTTCTCCATACGTTCTATATTCCACAATTGTTTGCGTTCATCATTTAAAGAACATTCTTTTATATTTAAAAATTCTATTACTATGAAAACAAAATTAAAGAGTTTCCTTCATTATCTCATTGAATTCAAACCACAGGATAAGCAGGATAAACATGTAATCATTTTACTTATTTTTCATTTTATGGCGATTATTTTATGTTGTATACTTTGGGGAAATGGCTTATTATCTATCCTTTTTATCATTCTCTATTGTATTCTTATTTATATCTACCAACATCGAAAGAATCGTAAACTACGAAATGATTATCAGACTTTATCCCAGATCCTACAGCGTGTTGCAGGAGGTGATTTTAAAACCTCTATTGATGAAAAGTTAGGGAGCTATGAACCTCTTAAGCAAAATCTGCAGAATATTGAGAATTCATTTCAAGAAGCTGTCTCACAGGAAGTTCGTTCACAAAACATGCGTACAGAATTAATCACGAATGTTTCTCATGATTTAAAGACCCCTCTGACATCAATGATCAGTTACATTGATTTACTAAAGAAACCTGATATTACCCCTGAACAGCAGCAGCACTATATCCAGATACTAGATAATAGTAGTAATCGTTTAAAGCACTTGATAGAAGATATTTTTGAAATAAGTAAGGCAACCTCAGGTAACCTGCAGTTTGATTTTATGCAGGTAGATATCGTATCCTTAATAAAGCAGGTAGAAATGGAATATGAATCTTTGTTGAAGGCTCATGATCTAACTGTTCGTAATTCTTTTAGTAATGAAAAAATCATCATAGAATTAGACCCTCAAAAAACATTCCGCATTTTAGAAAATCTTTTTGTAAATGCCGGTAAGTACGCAATGGAACATACACGTATTTATATCCACATAGAAGAAAATGAGGATACAGTATCTATTACTATTAAAAACATCTCCGCAATAGAGCTTAACTTTGAACCAGATACCATTGTAGAACGCTTTCAGCGCGCTGATGCGTCAAGAAACACAGAAGGTAGTGGATTAGGCCTAGCAATCGCAAAAAGCTTCACAGAGCTTCAAAAAGGCCATATTGAGATTGTATTTGATGCAGATTTATTCACTGTCGGATTAACCTTCCCTAAATCACAACAGATACATAATACATAAAAAATAAAATCGCTTTATAAATTCATTATCTTTTATATATGCTCTAAGTATAGAAGAAAGAAGGTATAATAATGGAAAAGAGTAGATTGATTTTACCAATATTGTGCCTGGAACTTGGTTTTAATTGAATAAATAAAAGAAAGTAAAGTTGAAAACAAGTCAGGCATAATACACTGTAATAAAAATTATTTATATGAGTAATAATCAAAGGAGAACACTTATGAATAAAATAATAAAAACATTTATTGCGTGCTTATCCTTCTTTATCTTTTATCTTACTTTTTCAACTTATAGTTTTGCAGAAAAATACAAGTATGATAACTACGGTTCCAGTTTAGCAGAGACATATGATCTGAATTATAAAGTTTATCAGATAAGTCTAGGTGCTGATATTTCAGAAAGCATAGAAGAGTTGATTTCATTTGCCGATAGTCATAAATATATTATTAAACTAGGAATAACAGAGAGTTTAAACAGCAATAATACAATTGATTCGCAATTTATTTATGACCCTTTGAAAAAATAGCTTTACATACTGTTCAGGGAAAAGAGTTTTCTTTTTCAAATAATCAGCAACAATATCTATCAACAAATAAAGATGACAAAAGAGCATATGATTTTATTGATTTTGTAGATAAAAGAAATGCACAGCCATATCAGACTACCGTTCGATTTTATCCGTTATCTGCTTACAAGGAAATAGGCAAAAATAATAAAATAAATAATGTATATTTTTATGCAAATGATACAGAAGAACACATACATACAGAAATTATGAACAGTACTTTAAAGAGTAAGATAGATTCAGAAGTTGAATTATCTACAGAGCCTGTTTCATCAAATCAAACGGATTTGATTATAAAATTATTATTTGTCTGTGTTATATCTATAATCTTAGGGTATAACTGTTTTGTATTAAAAAAGCGAAAAGAAATCACCATTAGAAAACTGTTTGGAAACGCAACAAAGCAAATAACAAAAAAACTATTTGGCAGAAAACTTTTGGAAAATATAGTCTTGTACGTAGTTATTCAATTTATTTGTTTTGTAATATTTGTTCATAATATAAGATCAGTTGTATACCCTTTCGTTAAATTATTAGGTATATACTTTAGTTTATTTCTAATATTCCAAATATTAACTTTTGTCTGCATGTATTATTTTGTAAAAAGACAAAATTCATATTTGACTATTAAACAGACACAGAGCATAAAGAGAGCAACTATCATAAATTTATGTATAAAGTTTGCAGTCATAGTTCTTATTCTACCGATGTTGATTAACTTTTTTACCATAGGAGTAGATTCTGTTTCTGAATTCTATTATATTGTTTCTAATAAAAACGTATTAAAAAATATGGTTTATATCAATAGCGTAGATGATCGTCAAAATGAAGATATAAATATTGATGAGATAATAGAAGATTTTTGCAATTATGCACATAAACATGGAGCAGTATATCAGAATTTTGAAGATTACGAAGCATTCCAATATCTAGAAAAACAAGGTCAAGATAGCTTTTTCAAGGATTTAAAGCCCTATATAATAGTTAATAAAGCGTATCTAGATGATTATACATTACATGATGTCAATGGAAATGTTATTGATATTAACAATATAAATAAAGAGACAATATTTGTTCCATCTAATATCTATGAAAAAGAAGACATATCAATGTATTGCAAGGGGGAATGTAATATTGTTGAGGTACAGTCAGGAAATACATACTGGAATCAGCATATCCATTCTGATATACGCAAATTAAAGGATCCTTATGTAGTGTATGAACCAAATCCTATTTATGCTATTGGAAGTAACAGTTACTATTTATTAATAGATACGGCAGAAAAGCAAAAGGAATTACAAGACTATATGAATAAATCTGATTATGGAAAGTATATAACGTTTCAGAATACATCAAATGAATACGATATAATATATCAGGAATATAAAGATGATATTATATTCTTATTACCATTATTTATAACATATATATTTGTTATTCTAATTTTCATTTATCAAAACGTTTACTTATATTTTATCGAAAACAGGAAAAAATTTGCAATCGAATATTTATTAGGCATGAGTTATTTACAGCGTCATGGCGATATAATCTATAAAAATATATTAGTATATGCTCCTATATTGCTGTTCCTGTATTTTATGAATCACATTTCATAGAAGCTATCTGTTATATGTATTTTGATTTCCATATTATTTGAATTCTTAACTTTCTATGTATTAATTCGTAAATTTGAAAATAAAAGGATCATTGAAATCCTGAAAGGGGAATAAATATGAATATCGTAGAAGTAAGCCATATAAAAAAATCATTTGGTCAACATGTAATATTTGATGATTTTTCCTTTTCTGTAAAGCAAGGAGAGTTTTTAGGAATTTCAGGAAAATCAGGGACAGGAAAATCCACCCTGTTAAATATGATAGGTTTATTAGATAAGCCTGATACAGGAGAAATTACTTTATTTGGAGAACAGAATATTCTTCCTTTTCAAGAAAAGCGGAAAAATTCTTGAAATTTCATATCGGATATTTATTTCAGAATTTTGCATTATTAGAAAATGAAACTGTGTATTATAATATGAATATTGCCGTTGAATATCATAAAATTGATAATAAAAAAGAAAAAATTAAAGAAGCATTGGAAATGGTAGGATTATCCGGATATGATAATAAAAAAATTTATGAATGTTCAGGTGGTGAGCAGCAAAGAATCGCAATAGCTAGGTTGTTGATAAAACCTTGTGAACTAGTTTTAGCGGATGAGCCAACAGGAAGTCTGGATTCGGAAAACAAGAAATTAGTTTTCTCATTATTAAAAAAATTACAGGATATGGGGAAAACCTTAATTGTGGTAAGTCATGATGAGGATTTATTACGTATTACGGATCGTATTATTTATCTTAACCAATAAAAGGGCAATTAATCTTGCCCTTTTTGTATAACTTAGTATTTTCCTTAACTTTCCTTTCTTTAATAATTTTAGAAAACATACTTTTCATTTTTTTCTTCTGTATTTTTTAACCGCCTGAACAAAGTAGCTCTAGAAATCCTTAAACTTTCAGCTATCTCATCATCATTTTCAGTTTCCATTCGTTTTCTGATTTCTTCAACTTTGATATATGAACGGTTCTTCTTTTTGTCCTCCCCTCTAGAACAATAGAGTTTTCGATACACTTCCTGTTTATCATAACTGATTATCATGTATGTATCATAAAAATTTGCTCCGCTCATGACTTCTGTCATAGCAGGTACAATTTGCCATTGCATCTGCAGCGGCTGGACAAGAAGTAAGCAACCGCAGCAAAATAAAAAACCTGTTTTTTATAGTTTTTCTGCTAGTTCTTTCAATGTATCAGCAGCACTTTTAATAGCCTGATTTGAACCTTGTATATAACAATCATACTGGTTCATATACTTTTCTATATATTTCTGATACTTCTTCTTATCTAAATTCTCCTGCATCGACACATTCATTAGATTCGAGAGATTTATATTCTTATCAGGCATTTCAGCAGCATGTAATGAACTTGTTTGCGTAAATACAATTCCGCCAGTTATTACTGACATCAAAATAGCTTTTGTTCTTTTCATTTCATATCCCCTCTATCACACATGAATAATATTTAATTTATTCAAAAAGATTACTACATTTGTATTAGAATAATCTCATTAAAATCATATATAAAAACGATAATCAACATTAGACTATCGTTTTTTTCTCTATCAATCTTTTCTAGCAACCATCATATAACGATGAATACTTGCTTCAATTCTACCTTTATTTTCTAGGATTTCCTGTGCTTTCCACAATTCCTTTAAATGCTTATCAACTGAAAAATCAGGGAATTCCCATTCAATAATCCTTGCGAACCAGACAAGAGCACCAACATCATAAAATTTTATAGGGCGAAATGCTTCCTGCCCTTTCATTATCATAAAACCTGTATCAATAAACTTCTGCTCGGTAATAGATAAATAATTATCTGGGGCAGGTGAATCAGGCAGACTAGAATACAACAGTTCCACAAGCCCTCGATCATTTTCAGCTCCAACCTGCTGAGTAATAAACAAACCATTCGGTTTTAATACTCGATAAATTTCTTTTTCATTAAATCCTCCATGGCGATTGATAACCATGTCAAAAGTTTCATTTGGATATGGTAAGTACTTTGTAGCTACTGCTTCTTTAAAATCGATTCCTAAAGGTAAAAGCTTGTACTTACATAACTCCACGTTAGGAGGATATGCTTCTGTAGCACTTAAATTTTTATAAGGATGTCCTAACGAAAGAAGAAATTCTCCACCGCCAGTATCCAAATCTAAGATTTTCATCTCATCTTTACGATAGGATTGAATAACCCCCTCATAATCCCATGGCAAATCTTCTTCCTCTTCGTATCGGCCATGTATATGAGAAAAATCCCAGCCTTTTATATGCGCAGCTTCTTCTTCCAAATACCATTGTTTTTCTAATAATTCTCTTCTCATAATAACTACTCCTCGTATCATCTTTTTAACTAAATTATCATAAAAGGTGCAGTTACCCTGATACCATATTATCTTTTTACTATATCTCGATGCAATCTGATATCAGATTTAAAACTGCACCGAGCTGTTATCTCGAAGAAACCCCAACACCTGAGTTCCCCCCTTTCATTTTAGAAAAAAGCTACACTACGTAGCTTTCATAAAATTATAACTTAATAAATTTTTCTACATCAATAACGAAAATTGTAGCTCCTCCTACTTGTACTTCCACTGGGAAAGATGCATATCTTCCAATATCGTATGATGCGGTGCTAGGAACAACTTCCGTACGGCGTCTACTATATTCTCCAATTACTTCGATTGCTCTTTCAACTTTATCATCATCTGTACCAACGATTAAAGTTGTATTCCCTGCACGAAGAAAACCTCCGGTAGTAGCTAATCTAGTAACTTGATAATTTTCTTTTGTTAACGCACTAGATACAGCTGGGCTGTCATCATTTGACATAATAGCTAAGATTAGTTTCATAAACATTCGCTCCTCTCTTACTTTCTATATGTTAATTCTATCACTAATATTACTGTTTTACAAATAATAAATTTCTAATACACAAATGTATGAGCTTACGATTTTTATTCTTTTATCTTTAACCGCTAAACAAAATATCCATAAATTTTTCTCAATTTATACAATCAAAGATTACATGATTTCATGAAAACGCAATCATTTATTACCTTTATTTAGCCAATTTCTTAAATCTTTATGAACTTAGATTATAAACAACAACTTTCTTTTTTGTGTGCTATAATAAGTACCAAAAGGAAGTGAAACTGATGGAAAAGTTAGGTCTTGTTTTAGAAGGTGGCGGTATGCGTGGTGTCTATACAACAGGTGTACTAGACTTTTTAATGGAACAGAATATATATACAGATGGAGTTATTGGTGTTAGCGCAGGGGCATGTCATGCCTGCAGTTATGCATCAAAACAAATTGGAAGAGCTTATCGTGTTAATACTGCTTATTTAAAAGATAAACGTTATATGGGAATTTCTTCTTTAATTAAAACCGGAGATTATTTTGGGGCAAAATTTGTTTATGATGAGATTCCGAATACACTAGATCTTTATGATTTCGATGCTTTTAATACTTCAAATATAAAACTATATGCAGTAGTAACTAATCTTGAAACAGGAAAACCAGAATACAAACAATGTATAAACATGAAACAAGATGTTATTTATGTTCGCGCATCTGCCTCTTTACCATTACTATCAAAACCTGTAGAAATAGATGGCAAAAAATATTTAGATGGTGGCGTGTCTGACAGTATTCCAATCCATAAATTCAGAGAAATGGGATATACTAAAAATATTATCGTATTAACACAATGTAAGGAATATCGTAAAGGAAAGAATAATCTGCTTCCGTTAATTCGTAAACGTTATAAAAAGTATCCTGCATTTGTACATGCGATGGAAACTAGACATATGAACTATAACCGTACATTAGATGAATTGTCTTTAATGGAAAAAGAAGGAAGTGTATTTATAATTCGCCCAAGTACTCCAGTAGACATATCTAGACTAGAAAAAAATGAAACAAAATTAAAAGCTTTATATAAACAGGGTTATGAAGATGCAAAAAAACAGCTTAATGCTTTAATGGAATTTATCGCAAAATAACCAATAATATCGTCAGACATTTACGTTTGACGATTTTTTATACTATAATAATCTTAAAGGGGATGATAATAATGAAACACTTATATCTCATTGGAGGTACGATGGGTGTAGGCAAAACTACAGTATGCCAAGCTCTTAATAAAGAATTGCACAATAGTGTATTTCTTGACGGTGACTGGTGCTGGAATGCTGATCCATTTCAAGTAAACGAAGAGACAAAACAGCTTGTTCTAGATAACATCATTCATATATTAAATAATTTTATTCATTGTTCCTGTTATGAGAATATTATTTTTTGCTGGGTAATGCACGAACAAAGTATCATTGATACTATTCTTGATGCATTAGACACACAAAATATAAAAGTTATAAAAATTTCCCTATTAACAGATGAAAACAGTCTAAGAAATCGTTTAACACAAGATATTCAAAGTGGAATACGAACAGTGGATGTGGTGGAAAGAAGCTTATCCAGATTACCCCTTTATCAGAAACTAGATACGATAAAAATAGATACATCGAACAAGACTATCGCCACAATTTTAAGTGAAATAAAGGAGATATTATGATAAAAGAAATTATTGAAGAAAATGAAAAAGCGACAATTTCCTCAACTATTCTACATGCTTTACCCGAATGGTTTGGACTACCAGAAAGTACAAAACAATATATTACAAACAGTAGAAATCTGACCTTCTTTGCATATATAGAAGATCATCATCCATTAGGTTTTATCGCATTGAAAGAAATAAGTCCCCATACAGTAGAAATCTACGTTATGGGTGTTTTAAAAGATTTTCACAAAAAAGGAATAGGAAAAAAGCTGTTCATAGCTGCAGAAGAATATGCAAGAGATGCTGGCTATAGCTTTATACAAGTAAAAACAGTAAAAGAAGGCATTTATCCTGAATATGATATCACGAATCATTTTTATCAGAAAATGGGATTTTTAGAATTTGAATGCATACCAGATTTATGGGATGAGTGGAATCCATGTCAGATTTACATTAAATCGCTCTTGAATCTAAATAAAGGAGAAATACTATGCGAAAGGTAATTTTATATATAAGCATGAGTCTAGATGGCTATATTGCAGATAAGAATGGCAGTGTAGACTGGCTACAAGGACAGGATTCACATGTAGAGACAAAAGACACCTATTCTATTTTCATAAAAGATGTTGATACCGTAATCATGGGATGGAATACCTATTCACAAATCATACATGAACTTTCCCCTGATAAATGGGTCTACGATAACCTAACAAGTTATGTCCTTACACACCGAAACATACAATCAAAAGAAAAGATAATATTCATGAATGATAATCCTTGGCACTTAGTCAAAAAACTACAAGAGAAAGCTGGAAAAGATATTTGGATATGTGGAGGAGCCAATATTATTCAGCCTCTCATTAAGGAAAATATGATTGATGAATATCACATCGCAATTATTCCTACATTATTAGGCAGTGGTATCCGTCTATTTGAATCTATGCCAAAAGAAATACCACTTAGACTGAAACACAAACAAATATACAATGGTATAACGGAGCTTACTTATACAAGACGATAAGAAATTAGAGATTTTCTCTAAAATATATTCACTATGACTAAAAAAGAGGCTTTAACGAAATAACTTTAATTTAATAAGTTGCTTCGTCAGCTTTTTTGCATAAAAAAATCACATCCTTTAGAGCAATTGCTTCCGTATAATTTTGTATTTCTCGATTAATTTTTACTTTCAATGTGATTTTCTCCTTTGCCATTAGAACAAACAAAAATCGCCACCGATAATAAGTGACGATCTTCTAATACATTATTTAATTTTATTTCATTAGCCAATCATAATTTTGGTGACAATCTATGATATAGTCAACGTAAACTTTATCATCTTTGATTTGATAAAGAACAATATACCATTTTTTAACAAATATTTTACGATATTTATTTGGTGTAATATAAGGTTCATTAAAGAAAGGAAAACGTTGGGGCATTTGATTAAGAGAACGCATAGCATCCATAATTTTTTTCATATCCTTTGCCACATCTTTATTCACTTTAGTCATAAAACGAATGTGTGAAGCTAGTATTCTTCTTGCTCTATCTGAAATAATTACTTTGTAATGTTGGTCTACGTTCATACACTATACCTCGCAATAACACCATCAAGGTATTCATCAAGTTCGTCTAGTATACAACCCATATTACCTGCCATTCGATCTTCTTTAACTGCTAAAAGTTCTTCACGAAGTTTCAACATTTGTTCTCTACGATTAAACGCTTCGATATCCATGATAACCAGATCACCTTCGCCATTTTTTGTAAAGTAGATAGGTTCTCCAGTTTTTTTACATATTTCAGCAATTTCATTGTAATTTTGTCTTATCGCAGCAGATGGACGGATATTCATAAACAGACCTCCTTGCATTCGCATAGTGTAATTCTATATACATTATACCTAAATGTTACAACATAATCAGTAAGAGTCCCATCTTTTTTCTAATGACTGAAGTGAAACAGTAATTTGAGTTCTGACCTCTATTTTCTCAGCTTTGTACACCTAAAAAGGTTAGGCATAAAAAATGCAATGCTTATCAGTAGTTTATTCATACTGAGCATTGCCTTTTTTGATTTTTATTGTTTAGACTAATAGTTAAAGCTCCTCTTTTAGTCTAGATATTGTAAAGGAATTATTGAAATAGGTGCTAAATCAGGAATATCATTTCCATCATCATGGATTGCGTACATGCCATTCACCATTAAACTAACCTTATCCCCTTTTGTTAGTCCATAAGGAATATAAACATCTTCAGCATATACACTATCTAAACATAGTTCTAATCTTTCATCATCATATAGCTGCTGTTCAGATGAAGGCTGAAATATAATCTTTTCCTCCGTAATTTCTTCTATAGTTGCTTCTATACGAGTATATTCTTCATATTTAGATGAAATCATCACATCTTCTGTTTCACTCTTTTCCCAATCCTTATCCGTTAAACTTATACTCTCATATGGGAATAAAGCTTTTGAGACAATATTTCCACTATTTAGATTTTGTATAGTCACTTCCACACAAGCGTTACTATCTCCTGTCTGTAAAACTCGATTAGCATTTATTAGACTAATGATTCCTAATATATTTATACCTGTATCAAATGTATCATCTGAGAAAACATCCTGCATACTTTTTTGATTCATAAGTATTGAGAGCGTTTTATAATCATCACCTACATTAACGTCAAACCCTTTTTCAATCGAAGAAAATTCATCAATGGCTTGCTGAAGCAGCTTGTCGTTTTGCGCAATAAGTGCATTTTTCTGTTGTTCACTAGCTTCCACAATCAAATATTCTCCATCTAAATATGCTTTTTCACCGTACTCTTTTCCAATGTCAATAGTTTGATTATCACTAGATTGATAGGACATTAAATCCTCATAATACTCTTTACCTAAGAACCAGCTATAATAACTCGCAAATCGATATTCTTTTACTTCATCTATTTTTTCCTCTTTATCTTTTGAACTACATCCGCATAAAATTATTAAAAAAGTAAGTGCTATAATACTGATCTTCCTCACTATATCATCTCCTTTAGTTATATTTTAATATAATCTTTAAAGGAATGAAACAAAGCAAAATAGAAAAAGTGAATGTAAATCTTTATTAAGCAAATTGAGAAAAATAAAAGTGCCATAATAGCACTTTTATACATTAAATCTAAAATGAAGAATATCTCCATCCTGTACTTCGTATTCTTTTCCTTCTAAACGAAGTTTTCCTGCTTCTTTAACAGCCTGTTCACTTTCTAACTGATCAATATCTTCAAACTTGTAACATTCTGCACGAATAAATCCTTTTTCAAAATCTGAATGGATAACTCCTGCACATTGTGGAGCTAACATTCCTCTATGGAATGTCCAAGCACGACATTCATCTTCACCTGCAGTTAAGAATGTACAAAGATCTAAAATACGATAAGCTGTTTTTATCACATTATCTAATCCGCTTTCTTTAATGCCTAATTCATTTAAGAATTCAGTTTTTTCTTCTTTATCTAATTCAGAAAGTTCTTCTTCAATTTTTGCACAGACAGGAACTACTTCATTGTGTTCGCTATCAGCTAATTCTTTTACTTTCTGATAATATGGATTAGCTTCTGGATCCGCAATATCTTCATCTGACATATTCGCAATATAGATCATTGGTTTGATAGTTAATAAGCTAAATGCTTTAATAAGAGCTAATTCTTCTTTATCCAAATCTACACTACGAGCAGGTTTTCCTGCCTCTAACGCTTCCTTTAATTTCTTCAATACTGCAACTTCCGCTAATGCATCTTTATCTTTATTAGTAACTGCTTTACGCTCTACTTTAGCTAAACGATTATCAATTGTCTGTAAATCTGCCATGATAAGTTCCAGATTGATGATTTCAATATCACGGATAGGATCTACGCTACCTTCCACATGAGTAATATCTGCATCATCGAAACAACGCACAACATGACAGATGGCATCAGTTAAACGAATATTGCTTAAGAACTGATTACCTAGACCTTCTCCTTTGCTGGCACCTTTTACTAATCCCGCAATATCAGTAAATTCAAATGTTGTATATATTGTTTTTTTGGGGTGGAATAATTCCACAAGACGATCAATTCTATGATCAGGTACTTCTACAACTCCCACATTTGGCTGAATCGTCGCAAATGGATAGTTTGCAGCTTCTACCTGGCTTTTTGTAATGGCGTTAAATAATGTGGATTTTCCTACATTAGGTAATCCAACAATTCCTGCTGTTAATGGCATATTTATCCTTCCTCTCGCTACATCATTTTATCTTTTTTTTCATGCATATGCAAGTATATATTCTCACTCAATAACCCTTAAAAAAACATCATCACTGATGTTTTAATCTTCTTTTGGAGCTTTTTCAACTACTTTCTTTAATTTCTTCTCAAATTCAACTCGTGGAAATAATACACTAGTACCACAGCCTAAGCACTTTATACGAATATCAGCACCCATACGAATAATTTTCCAATGTTTAGATTTATGACAAGGGTGTTCTTTTTTCATTTCGACGATATCATTTAAATCATAATCTTTATTCACCATGAATTATTCCTCCTGCTTCTCTTTTCTGATAGGATTGAAAAGTATTTTCTAATAGCATCGCAATTGTCATTGGACCAACCCCTTTGGGAACCGGAGTAATCCAAGATGCTTTATCTTTTACCGTTTCAAAATCAACATCTCCGCATAATTTACCATCTACTCGATTAATCCCTACATCAATTACGACAGCTCCTTCTTTTACCCAGTTTTCTTTGATTAAACGAGGCTGTCCTACAGATGCGATCAAAATATCAGCACGAGAACAAATTTCTTCAATGTGCTCTGTTTTTGAATGGCATACGGTTACAGTTGCGTTATGATTTAACAACAGCTGTGCGATAGGTTTCCCTACAATGTTACTGCGTCCAACTACAACAGCTTGCTTTCCTCTTAAGTCATGATATCCTATTTTATCTAATAAACACATAATTCCTTTAGGTGTACATGGAAGAAAGGTTTCTTTCTGTAACATCATTTTACCTATATTAAATGGATGAAAACCATCTACATCTTTCATTGGATCAATTGCAAATAATATTTTTGATTCATCAATATGTTTTGGTAATGGTAATTGTACTAGAATACCATCTACACTATCATCCTGATTTAATTTATTGATTTCCATCAATAATTCTTCTTCTGTTGTATCTTCACTTAAGCGATGTAATATATTTTCCATACCAATTTCATTACATGCTTTTTCCTTCCCTTTCACATAGGATAGACTGGCTGGATTATCCCCCACTAACACAACTACAAGCTTTGGTATACGTCTATTCTGCGCTTTTAGCTGTTCTATTTCTTCTTTCAATGAAACGCGAATATCTTTTGCGATTTCATTACCATATATAATTTGTCCCATATTATTCCTCCTACCATTCTTCACTATCTAACATGATTGTAATTGGACCATCATTCAACAATTCTACCTTCATATCAGCTCCAAAGATACCTGTTTCTACATGTATGTCATAACTTCTTAATTCTTCATTAAAGCGTTCATACATTGGTTCTGCTATATCACCTTTTGCGGCTCTTTCGAATCCAGGACGCCTTCCTTTCTTACAATCGGCATATAAAGTAAATTGTGATATCGACAATATCTGTCCATTTACATCTTCTAATCCTTTATTCATTTTACCTTGTTCATCTTCAAAAACACGCAGCTGAGCGCATTTTCTAGCCATTTTCTTTATGATTTCCTCTGTATCTGAAGGAGTAATCCCTACTAGTAATAAAAAGCCTTGAGGAATACTCCCCACAATATTTCCATCAACTTTTACACTTGCATGTTTTACTCTTTGTAATAAAACTCTCATATCATCACTCCATACTTTCCTTAGTATACCGTAAGTTTGTGACAAAAACAATAATCTTTGTAAAAATCAAAAAAGGATAGAAGATAATGCATTTCTACCCTTATCATTATGATCTTTTCTTCCTTGTCAATATGCGAGATTGAAGTACTATTAATTATTCCTGCAATGCTTTTACTATTTTATCTCTAAGTTCTTCCTCTACTTTTACTAAATCCATTGCTTTATGCACATTTATTCAGTCAAAAAAAGAAGAATGTTACTGTCAAATCAAACAGTAAAACATTCTTCTTATTATTCACTATAAACCTTAATACGATTGATGGCTTTTGCCAAAGCAATTTCTGCACGCTTGATATTGGTTCTGCTATCTTGTTTCTTTAACCGATTTTCAGCACGTTCTTTTGCTCTACGAGCTCTCTCAATATCAATTTCTTCTCGTCCTTCAATTGCATCTGTTAAGATGCGCATTTCATTATTTTGAAACTGCAATAGGCCTCCTGCAATCGCATAATCTTTATATTCATTGCCTTCCATAAGAGTACATTTACTTGTTATAAGCATCGCAACGATTGGCATGTGATTAGGGAGAATTGTTGTCTCTCCTTCTACTGTTTTCACATGAGCACTTCCTATTTCTCCTTCTTTATATAAACCAAGAGGAGTAATGATTTTTATTTTAATCATACTATTTTTCCATTGCCTTTGCTTTTTCTACTACATCTTCAATTGTTGATGCAAACATAAATGCCTGTTCTGGAAGATCATCATATTTTCCATCTAAAAGTTCTTTGAAGCTGCGTACAGTATCTTCTCTTGATACATAACAGCCCTTAATACCTGAGAATACTTCCGCAACATGGAAAGGCTGAGATAAGAAGTTTCGTACACGACGAGCACGATTGACAATCACCTTGTCCTCTTCACTTAATTCATCCATACCTAAGATTGCGATAATATCCTGTAATTCTTTATATCTTTGAAGAATCTGCTGTACACCACGTGCAACTGCATAGTGTTCTTCACCAACAACTAATGGATCCAAAATACGAGAACTTGATTCTAGTGGATCAACAGCTGGATAAATCCCTAATGCCGCAATATCACGATCTAATACTGTTTTCGCATCTAGATGAGTGAATGCTGTAGCTGGAGCCGGGTCTGTTAAGTCATCAGCAGGTACATAAATAGCCTGTACAGAAGTGATAGACCCATCCTTTGTAGAAGTAATACGTTCCTGTAGCTGTCCCATTTCTGTTGCTAGTGTTGGCTGATAACCTACCGCACTTGGCATACGGCCTAATAAAGCACTTACTTCACTTCCTGCCTGTGTAAAACGGAAGATATTATCAATAAACAGTAATACATCCTGATGATCATGATCACGGAAATATTCTGCCATTGTTAATCCAGTTAAACCAACACGCATTCTGGCACCTGGAGATTCATTCATCTGACCATATACTAATACAGTTTTATCTAAAACTCCACTGTCTTTCATTTCATGGTACATGTCATTACCTTCACGTGTTCTTTCACCTACTCCAGTAACGACTGACATTCCTCCATGTTCCTTAGCAATATTATGAATCAATTCTTGGATAAGTACTGTTTTGCCTACACCAGCACCACCGAACAAACCGATTTTTCCACCTTTGGAATATGGACATAACAAGTCAATAACCTTAATTCCTGTTTCTAACATCTCAGCTGATGTCTGCTGTTCATCAAATCCTGGAGCTTGGCGGTGAATTGGTAAAGTAGTAGAGGTCTCAACTTTTCCAAGACCATCTATTTCACGGCCTAATACGTTAAACATTCTTCCCAATACTTCTTTTCCTACTGGCACACGAATTGGTGAACCAGTATCAATCGCTTCCATTCCACGAACTAATCCATCTGTACCACCCATGGCAATACAACGAACACGTTCATCTCCAATATGCTGAGCAACTTCAACAACCAAGGAATCACTATCTTTTAGAGGAATTTCAATAGCAGTCAATAATGCCGGCAATTCGCCATTTTCAAATGCAACATCGACTACTGGGCCAATGACCTGCACAATTTTTCCTATATTTTTACTCATAGCTGCTCCTTTCATTCCATAGCATTGACGCCGCCAACAATTTCCGTAATTTCCTGGGTAATAGCGGCCTGTCTTGCCTGGTTGAATTGTAATTCTAGCGTTTCTTTTAATTCTTCCGCATTATCTGTAGCACTTTCCATAGCCATACGTCTGCTTGCCTGTTCACTTGTTTTCGTTTCTAGAAAATAGCTATACAGTAGAGAACGTACATACATTGGTACTAAAGTATCCAATATCTGATCTCCTTCAGGTTCAAATATCGTCTGTACATAATTTGTTTTTTCATGTACCTCTTTTTCCACTGGAAGAAGTGTTACTAACTTTGGTTCAAAGGTAACAGAATTCACAAAGTGCGTATACAAAATGCGGATTTGTGAAATTTCCTGTTTACGATATAGTTCTAACGCATGATCTGCAATACTTGCAAGTTCACTATAGCATTCATCTTCTAAGTCTGTTTCTACACCTGCTACATGAAAATCTTTATTGGTTATCCAATTAACTCCACGAGATCCGATAACATAGAAATCTCCATCGTTTCCAATTTCCTTTTGTAGCATACGAAAGACATTCGCATTATATCCGCCACACAATCCCATATCACTTGTAAATACGATTGTGAAAGGTTTTTTCGCATCTGATTCTTGCAGATATGGATGTTTTGAATGTTCAATAGAAGACAATATTTCCTGTACTGTTTCTTTCAGATAAAAGGCATATTCTCTATTTTCTTCCATATACTGTTTCTGCTTTTTCAGTTTGCTAGTCGCAACTAACTGCATTGCTTTCGTAATTTTCTTAGTTGATTCTACAGATCTTATGCGTGCTTTTATTTCCAGTTTTCCTGCTGCCATAGGCTATCCTTCTATCATATTCTGAAATTCTTTTTCGAAGGCAGTCAAAGCATTTTTGATTTCTGTTTCTAATGTTTCATCAAGTGCTTGTTTCTCTTCGATTTTTTCTATGATATCCGCATAATTACGTTCCATGTATTTTAACATTTCTTTTTCATACAAGGATACATTTTCCACTTTTACTGGTTTTAAGAATTTATGTTTTGCCGCAAACAAGGAAAGAACCTGATGAGTTACAGGCATTGGGTCATATTGATTCTGAATCAATAACTGTGTTAAGCGTTCCCCATGTGCCAATGTTTCTGTTGTAGCTGCATCTAAATCACTACCGAATTTCGCAAAGGCCTGCATTTCTCTAAACTGTGCAAGTTCTAGTTTTAAAGAACCACTGACCTGTTTCATAGCTTTGATCTGTGCTGCACTACCTACACGTGATACAGATAAACCACTATCAACAGCCGGTCTTACCCCACTGTTAAATAATTCTGTCTGTAAGAAAATCTGTCCATCGGTAATAGAAATAACATTTGTAGGAATATATGCAGAGATATCTCCTGCCTGTGTCTCAATGATTGGAAGTGCTGTTAAGCTTCCTCCACCTAATTCATCATTTAATTTTGCGGCACGCTCTAATAAACGAGAATGTAAATAGAAGACATCTCCTGGATATGCTTCACGTCCTGGTGGACGTTTTAATAATAATGACATTGTACGATATGCAACTGCATGTTTACTCAAGTCATCATAAACAATTAATACATCGTCACCTTTTTCCATCCATTCTTCCCCAATGGCACAGCCTGCATATGGGGCAATATATTGTAAAGGTGCTGGTTCACTGGCAGTAGAAGATACAATCGTTGTATATTCCATTGCGCCATGACTACGGAGTTTTTCAACGATTTGTGCTACTGTACTTGCTTTCTGCCCAATTGCGACATAAATACATTTAACATTTTTGCCTTTTTGATTGATGATCGTATCAATCGCAATGGCAGTTTTACCTGTCTGACGATCTCCGATAATCAGCTCACGCTGTCCTTTTCCAATCGGAATCATAGAATCAATTATTTTTAAACCTGTCTGAATAGGCTGATGTACACTTTTACGTGTCATAACACCAGGTGCTACACGTTCTACTGGTCGATATGTATCACTATGAATTGGCTCACCGCCGTCAATTGCCTGACCTAAAGCATTGACAACACGACCTAACATTTGATCACCAACTGGTACTTCGACAATACGACCAGTTCTTTTTACTTCATCTCCCTCACGAATATTAGAGTCATCACCCATTAAAACGGCACCAACATGTTCTTCTTCTAAGTTTAGCACCATTCCATAAACATCGCCTGGGAAACGAAGCAGCTCACCTGCCATGGCGTTTTGTAAACCATAAATCAGGGCAATACCATCACCAACTGTAATGATTGTACCAGTTTCATCTATTTCAAGATTTTCATCATATTTACGAATCTGATCCTTGATTAGTTTACTTATTTCTTCTGGCTTTAAGCTCACTCGCATTCACCTCTAACTTTCCTGCACAGTTTCATTCTGTGCCCGTCTCTTCAGATTTTCAATACGGTTTTTTGCACTGTATTCTAAAACCGTATCATTTATTTTAATACGAATACCTGCCAACAAAGATGGATCTTGTGTTACCTTCAGTTCTACTTTCTTCTGTAGTTTCTTTTCTAACATAGCCTGTAAACGAACAAGATCTGTTTCATCTAATTCTTTTGCACTCTTAACATATGCAACCTCAATCTGGTTCACTCTATTGTACTCTTTGACAAAGGCTTTAGTAATATCATGAAAACTCTGAAAACGGCTTTTATCAATTAATAGTTTTGAGAAATTCAAAACCATATGCTGTATTTCATCTTTAAAGACAGTTTCTAATGTCTGTTTCTTTTCTTCTTTATGAATTTTAGGATGAGTTAAAACACGCATTAAATCTGGATAAGCCTTCAATGTTTCATCAATAAACAAAATATCTCGTTTATAATCATCTAGCTTATTTTCCTCAAGTCCTAGAGAAAACAAAGCATCACTATAGCTTTTTGCTGCTATGCCTGCCATGATTCATCACCTGCATGTTCAATAAAATCATCTACATATTGTTTATGTGCAGTTTCATCTAATTCCTTATTTACAATCTGTTTTGCGGCTTCAAATGCAACTTCTACGATAGCATCTTTCATTTCAGAGCGAGCCTGCACTTTCTCACGCTCAATATCTTTTCGTGCTTTTTCTTTCAATGCATCCGCCTCATCTCTAGCAGCTTCCAGGATTTCACGTTTTTCCAGTAATGCATTTGCTTTTGCACTTTCTAAGATTTCATGAGCTTCACCTTTGGCAGAAGCCATCTGTGCTTCATACTGCTTTTTATAGGTTTCTGCTTCTGCTCTGCTTTTTACCCCAGCATCGATATCCGCTTGAATTGCTGATTCACGAGCATCCAAATACGCCTGAACTTTATCCCAGAAAAAATGCTTGGCGACAAGAACGATGATCAAAGTTGAGATACATACCATGATCATATCCATTGGATTCAAACGCAGATAGGCATTAATATCAAAATCCATACGATCTGTATGCCTCCTTTCTTAATCTTATGTATGCTAATTTATTAACCTTTCATGAAGATTAGGATCAAGGCAACGATCAATGCATAGATACCAGTTGTTTCCGCTAAAGCGATACCTAATACCATGATAGAACGAATTTTTCCAGCTGCATCTGGATTACGTCCAACACTTTCTGCACCTTTACTAGCGGCAATACCCTGTCCAATCCCTGGACCTAAACCAGCGATCATTGCGATACCAGCACCTAATAATGCCATACCTTGTACAAAATATTCATTGAATTCCATAATTTTTTCCTCCTGTAAAATAAATTAATCTTCTGAAACAACTTGTTCGCTTAAGAAGAAGCTTGCTAGGGTAAAGAAGATATATGTTTGAATCAGTCCTGAGAACACATCAAAATACGCATGTAGGAATGGTGTTGCGACATATCCCAGCACCCCAAAAGGTAAAAAGCTATTCATCATAGTATAAACCAGCAACATGATGATAGAGCCTGCTAGAATATTTCCAAACAAACGCATAGATAAAGAAATCGGTAATGCCAGTTCTCCTATGACATTTAATGGAGTCAATAACCACATTGGTTCTGTCAACTCCTTTAGACGAGCGACAAGTCCGCCTTTTTTAATACCATTGTATTGAATCAGTAAGAACATCATCAATGCCAAAGTAATATTAAAGCTTAGATTTGAAGTCGGCGGCTGCAAGCCTAAAAGGCCTAGTAGATTGCTTACTGCCATCATCATAATCAGTGTACCTAAAAATGGAAGATATTTCTTTGTCTGATCTTTCAGGTTATCACCAATGATGTTTCTGCACAGTCCAGCAACCATTTCCGTAATCAGTAATATACCGCTTGGAGCTTTTCTAACATCTGCTTTTTCAAATTTCTTTCCAGCCCATATAAAGAAGATGGAAAATAACACACACAGAATCAGCCAGTTGATGATCGACTGTTGAAACTCAATGTTATAGCCAAACACGGTTATCACGATTCCGTCGAATGTATCGTACACTATACATCCTCCTTTCTGTGTCTAAAACTATATAGCAGAATACTACACTTATGAAGCAGCATTCCAACTAATAAACCTAGGATATTCGCTCCTGCTATCACGCTTAACGCAAATATGATTGCATATATCAGATATCTTCGAACATAGCTTCGCATTGCTCTTGCCTTAATATCAGGCACATCAGAGTCAATTCTACCTACCATATTCGTAATCATATTAAAGCCCATAATTCCTGTTAAGGAGCCTATGACGATTCCAAGTATTCCTTCTTTTCGATATGACGGAAACAACAGGAAACATAAGATACAAGCAATACCCATTAATATAAAGGTTAATACTCGTATCTCCATCCCCATTTTTCTTGTCTCATTCATGTTCATCACCTAACTTTTTTACCATCAGATATAAACTAGAAATAATCGCATAGGCTAACAAAATCAACAGGCACCATGGTGTCGTATGCAGCCATTTATCCAAGGCAGAGCCTATAACCACTGCAAGTATACAGGCAAGTGTCATGGTAAACATCAGCCGCATCGCACGATAGACCTCTTTCATGTTTATTTTGTACCGAAAATACGATCTCCTGCATCACCTAAGCCAGGAACGATATAACCTTTTTCATTTAATTTTTCATCTAATGCGGCCAAGTAAATATCTACTTCCGGATGAGCTTCTTCTACTGCTTTCACACCTTCAGGAGCACCAACTAGACAAACTAGACGAATATTTTTAGCACCTTGTTTCTTCACCATATCAATAGCCGCAATCGCACTGCCGCCAGTAGCTAACATTGGATCAACGATCATTACAATCGCATCTTTTACATCTTTTGGATATTTCTCAAAATATGTATGAGGTTCTAACGTTTCCTCATCACGATATAATCCAACATGCGCAATCTTTACTGTAGGCATTAGATTACAGATACCATTTACCATTCCAAGTCCTGCACGCAGAATAGGAACTAAGACAATTTCTTTTGCCAGTTCATATGTTGTTGTTTTTGCAACTGGGGTTTCAATTTCCACTGGTCGTAAAGGAAAATCTCTAGAAATCTCATAAGCCATCAAGCCTGCAATTTCATCAAGATTCTGACGGAAATCCTTTGTGCCAGTTTCTTTCTTACGCATCGTTGCTAGTTTATGCGTAATTAAAGGATGTTCTAAGACTTTTAACATAATAATCTCCTCACATATCAATTATGCATCTAATATATGCATATCAATTAACGTCAGTACATATTATCATGTACTCACATCAATTTTATTATAACATGGAACATAACTATTTTATCCTTTTTATGCTTATTTTAGTATTCTTAAGAAAACTATTATCCTCTTTCTTATTTATTATGTTTCTATTTTTCATCTATATTCTATTCAAATGAGGTCTTGTTAATATTCCCATGTATGTCATTTTATTAATTCAAAGTATTACAAGAATGAATCTCGCATAATGAACAAGTATATGATTTTATGAATCTGTTACAAGTAGAAAAATATTTAAAAATAATATTTATACAAAAAAGGAAGCAGTAAAAGAATACAGAAATGCTTGAAAATTTTTATTTCTGCATAACTAAAAACAGCGATCTAAACCGCTGTTTTTATCGTTCATTTGGTAATGGAAATTGTTTTGTTAATTCCCGCACCTCCTTATGTACTGATTTACGAATTTCTTCATCATCCGCATGTTTCAACACTAGACTGATCCATTTCGCAACCTGCTGAAATTCTTTTTCTTTAAATCCTCTTGTTGTCATAGCTGCACTGCCTAGTCGGATACCACTTGTGACAAATGGTTTTTCCTGATCAAATGGTATTGTATTCTTATTACAGGTTATACCTGCTTCATCTAAGAGGTTCTCAGCCTGTTTACCACTCATTCCTAATGATGCTTTCACATCTACAAGCAATAAATGATTATCTGTTCCATCACTTACGATACGAAAACCTTCTTGTTTTAGAGTATCGCACATAACTTTACAGTTCTTAATTACCTGTTCAGCATAATCTTTGAATTCCGGCTGCATAGCCTCATATAAACAAACGGCTTTAGCTGCGATGATATGCATTAAAGGTCCACCCTGTATACCTGGAAATACTTTTTTATCTAATAAAGGTGCATGTTCTTTTTTACATAAGATCAAACCGCCTCTAGGGCCACGTAATGTCTTATGTGTTGTCGTAGTCACAAAATCTGCATATGGAACAGGGCTAGGATGTAATCCAGCAGCCACAAGTCCAGCTATATGTGCCATATCAACCATAAAATATGCCCCTACTTCATCCGCAATTTCCCTAAACTTTGAAAAATCAATAATTCTAGGATATGCACTTGCACCAGCTACGATAAGTTTAGGTTTCTCTTTAAGTGCTACACGATGTACCTCTTCATAATCAATACGTTCATCTTCTCTTGTAACACCATAATCCACAAAGCGATATAATGTTCCTGAAAAATTTAAAGGGTGTCCATGTGTTAAGTGTCCGCCTGCTGTAAGATTCATTCCCAATACCGTGTCTTGCGGTTCCAGAATACTCATATAGACCCCCATATTAGCCTGTGAACCACTATGTGGCTGTACATTGGCATGTTCGGCATGAAATAGTTCCTTTGCTCGTTCTTGTGCAATTTCTTCAACTTCATCAACATGTATACAACCACCATAATAACGTTTATTAGGATACCCCTCAGCATACTTGTTTGTTAAAATACTTCCTGCAGCTTCTAAAACATCTTTTGATACATAATTCTCTGAAGCAATCAACTCTATATTATACAATTGACGCTCTGTCTCTTTCTTTATAGCTTCTTGAATACGTAGATCCTGCATGCTTAGCCCTCCATAAATTAATCTTTTTTATTTGATAAAAAATATTTTTCGATCAAAAATATCAGTAATACTGCTAAGACACCATATAAATTTTCTAATGCGCTGTCATGTGAAATTATGATTTGACGAGCTACCGCATACATCAATACCTCAATCACAGATTGTGGAGTATGTAAAATTAACATTTTGATAAACTCTATTCCAACAACAATCGTCAATGCTCTTTCCAAGACATCGTTTAATTGAAATGTATGTGCAGACATAGAATCTATACCGTAAACAACCATTGCCAAGGTAGAAACCAATACTGCAGCCATTAGAATAACTGCAATTAAGACCTCTACAATTTTCATAAGCTTTACTAATTTCATATTAATTCTGTGCATACGGTACCTCCAAATCTAAATTATTTTTCTAATGCCATTACTTTGTCAATTCTTCTCTGATGACGTTCATCGTTTGAAAATTCTGTATTGATCCAAACACGAACAATTTCTTTCATTAGTTCTACGCCAATAATTCTCTGTCCCATTGCCAATACATTTGAATCATTATGTTCTCTAGTCAGCCTTGCACTTACTGGATCGCTACATAAAGCACAGCGGATTCCTTTTACTTTATTAGCCGCAATACTTACTCCAATACCAGTTCCACAGATTACAATTCCTCTGTCATTTTTACCATCAGCAACACTTTGTGCTGCAGGAGCAGCGAAATCTGGATAATCCACAGAATCACAGCTATGGCATCCAAAATCTTCAACTTCATGCCCCATTTCCTTTAACATTTCTTTCACGATTTCTTTGTATTCAAAAGCACCGTGATCACAAGCTACTGCAATTTTCATATCTATCTTTCCTCCTAATCCTTTTCATTATATCATATAGTGATACTCCCATGTGTGTTTTTAGCACAATCAATCCATATAAAAATACCGCCTGTCTCCAATCTTGAAAACAGACGGTAATACTTATATAAGCTAATTTGACTGTTCATCCTCAGTCAATTCAATAGTTTCATATTCTTTTTGTAAGAATGAACTTTTTAATTTCTTTAATTTATTAAATTGTTCTTCAATACGATTAATAGCTATCTGACAGCCTTCTTCTGTAGAGGTAGCTAAAATAATCGCATATTTATAGCTGCTACATTGTGTAAATACATCATTACTGCGTAATTCTTTAATGATAATATTCTTCAGCAGATCAAATTCTTTTTGTACTTCTCTATTTTCTTCTTCAGAGAATTCCATAGTCAAAAGAACTAGATAGCGTACTTCCTTGCTGCGTTTTAAAAACCGCAGATTCATCTGATAAATATTACGGAATACATCATAGTCACAGAAAAATGCTCCTTGATGTTCAGATGTTTCTGTTAACTGATGCTTTAACTCTAGAATATTTACAGACTGATGAGCTACATGATCTAAAATTCTCTGGTAAATCTGTTTACATTCTTCACTGACTTCTAAAGAAAAACGAGTATAGTACATATCAATTACTTTATGATAATAAGATAAAGCTAGAATATATTGACCTGATTGACAATAAGCTTCTAATTTATATTCGTGTATACGGTTATTCGCATGATATTCATATCCTACATTATCACATAACTTAATAATATCTTCGTATCGTTTATGTTTCATTAAGACATCACAAGTTTTACTTATACTACGCATAAATAAGTCATCATAATAAAGTTTTTGAACTTCTACCCAGTCCTGCCCATGAAATTCATGCATAAATTGTAATGAATATTTATCTAGTAAAGTAAAACAGGATTCGTACAGTTCATCAGGATCCTCTAATCGTTCCATCTTTGCACATAGCTTCTCCATATGACGAATATCAATTTCACAGGCTACATCAGGATTCCAAGCATATGTATTTCCCTTTGAAAGAATAAAATCAACATCTTTATCCGGATAAAATTTTTGTAATTCTTTTCTCGCACGATAGACTAAATTACGAAGTGCACCTTCTGGATTATCGGACTCTTCCTCCTGCCATAATAATTTCATCAGGTCTTCTTTTAAGCACATTTTATTCTGATTGGTAATTAAGTAAGCAATTAACAGCACTAGCTGCATGCTTTTCTTTTTTTCTTGTGGAAAACGAAAGGATTTGTTTACCATTCGAAATTCACCTAACAATTGAATTTTTAATGCGTTTTTCTTTCTCATGCTTTTTCCTCTTACTTTCTATCCTTTAATCACATTTGTTATTTCTTCTTCCGAAATTGGACCACTACGAATAATAACAGGTTTTTCTTTACTCATATCAACAATTGTACTTGCACTCTTCCCCTTTGCTTCCCCTAATACAATTGCGTCAATTCTTCCATCTAACTGTTCCAATACCTGCTTGTCATAAACACCTGTTTCATGTCCTGACAGATTAGCACTTGTAACCAGAAGCGGTTTTCCACACTCTTTGATTAAATCTAATACAAATTCATCATCAGGCATACGTATACCAACAGTAGAGAAACCATTTGTTATATAATCAGGTAAGTTTTCTTTCTTCTTTAATATAATAGTAAATGCCCCAGGCATAAATGCTTTTGCCAAACGACTTGCAGCATCGTCTACATAAGCAATGGATTTCATTTGTTCTACACTAGCAACCATAGTCGGAATAGGTTTATCTTCTGGGCGTCCTTTACTTTCTTTCAACGCAATCAAAGCCTCTTCATTTTCATATATTACACCTAGACCAAAAACGGTATCCGTAGGAAAAGCAACTACTTTTCCTTCTTTAAGCAATGCAGCGACTTCTTGTAAATCTTCTTTAGTAAACTTTTTAGTCTGCATATTTTTCACATCCTGTTCAATAGAATTTTATATTTGCATAGAGAAATTTATTTTTTTAGCTACTACTAATTATATGGCTAAAGATTTAATAAATATTTTATTATATAGAACTATTCTTATCAACACTAAAATAGTGTGCTATTGTCACATTTATTGTAACATAAATTATCATAGAATACTCATAATATCAAAAAAAAACAGGCAACATATACCATTTTAGCACAAAAATCATTAATTAATCACATGTTTTATCAACAAAAACAAGAATTGTGTAGAAATATGTGTAAAAGTTATGTTATTATTAAAAGGCTTTATATAGGAGGTTTTATTATGGAAAACTCAAAGAAGATCGTCTGGTATAACCTTGCGTTCATGGCATTTTCCACTGTTTGGGGTTTCGGTAACGTAGTAAACGGATTCGGTTACTCAAATGGTATTGCTGGTCAGGCTATATTTACATGGATTCTGATGTTTGCCTTATATTTTGTGCCTTATGCATTGATGGTTGGTGAATTAGGATCTGCATTTAAAGATTCTGGTGGAGGTGTTAGTTCATGGATTCATGAAACAATGGGTCCTAAACTTGCATACTATGCTGGATGGACATATTGGGCTTGTCACATCACCTATATTGCTAGTAAAGCAAGTGGTGGTTTAAAAGGTATCTCACAGGCTACAAGCTTTTTATTCATGTCTAATGGTCAAGACTGGTTTGATAGCCTTGATACAATTACAGTTCAAGCTTTAACAATGGCAATATTCTTACTATTCTGTTGGATTGCTAGTCGTGGATTAAATCCATTGAAAAAATTAACAACTCTTGCAGGAAGCAGTATGTTTGTTATGTCAATCTTATACATCATTATGATGCTTGCTGCTCCAGCAATTAATCCAGATGGAGGATTCCAGGCTCTAGATTTTAGCTGGGATAGCATTATTCCTCAGTTTAATGTTAATTATTTCACTTCGTTGTCTATCTTCGTATTTGCGGTTGGTGGATGTGAAAAAATTTCACCATACGTAAATAAGGTAGAAGACCCAGCTCGCGGATTCCCTAAAGGTATGATCGCTTTAGCTATCATGGTTATGGTTTGTGCTATTCTTGGTACCATCGCAATGGGTATGATGTTCGATCCTGCTATGGTAGCAAATGATCTTGATGGATTTGTATCTAATGGATCTTACTGGGCATTTGAACGTTTAGGTGCATATTATGGAATTGGAAGCTCTCTAAAAGTCATTTACTCAATCTGTAATGCAATCGGACAGCTTTCTACTCTAGTATTAAGTATCGATGCTCCATTACGTATGTTACTAGATAATGAACAAGCAAGAGAATTTATCCCTAGCGGTTTATTAAAACAGAACAAACATGGTGCTTATATTAACGGTATCTGGATGGTTGTTATTCTATCTGGAAGTATCATCGCTATTCAGGCATTAGGAGGAAGTGCTCAGGGTATCTTAAAACAGCTTACTGACTTGAACTCTATCTGTATGCCATTACGTTACTTATGGGTATTTGCTGCTTATATTGCTTTACGTAAAGCAGGAGATAAATTCCAAGCAGAATATCGTTTTACTAAGAATCAGAAATTCGCATTAGTAGCTGGAGCTTGGTGTTTCTTCGTAACAGCTGCATGTTGTTTACTAAAAATCTTTGGTGCAACTGATGCTTTATCATTAGCACTAAATATTATTACACCAATCGTCTTAACTGCTTTAGGTTTGATTCTTCCAGTTATCAAAAAGAATCAAGACGCAAAAGCTAAAGCTTAAATGATAAAAAGTCTTGTTTAAATACAGGACTTTTTTATTATGAAAAATTTCTTTATACCTATTTTATTTTGATTTTATGCTATACTATACATGTTAAAAAATAGGAGGATTACTTATGCAAAATGAATTAGTTAATGAACTACTTACTTTTATACAAAAAAGTCCTAGCTGTTTTCATGCAGTAGATACTATGAAACATATGCTATTAGAAAGTGGCTATCAGGAATTAAAAGAATGTGAAAGCTGGAAATTAGAAAAGAGTGGAAAATATTTTACCACTAGAAATGGTTCTAGTATTATTGCTTTCCATATTGGTAATGACTTAAGTGATTATCATTTCCAGGTAACTTCTTCTCATTCTGATTCTCCAACTTTCAAAGTAAAAGAAGTTGCTGAATTAAAAGGAAAAGGTGGTTATTTACAATTAAATACAGAAGGATATGGTGGAATGCTATGTTCTACATGGTTTGACCGTCCACTTTCTTTAGCTGGTCGTGTTTTAGTTAAAGAAGGAAATACATTCACAAGTAAATTATTAAGCTTTGATCGTGATTTAGTATTGATTCCTAATGTTGCTATTCATATGAATCGTGACGCAAACAACGGAGTTAAATACAATAATCAGATTGATATGCTTCCTTTATTCTCTGCAGGAGAATGTGAAGAAGGTTCTTATGCTCAATTAATCGCTGATGAACTAGGATGTAAGAAAGAAGATATCTTTGGTACTGATTTATATTTATATAATCGTATGGCTCCAAGTATTTGGGGAGCTAAAGAAGAATTTATTTCATCTCCAAAACTAGACGATTTACAATGTGCATTCACTTCTTTAAAAGCAATGTTAAACAGTGTAAATGATAAAGCAGTAAATGTATTTGCTTGTTTTGATAATGAAGAAGTTGGATCTGGTACTAAACAAGGAGCTTGTTCAACATTCTTATATGATGTTTTACAAAGAATTAATGATAACTTAGGATTTGCTAAAGAAGATTACTATCGTGCTGTCGCAAAAAGTTTCATGATTTCTTGTGATAACGCTCATGCTGTTCATCCAAATCATCCAGAGAAAACAGATGCGACTAACTGTACTTATATGAATAAAGGTATCGTTGTTAAATTTAGCGCAAACCAGAAATATACTACGGATGCAATCAGTTCCGCTGTATTTGCAGGAATCTGTGAAAAAGCTAATGTACCAGTTCAATATTTCGCAAATAGAAGTGATGCAGCTGGTGGAAGTACATTAGGAAACCTATCTAGCCAGAAAGTTTCAATGCATACTGTAGATATTGGACTAGCACAGCTTGCAATGCACTCATCTTATGAAACTGGCGGAATTAAAGATAGTGAATACATGGTTCGTGCACTAACAACATTCTATAACTCAAATCTTCATATTACCGATAGTGATTCAATTGAGGTTGCATAATCACTCATGAAGAAACAGGATAAAAAAATTCATATTGATAATCTGTATCTGACAAAACAGTTTAATGAAGAATATCAAAATGAATTTAATCGTTTTTATAACTATGTGTTATCTTCTAATAATGATAACTATGAAGTTAATATTATGGTAAATATCACTATAGACAAATGTCTAGATGGTATGAAACAAAATAAAAAAGCATCTTTGGTAATTCCTAAAAATTTAAAAGAATATACAGCAAAAATTTCACGAGGAAAAGAATACAAAGATATGAAGAAAAAAATTCGTAACCAAGATTATGAAAAATTCCAAATCAGTAGTATCTGGTATGTCTTTACACTTTGTATTGTATTATTTTTCTTCAAGAATCTAATTGATAATAACTATTTTATCAATTATGCAGTAGATGCAGTTGTAGCTTGTGTTGCAGGAGCATTTGCGTTAAGAAATTATCTTATTCGCAGAAGAATTATCAATCGTTACCAATTTGGTAATTTCTATTTAAGAATAGATGTTATTACTTTAGTTCTCTGTATATTTATTAAAATCATAACACCTGAAGAATATTCAAATTTTGATATAAGCTATCTTTTATTGGTTATTTCTTTCTTTGTAATAAAGAAAAAAATCAAACCACAATTTGAAAATGTAATTTAAATAGAAGCTGTAATGAAATAACTTTATTCTTGTTATTTCTACAGCTTTTTTTATATGCTATACTAAATATAGAGGAAGGTACAGCATATGAAGAAAATATTACTGTGTATTCTTAGCATTTTTATAATTTTCCTATTATATCTTCTTTATCCTGCGCCACAAAATATAAACGATCCTACAGACTCAGCAATATATCTATCTATTGGTAAAAATATTCAAAATGCTGCAAAGCAACTACTAGCACAAAATCCGTCACCAGAACCAATTGTTGTGCAGAATAAACTAGATATTCCTCAAATAGTACAAGAAACAAATATCTACTGTGTGCCTGCCTGTATTCAAATGACATTGCGTTATCATAATATAGAAGCAAATCAAGAAGATTTAGCAGAACAGCTTAGAACTTCTAGTGTCACTGGTACAGAATACATCGATATGGCTCGCGTTTTAAACACCTATTTATTTCATAAAGAAACCTTATCAGATGATCAGGAATCCGGTTACCGTATACAGAACATTAACTGTAATGAAACATCAGAAGAAGTTTCTAATATATTTCAAAAAAGAGTAGAACGTAATATTCAGGATGGATATCCTGTATTTGCGGCTATAAATTTACATTCTTTGTACCCTTCACTTCCTTCTGCTAATCATATGGTAGTCGTAAATGGATATATAAAAGAGAATGAAGAAATCTCATCGTATTATGTAATTGATCCCTATGGTCCTGTTCAAGATCCCGTTTATGGAGGTCAAAAGATATTTACTTCTGATGAACTCCTGCAGGCAATTCTTGAAACTGAAGAACCGGCTTATCTATGGTAATGAAAAATGTTGCTTAAGATTTGTAATTTGTCCATCATTGTTTATCTCAATTGCCGCCGAATATTGAACGTTTCTCAAATTAAGTTCTGGATAATAATTATAAGCATCATAAATAAAAGCTGTAACTCCTGCAATTTTTTCTATAGACAAGTTTAGCAGAAAAAAATTGACAGATATAACTTTAAACAAAAACAGACAGAATCTGCCTGTTTTGTTTCTTTGCGTATTTATACAAATATACATTTAATTATTTTCTATTCTTTATCGCATCTATCGGTTTTTTATGTGATATTCGATATACTGGGAATGCAGAAGCTAAGATAGCAACTACAACGGCAATTACTAATAATAACACAACTTGTAATGCCCCAAAATTTAAAACCGTTACTAATATACCAAATTCATCTCTCAGATAAGAGTTAATAAATACTGTCCCTGCATAACAAGCGATTACAGATACGATCCAGTTTATTAGCGCAATAACCATACTTTCATTTAAGAAGATTTTCAGCACATCTAATCCTCTTGCACCAACTGCACGTAAGATACCGATTTCTCTTTTCTTGTTCGCAATACTTGTCGCAATAAAATTACAAAACATCACTGCTGCAAAAACAGCAAATCCAATTCCCAATACAAATAATACCGGTTCCAATGTTTCCACAACTGAAGTAACTGATGTCAACATAGGCATTACTTGATTTTTTAATACATAATTTGATTCTGCTATACCATCATCATAAGTGTAGGAAATTACATCATGCAATAGTTCATCACTCATCATTGGAGCTATGATAAAATTCGCATATCCATCTTTCTCAAAACCATATTCTTTAATTATCTCATCCGTTAATACTAATACCTGTTCTTCTGATTCAAATACATCACTTACATATACTCCTGCAATTTTTTCATCAGTCATAGCTGTATCTGAAATCATATAGTTATGGAACTGATAATTAGCTTTCATAATTTCTGATTGATATTCTTTAACTGCATCCTTCACTACTTCTTTTTGTTCCTCTTTACTTGTAGTATTTGCTAATTGTTGAGAAATGTATTGTTCTAATGTCATTCCATTTTCTATTTTCAAATCTTTTATAATCATGTAATTTACATAAATATTACCATCATTTTTAAAGTCAACTATATCTTCTTTATCTACATCATTTATATGATAAAAATACATCGGTGAATAATACATATCTTCATAAGCAATATCAACAGTACTATTGCCATTTAATGAATAAACATTGTAACCACGTATACAATCTAGTAATCTAGTGTTGTCCACAAAACCAATCGAATGATAGCTTTCTGTTAGTAAAGAAGCTAATTCATTTTGTAGATAATAATCTTGGAAACTTTCCTGATGATTTTCATCTCTTAAGATATTATATCTTGAGGTATCTAGTTTTGTATCTAAAATTCCTGAAATCGTAAAAGTCTCTGTTTTACCATTAACCATTAAAGAAAGCTTATGCCCAATTAAATCTTGTGAAGTTATAATTGGAACTTTATGAAATTCACCATCTTTTCCCATTTCCTGGAAACCATAATCTTTCCATGTCTGGGCTACAAATTCAGTCACAACTATTTCATTTTCATTTTTTGGAAGGTTTCCTATAAATGAAAAACCATTTTCTTGTATTACATCCATAGATAATTCTGCTAAAGCAGAGAAATTAGTTGCATAAAAATTAGATTGATTGGATTCATATAATTCATCTACTTTTTCTACTTCTCCGCTAAAATCTAAATTAGTCCCATAATTATAATTACTAAATGTTCGAATAAATGATTCTTCTGAATATTTCTCTATGATTCGATCAATATCCTCACTATTTAGCTTACTAAAATTTTCATATGAATATCCATCACCATGAATAACAGCATTTTTCCCAATGGAAACATAATTAATTCCACTATCTTTCATGGAATTAAAAGTAGCTGTTTCTTTCTGATATTGGGACATTGTATTGGTTAAACCAAATAGACTAAACGAAACAACAGATAATAGAATTGTCATGAATAAGCGAAATGGTTTCAGTTTCAGATTTGATGTTGCTAAACGCAAGGAACTTTTAAAAGGTAATCTTGATTTAATAAAAGATATTCCTCCAGCTTTTTCTTCAATATGCAGCTGTTCTTCTTTCGTATCATGGAACACTTCAATCTTACCATCATCAGCGATATGATTTGCTTTTTTGATTTCTTTATTAGTTTCCGAATGAAAGGAAATCATAGCTTCCCCTTGATGTTTTTTTATTTCAGTCAATATTATTTTCAAATCTTCTTCTGTAAGATCCTGTGTATTTTTTATATCTATAAATTCCTTATCAAAAAAGGATACTCCATTTTTTGCTTGTTTGGGTGCTATAAGTTCTTTACTGGTATCTGCTATTATTTTACCATCTGCTAGTTCAATTATTCGATCAGCATATTGTTTTGCGAACTCTTTATCATGCGATACAATCAAAACCAGCTTATCTTTTGATAATTTCTTTAATGTATCAAAAACTTGTCTTCCTGTGCGTGAATCTAAAGCTCCTGTAGGTTCATCGGCCATAATTATTTCTGGTTGTTTGATTAAGGCTCTTGCAATTGCGACACGCTGTAATTGTCCTCCAGATAACTCATTAGGTTTTCGATCTCCTAAATTTTGTAAATCAACTTCTTCCAAAATAGCATTAATACTTTTTGTATCAGCTTTTTTCCCTTGTAACTGTAAAGCCAATGCAATATTTTCCTTTACAGAAAAATTCTCCATAACGTTATATTCTTGAAAAATAAATCCAATAAAAGTATTACGATATGAATCAAAGTCACTTTGACTAAACTCTTTACTTGATTTTCCTCCTATTAGAATTTCTCCCTGATCAAAACTATCAAGCCCCCCAAGAACATTTAATAAGGTTGATTTTCCACTTCCGCTTTTTCCTAAAATGAAAACCATCCCTTTATCTTGTAGCTTTAAGCTTATATCATCTAAAGCTCTCACTTCATTTTGTTTACTCTTATAAACCTTAGATAAATGTTTTATTTCCAGCATATCATGTACCTCCTGGAGTATTATAGCAATTATATCTTACAGAAAATGGAAGTAATTCTGAATTTTTTCTTAATATAGTATATTTTAAATATATTAAGATCCAAATATTTATTACGTTTGAACCATTTATTTTGCGATTTTTGGAGGTTTTAACTAATTTTCTATTGCGATTATTGGAGGTTTCGATTATTTTTATAATGCGATTTTTGGATATATTCACATTGATATAAATGCGATTTTTGGATATAATAAATTTATCAAGGAGGCGTCATTTATGTTTAAGCGTAAAATATATAATAAAATCAAAGAATGGAAAGAAAACTCAGATGGTAAAACAGCCTTATTAATTGAAGGGGCTAGACGAGTAGGAAAATCCACAGTAGTTGAAGAATTTGCAAAAAATGAATATGCAAAATACATTTTAATTGATTTTTCTATTGCTCCTAATACTGTAAAAGAATTATTTGATGACATGTCTGATTTAAATTATTTCTTTCTTCAACTACAGCTACAATATCGTGTAGAACTTGAAGTAAGAAATTCTGTTATTATTTTTGACGAAGTACAATTATATCCCAAAGCCAGACAAGCTATTAAAATGCTAGTCAAAGATGGACGATACGATTATATTGAAACAGGATCTTTAATTTCAATCAAAAAGAATGTCAAAGATATATTGATTCCAAGTGAAGAAAGAAAACTCCAAATGAATCCAATGGACTATGAAGAGTTTTTATGGGCACTTAACGATACTTCTACAATGAATTTATTACGTAGTGTTTTTGAATCTAAAAAAGCTTTTGGAGATCAATTAAATAGAAAACTTATGCGTGATTTTAGACTTTATATGCTTGTAGGCGGTATGCCTCAGGCAGTCAATGAATTCATCACTACAAATAATTTCAAGAAAGTAGATGAAGTTAAAAGAGATATTATAAATCTGTATGAGGATGATTTCAGAAAAATAGACTCAACTGGTAGACTAGCAATGTTATTTGAAGCTATTCCTTCCCAATTAAATAAAAATACTAAAGGTTTCCAAACAAAAAAAGTACTAAATTCATATAAAACAACAGATAGTACTATTTTACGTTTAATTTCGGAATTGAAGGATTCTAAAGTTGTTTCAGTAGCATATCATGCCAATAACCCTGATGTTGGATTATCAGCTTATAAAGATCTAAATCGTTATAAACTCTATATGGCTGATACTGGATTATTTGTAACGCTTCAATTTAAAGATAAAGATTTCACTGAAAACATTATTTATGAGAAATTGTTAAATGATAAATTATCTACTAATTTAGGTTATCTTTACGAAAATGCAGTTGCACAAATATTAACCTCTACTGGAAATGATTTATTTTACTATACTTTTGCTAATGTTGAACAAAAGCGGAATTATGAAATCGATTTTATATTATCTAAAAGAAATAAAATTTGTCCAATTGAAGTTAAATCTTCAAATTATAAAAAACATTCCTCACTCGATGAATTTTATAAAAAATATTCAGATAGAATATTAAAGCGTTATATTATTCATACCAAAGATATCTCCAAAGATAAAGATATATTATGCTTACCTATATACTTAACACAATTTATATCTCAAAGTGAAAATAATTAATTTCTTATATAAAAAACTAAAAATTATGCTACTAGAAAAGAGGTAGTAGTGGTAGAGAATATGCAAAAACCAGACAGATTATCTCTGCCTGGTTTTATACTATTCACGAATTGTTTTGATTCTAAAGATAAAATAATAATATTTAAATAACATCAAAGAAAATAAGAATAAACGTAGCCATAAATTATCCATGAAGTACATCGCAATAAGTAACATCGTACTTGCAAAAGATAATAAATAAATCTTAGTCTTCTTTGTCATAGAGCGGTGCTCTACAAAAGAATCTAAATGTTTCTTATATAGTTTAGTGGAAACGAACCAGTTATGGAAACGTTTAGAGCTTTTCGCAAAACACCAAGCAGATAATAACCATAATGGTGTAGTAGGAAGTACGGGCAATACAATACCAACAGCTCCAAGTATCATAGACACAAAGCCAATCACAAAATAAATAGGTCTCATTTCTTTTTCTCCTTCCATGACAAATACATATGACGTAGAACCATTATAGGATGATACATCAGCATCCTTGGTCCACTAAAACGCATAACTGTCTTAATCTGTTCTCTTTTTTCTTTCTGATAACAATGTACTTTACAATTATTACAGAATGTTTTTGTTTCCATAAAAGGACAATGATCAATTCGTAAATGGGCATAATCTAAAAGTGATTTACATTCATCACATAAAGTATCTGTATGATGATTTTTACGACAATAAAGTGAAATCATTTCTTCTATAACTTTTTTCTCTTTTTGTCGTTTTGTTTCAGTTTTCATTAACTTACCCTTCCTGAATCAATAGTTAATACACTATCAGCTATACGCATTGTTCCTGGTCTATGGGAAACAAGTAAGATAGTTTTATCTTTTTGTTCACGTAAGCTTTTTAAAATAATTGCCTCATTTAACGCATCTAGATTACTTGTAGGTTCATCTAGTAAAATACAAGGTGAATCATGTAAAAATGCTCTAGCAATCGCTATTCTTTGTTTTTCTCCACCAGATAATGAATCTCCTAGTTCAGCAACCTTAGTCGCATATCCCTGTGGAAGTGACATGATAAAATCATGAATACCGGCTTTCTTACAAGCATTTTCTACTTCATCTACGCTTGCATCTAATTTCGCAATAATTATATTATTAAAGATAGAATCGTGGAAAAGTACGGTTTCCTGTGTCACAAAGCTTTGCATATCTCTTAAATCTTTGGTATTTATATCATCAACACTTCTATCATTAATTAAAATACTGTTGCTAGGAGCATTCCAGAATCGCATGATTAATTTCAATAAGGTTGATTTCCCAGAACCGCTTTTTCCATGAATCCCAATAATATTGCCCTTCTTAAAGTGTGCATTGATATCTTTAAGAATTTCTTCATCGTCATAAGCAAATGTAAGATCTTTAATTTCAATATCACCAGCTGTACTATGTTCTTTTCCACTAATTTCTTTAACTATTTCTTCTTCATCTAATAAGCCCAATACACGCCTAGCACTAGCCATAGTAATTAATAGATTGTTTGATAAATTTGCCAATGCAAGAACAGGCCCAAAGCTAGATACCATTAATACAGTACTCATAATAACAGAAGTAAAGCTAATTGCCCCTTGCATGTATAAGTAACTACCGCAAACTAGCATCAGGAATGTAAATGATGTTACGATAATATTAGATACCATGGTAGTATTACCCTCATGAAGTTTTAATCGTTTCTGCACATCATGCAATTCTTCGCTTTTTTTACTCATCATATGTAAACGTTCTTCACCAATACGATATTGTAGAATATCCTGTAATCCACGTAATGTTTCTAATGTATAGCTGCTTAATTCTCCAAATCCTTCACGACTTTGTTTTCCTTGTTGTTTACCAAGTTTAGTAATGATCCAAGGAAGAATCAGTCCACAGAATAGATATCCGCATAATGCTATCACAAAGAACATAACATGCATCTTATAGAATTCTGTTAATAAAATAATGCATGTAATGATTGCGATTAGAATTGGTGAGATAGTATGCGCATAAAATACTTCTAAAGCCTCAATATCACTGGTAATCAGATAAATAAGATTTCCTTTATCTCTACCTTCTAATTTTGCAGGCGCTAATTTACGTAGTACTGTAAATACTTTATCACGAAGAATTGCTAAAAGACGAAAGGCTATATAATGATTACATGCCTGCTCTGCATAATGTAAAATTCCTCGCAATACCGCAAATACGATCATCAGGATAAAGAATACTTTTACAGGAAAATCTGGTGCTTGTATCGCAATATGACTAATTAGTAAAGCACTGAAATATGGGATATAAATAGCACATAGAAAACCTGTTACACCAAAGAAAACAGCTAATAACATATATGGGGCTAATGGTTTTGCTAATAGACTCATACGAGCCATTAAACGAATATTTCCTATTTTATTCATCTGCCTTTCCTCCCTTCATTTCTTCTAATTCCTGTTGTTTATGATACATGGATGCATAACTTCCATTGATCTCTAGTAATTCTTCATGAGTACCATGTTCTTTACATATTCCATGTTCCATAACATAGATTTTTTGACAATCTAAGATATTTTTTAAACGGTGAGTAATCATGATTACAGTTTTTGTCTGCGCTAACTCTTTGATTACCTGTACAATTGCATCTTCACTTTCCGCATCAATATTACTGCTTGCTTCATCAAAAATATAAACTTCGCGATCTGCTAGTAATGCTCGAGCTATAGACAACCGCTGTTTCTGTCCGCCAGATAAATTATTTCCTTGTTCAAGGATTGGCATATCTAAGCCACCTTGTTCCATAATAAAATCAAGAAGTTCTACCTTACGTAAAGCATTCATCATATCATCTTCACTACATTTTTCATTACCTATTTTTAAGTTTTCACGTACTGTACCTTTAAAGATAAATGGCTGATGGTTTACATATAAGAATGATTGATAGAACTTATCATCATCTATATCTTTACGCTCTTTACCTTGGACTAGAAGATGTCCATAATAATCCTTTTCAATACCCGCAATTAGCTTCGCAATCGTGCTCTTTCCAGAACCACTTTCTCCTACAATAGCAGTAAAAGTACCTGGTTCCATCTGCATATAAACATGTTTTAAAATTGCACGATCACTATCATATGCAAAACTCAAATCTCGCAATTGAATAGATACTGGTTCTTTATCTAATCCTAATACTGCAGCATCTGTATCTTTATAATCTAATATGCGGAAGATTTTATCACTTGCGGCAATACCATTCATCGCAATATGGAAAAATGATCCTAATAAACGCAATGGAATAAAAAAGTCTGAAGATAACAGTACAATACAAATTACCGCAAATAAAGATACATTCCCACTGACATAACCACTAATTGCGACAATACTTCCTAAGGCAGCTCCACCATAAGCTATTAAATCCATAACACTGACAGAATTTAACTGCATTGTTAGAACTTTCATAGTGATTTTACGGAAATTTTCTGCTTCAACATTCATCTTTTCTTGTTTCCATGCATCTGCCTGATAGATCTTTAAAGTTGTTAAACCTTGTAGGTTTTCAAGAAAACTATCCCCCAATGTTGTATAACTACTCCAATATTTTGATAATAGTTTCTTCGCAAATTTTTGTACTGCAATTATAGATAATGGAATCAATGGCACACAAATCAATAACACTGCAGCACTCTTTACATCCATGAACATTAATATTAGGAAAAGAGTAATAGGTGCTAACATACTATAGAAAAACTGTGGTAAATATCTTCCGAAATATATTTCTAGCTGATCAATACCTTCTACACTTAACTGCACCAATTCACTAGTAGGTGCCGCTTTTGTATAATTATTTTTCATTTTTAATAATTTCTGAAATAAACGAAGTCTTAATTCTTCTCTCACATGAACAGATGCTTCATGTGAATATAAACTTGCTTTTCTCGTACAGATAGCACGTACTAAAATACATAATGTTACCCCAATAGCACTATACATTAATGTTTGAACTGTAATAGTATTATTAAAAACCTGTGCAAGGCAATGTGCCAAAATAAACACAAAAATAATATTACTTAATAAAGAAATCCACTGCATAAAAACTTGTCTAAATATCATAGGTTTGGTCTGTGGCATTTCTTTTAATAAACGCTTATCAATCATAAACCCTCCTTGTTAGTCATAACTAACTTTATCGCCATTGAGTTTACCACAGCTAACAAAATGTGTCAATGCCATATTCATTTCAATATTAGTTTTTTGTATGTTATCAATTATATATATTTATTGTAATTACTTTATCTTTACATAAAACTATAGACATATTAATTAAATTATTGTACTATTAAAAAGCAAAAGGGAGTAGCTCACGATTTTCGTGAAGTGCATCGTCAATACGATTGATTATTATTCAATCCGGTTCACTTCGAAAGTAGCAAGACTTTTATGAAGATAAGAGTCTTTTTTTATTGAAAAGGAGTATGCGTATGAATTTATTGATTGCTTTTATTTTAATCGTTATTGGTTTTGTTTTTTTAGTAAAAGGAGCAGATTGGTTTGTCGATAATGCATCTGGTATTGCGACTAAAATAGGTGTATCTCCTCTTGTAATCGGTCTAACCATTGTTGCATTTGGAACAAGTTTACCAGAAATGGCAGTTAGTGTTACTGCTGCATTAAGAGGTGCAAACGAAATTGCAGTTGGTAATGTTGTTGGATCTAATATGTTTAACTTATTAGTTGTAGCTGGTTTAAGTGCATGTATTTATCCGCTTGTCATTAATCCAACTATTATGAAACGAGATTGGCCGATTTCAACACTGGCTTCTATCTTATTAGTAGTATTTGTGTATGATTCTACTATTTCTTTCTTTGAAGGTATTGTATTATTGATTTTCTTTGCTTTCACTATGTTTACTCAATTAAAAGATGGAAAAGAAACAGATGAACAAAAAGTAGAAGATCGTCCGATGATTAGTCTAATTATCTTCTTATGTATTGGAATAGCTTGTATCATTATTGGAGGACAACTTGCAGTAAAAGGAGCAACTGAACTTGCTCGCATTCTTGGATTAAGTGAAACGTTGATAGGTTTAACAGTAGTCGCTATTGGTACCTCTCTTCCAGAACTTGTAACTTCTATTGTAGCTGCTAAAAAAGGTGAAAATGAAATTGCTATGGGAAATGTTATTGGTTCTAACGTATTCAACCTTTTATTTATTTTAGGTATTTCCGCAACACTTCATCCAATAAATGTAGAACCTACTGCATTAATGGATACATTAATTCTAAGTGTTGTATCTTTAGGATATTGGTTTATCTGTAAAAAAGTCAAATTGGATCGTAAAATTGGTATTTCCATGGTTATGGTTTATGCCTTATTTATGATTTATATTATTCTTCGTTAATAAAGAAAACTGTTTCAAAAGAAACGGTTTTCTTTTATATAAGATATAGTAAAAAATTATAAAACAAAGGAGAGAATATGTTACTTATAAAAAACATTCATATTTATGCACCTCAAGATTTAGGTATTCAAGATATTTTAATTGGTGAAGGAAAAATTCTTTACATTCATAAAACAATTGAAGCAGCTCCTTTTATGGAAGTATTTGATGGAACTAACATGATTTTAACTCCAGGATTTATTGATCGACATGTGCATATAATTGGTGGTGGAGGTGAAGGCGGTTTTGCGACAAGAACACCAGAATTGACTTTATCTTCCTGTATTCAGGCTGGCATCACCACGGTAGTTGGTTTATTGGGAACCGATGGCATAACAAGAAGTATTGAAGATCTAATTGCAAAAACAAAAGCTTTAAAAAAAGAAGGAATTTCAGCTTATGCAATGACAGGTTCTTATGCTTATCCAAGTACTACTCTTACAGGATCTGTTGCAAAGGATATCATGTTTGTCGATGAAATCCTAGGCGTAAAACTTGCGTTAAGTGATCATCGTTCTTCACATATTTCCTGGGAAAATTTCTTAACACTCGCTAGTGAAGTCAGAACTGCAGGTATGTTTGCAAGTAAACCAGGCTGTATAACATTGCATATGGGTGATGAGGATGAAGAATTGGCTTATGTACTAAAGGCAATTCGCCATACTGGTTTGCCTTGTACTATATTTCATCCTACTCATGTAAATAGAAATGACCACCTGTTTCAAAGAGCATTACAATTATTACATATGGGCGGAACTATTGACATCACAAGTTATGATAAACAAAATAGCTCTCTTTGGATCAAACAAGCAAATCCTACAGACTATGAACGTATAACATTAAGTTCAGATGGGCAAGGAAGCTGGTCGTCTTATGACGAATATGGAAACCTTACAGCTATAGGAGTATCGGATATATCAGTTCTAACACAAGATATTTTATCAATGATAAAGAATAAGGACTTTTCAATTGAAACTTGCTTATCATTTGTAACAAAAAATGTAGCAAAAGTATTAGGTCTATATCCACAAAAAGGATGTATTCAATCTGGAAGTGATGCAGATGTACTCTTATTTTCTAAAGACTTTAAACTAACAGGAGTTATTGCGAACGGAAATTGGATGATGAAAGACTGTAAATTATTAAGAAAAGGAACATTTGAGAAATAAATTTTATATTTTCATAAATAGTAAAATTACATTTAATTAAATTATATCATTGATATGTTAAATTTTATATTTCTTAAGTATGCATATTAGAAAAATCAAAAACAGGATATGACTCTTTTAATTTAGAGTAATTATAAAAATAAGAATTAACAATTTTTATATTTTAATCTACTAAAAACTTAAAGCGAGATTTTTTAAATCTCGCTTATAATTTAAGATATTGAACAATATCCTTATTTTAAATCATCATACACAAATATTAGAATTATCTCTATTTCATTACAGCTTCTCGCAGAAGAATTTAACTGTCTCATTTACTATTTTATTTACATAATTCATATTTGGATTGTCAAAAAAACCATATCCATGATCTGCCCCTTCCAAGACAAATAATTTAGATTTAATTTTAGAAGATATTATTTTACATGTTTCTGGAGAAACTAGTTGATCTTTTGTTCCTGAAAATACAATCGAATCAATTTTTTTAGTCGCTCTTTTCATGATTTCATTTGAAGAGAGGACATCATCTAAAAACTCTTTTCCAAGCTCTAATTTTTGTCCAAAAAATTCAACTACAACTTTGTCACCCTTTACTTTTCCTCCTAAAATCTCTGTAAAATTCATTGTTTCTTGTGCACCAGGGGCAATCAAAGTCATAGCTTTATATGGATTATTGTCTGCATTAGTTATCATAATGGCGAGACGACCTCCCATACTATAGCCTAAAATCCCCAATCTATCTTTATCAATGTTTTCTGTTTCTAAAATATAATTTAATACAGCATTTGAATCAGACATATTATGTGTCAAACTAAATTCAGAAAAAGGAACAATTGATGCTCCACATCCCGAAAAATCAAATCGTACTGCAGCAATACCTTTTTCTGCTAACGCCTTTGAAATACTGACAAACCCTATCCCTTCCTCTTTGCTTCCAGCAAATCCATGATTCATCACAACTAAAGGATACTTTCCTTCTTCCTTAGGCAAAGCAATAACGCCATTAATTTCTCTACCCTCATTTTCAAATGTAAATACTTTTTCAATAATTTCCATTTCCATTTACTAGTATATTGTAAATGACTATTTAAACAAATCACATTTACAATATACCTCTCCTTTCTACCAACTTTATAAAAATTTTAAATTTGTAATTAAAGGTTTATACCTTCTCTATTGCTTTATCTATTTTAAAGAAAATTATAATGATTTTAAATCTTTATATTAAAACTTCTTTATTATAGAAACTACGTAGCTTACTTACCAACATTATTGCAACCATGCTTCACATTTTCAAAAATTATTCGCTTACAAGATTTAATCTTAATAGTTTTATATTTTTAAACTTTTGCATTTAAATCACTTGCTTTTCTATAGTTTATCACTTTGATTTTTATATGATTTTTTATTTACATAAAACAAGAAAAGTGATATCACTAAAAAAACTGCATAAATCAACAAAATATTACTAAATAGGGAGGCTTTTGTTTCAACAAGTCCTAGATTTTTCGTAAGGGATGTCATAGTCAACATTTTTCCTGTAATTGCAATAAACAAAGATGGTCCAATTCCAGTCATTAAATTAAAGAAACCTATTCCTACTCCCACTTGATTCATTTTTAAAGTTCCTGTTACCAATTTCATAAAGGGAGCATACATGAAAGCAAATGATCCTGTATAAAGAATTGCAGTAATACCAATCATTACGACTCCTTTATCAGCACAAAATGCTGAAGCAATAGATGAGCAAATTGCACAAGAAATTGCTAATAACAATGTCTTAAAACTTCCTAATTTTTCAACGATTTTTCCACTATTAGCACCTATTAATATGGATGTAGCATACGTTGGAAGTAATAACAATGACACTTTATCTAACTGTAAACCATAAACTCCTTGTGCCATAAAAGGAAACAAAAATCCATATGCAGATTGTAAACCAAAAACAATAAGAGCTAACACATTAATAATTACAAATTTTGTATTCTTAAAAAAAGTAATATTAATAAAAGCTTTTGCATTTTTAGAAATATAGATAAAAAATGACAATAAGAATAATATAGCAATGAACAAAATTATAATATTATTCACCGAGAAAAATAATGAAATAAACAAGGTAAATAAACTTAATAATGATAAACCTATAAAATCTAATTTATCATTATTATTTCCTTTTTCGTCCGGTATATATTTCTTAATATATGGAATCGTTATTAGTGATAAAAAAGGAAGTATAAATAACGCACGCCATCCAATATATGTCGAAATAAATCCTCCTGCTAGTATCCCTACAGCTCCAGATAGTCCTACACATGCTGTATTATACCCATAGTATTTCGATTGTCTTTCCGGAGACAAATATTTGGTTACCGTTACTATCATTAATCCTGAACCACATGTTCCACCACATACCATTATGGCAACTGCTATTACAAATAAATAAAAATGAATAAATGAACTTATGATTGCCAAAATAGCTCCTATATTAAATAGGCCAACACCTATTAACATTAATTTTCTAATGCTGATATTATCAGATAATGTTGAAAAAATAACAGAGGCTATTCCCATAACGAGCAACCCAATCGTTGCCAACATTGATACTGTCGAATATTCAAGATTAAAATCAACCATCACTTGTGGTGAAATAATATTAAATGCTCCTAAAATAGATGCCGAGGTTATAAAGATTAACATAAACATTGGCATAGTTTTAATAACATCTTCTTCATATTTTTTCATTCTATCTCCCCTTCTCTCAACAAGATGTATATATTGTTGTATATTTTATACAGGTAAACTATACAACCTGAAAGCGCTTTTGTCAATTGATTTTAATAAAAAAACTATTGCATATTCACTATTATTACTAGTAATTGCAATAGTTTCGTATATAAACTTATTATTTTTTTAATGCATTCACTTTTATATTTGCATATTGAACTGGGATATGATATTTATTTAAACAAATAACTTGACCTTTATTATCTAACATTTTTTCTATCACTAAAACAAACAACTTTGTATCAACATCAAAATTATCATTAATTAAAACATCTTCATCCTCAATAATTTTTATTTCAATCTTAACTATTTTCGCATATTCATAAATCTCCTTTGTAATAAAGTTTTCTGCTTGTTTTGAATTCATCAAATCATATTCCAATATAAAATCTAAATCCATTGGAATAATCGAAAAGCAATGTGCATAACATTTATCTTGAAAATAGTAAAACAAATTACTCCCACATATAACAGGTACTTTTCTTTCAAAAACATCATCACTGTATAAATTCGATGTACCTAATCGAGGAGTACAAGTAATTTTGTCAATTTCTGTTACCCCACATTTTTCTAAAACATTCCTCATTTGCTCTAAGCCCGTTAATGACGATTTCCCCTGTCTACGAATAAAATTTCCAACACCTTTTTTCGATTCTATAATTCCATCCTCCTGTAACAAAAGAATAGACTGTCTTAATGTCATACGACTAACCCCCATTTGTGCAGCTAATTTATTCTCATTAGGTAGTTTATTTTCTTCATCATATAGACCTTCCTTAATATTTTTTAAAATATTGTTATACACTTCTATATAACGTGGTAAATTATCATTTGAACGATTATTTTCCATATAAATCCCCTTTTCGTAAATTAATAAAATATTTATCAAATATAAATTATTTTATCAGTATATTTCATCTTTTTCAATCTTCTTTTATTTATATAAATATATAAGATTAACAATCAATATGTTTATTGACCTTAATTTTTTTGTTCATATAATTTTAAAATAAAAGATATAGATATGAATCGAATAAATTTAAAAAATTTATATTTATCATTGATATAGTTTAGAATAAAATTACACCCTCATTTCTTTTAAAATTTTTTCTAATAACATAATATGCTTATACATAATTTAGCTAGTATTCATATTTTCTTTCATTTTTGTATCTATCACAATTTTCTACAAAATTGTATAATATAACTTTTAATCATACATTTTATGGACTGTTTGAGACTTATACAGCTGTTACCTTATTAAAATCTGGTCAAATCTTATTAAAAAATGTATATAGATAATAAATCTGTATACAAAAAGCATATTAAAATAAAAGAAAGCTTAGTAGTATACTTTCAAAAAATATCAATAGGCTGATTCACACATGCTTAGTGATTTCCAATGGAGTAAGTAACTTAACAAAATAAAAAAAGATACCTATTATCTCTCAATAAAAAATATTTTATTCTATATACCATCAATTAAACTCAATTAAATATATCGTATAAAAGCAAAATAATTTAACTGAATATTTGTTTCTCAGAACGTAAAAACAGATGATAATATTGGTATTTCACCTTTAAAATCATCTGTTTCTCTTCTTTATGCACTACTCACTAGTTTAAGTTCCTCTTATCTTAATTAATCTTAACTTATTGAGTTGAATGCAATCCTTTTTTAAGTACATTAGTATTTTAAATCTTTAATTTTTTCCCAGCTAAATTCTTCTCTTCCAAAATGTCCATAACAAGATGTTTCTTTGTAGATTGGTTTACACAAATCTAGTTCGTTAATGATATCTTTTACTTCGAAACTAAAATTATTACGTACAATTTCTAAAATTTCTTCATCACTACGAGTTCCTGTACCAAATGTATCAATCATAATAGATACTGGTTTTACTTTTCCAATTGCGTATGCTACTTCAATTTCACATTTACTAGCTAAGTTATGCGCAACAATATTTTTTGCGACATAACGGCAATAATAAGCTGCACTTCTATCTACTTTAGATGGGTCCTTACTAGAGAAACATCCTCCTCCGATACGTCCCATTCCACCATAGCTATCTACAACAATTTTTCTTCCCGTTGTTCCACTGTCACCAAATGAACCACCAACAACAAAGCTTCCGCTTGGATTAATCAAATAAATTGTATCTTCATCCAATAATTCATCTGGAATAACTGGAGTAATTACTTCTTTCATAACTAAATCTGCGATTTCCTGCTGAGATGCACTAGCAACATGCTGAGTAGATACTACGATTGTATCAATTCGTTTGATTTTATCATTTTCATATTCAACACTTACCTGTGTTTTTCCATCTGGCAATAAAATAGAACTATTTCTTCTAACTTCACTCAAACGTTTTGCAAGTTTATGTGCATATTCAATAGCTGCAGGCATATAGTTATCTGTATCATCGCAAGCATAACCAAACATAATACCTTGATCTCCTGCACCGATTTCTCCATCTTCCTGTACAACTGCTTGATTGATTTCACTAGACTGTTCTCTAACTTTCACTAGAACTTCATATTCTTCTGTATAACCAATTTCGCGAATTGTGTCCTTTGCAATTTTCGCATAATCAATTACTGCTTTTGTGTTAGCTTCTCCATATACTAATACAAAATCATCTTTAATTGTGGCCTCTACAGCCATCTTACTTGTTGGATCCTGACGTAAAGCTTCGTCTAGAATACTATCCGCAATGCGATCACAGATTTTATCTGGATGTCCTTCTGTAATACTTTCTGATGTAAAAATGTAGTCTTTCATTCCAATAAATCTCCTTTACAATATGTCATAAAAATGCCTTCCCTAGCGTGAGAGAAGGCAATTTGTTATCGAATTGTTTCTCTTATCGCTGTTAGCTGTACCACCTTATACTTTTGTTATACAGGTTGGCGTGGGATCAATCGAGCTAACTCTCTACCCCAACTCTTGATAAAAAGGCACATATATTAAAACATAAAGTAATAGTATTTGCAATAGTAATCTTAATTTTCTATTATTTCCCTTAAAAATGCAGATTTAAAGAATATATCTGTATCACTTTTTTAAATACTTCCTGAATACCAATCTGTTGAATCCATTTATCCAACTCAAATAAATTTTCAGGCTCATTTTCAATATCTAAGATATTTACAATAATCCTATATATCTGGCTATCCATTTACATATCCACCCCTTCATAGATATCATTATACCATAAAGGATACAAAAAAAGACCTCATGGCAAGCACTGAGATCTTTTTCGCAACAGTAATGAAAAGCAAATACAATAAATAAGGAAAATCTGTTGCTTGATAGACATCTCCTGTCTATATTCATATTACTATTATTTTGTGAAGATTAAGTGAAACTATTACGAATAATATGAAAATAATTATCTTACTTTTTTCTGTAAATCGTTGACAATCATTTTCACAATTAATACAATGAACAATAGAAAGGTGTGTAGAAAAGTATGAAATCAAGAGAAAGGTTATCGTCTAGGTTAGGTTTTATCTTAATCTCCGCAGGCTGTGCTGTTGGTCTAGGTAATGTATGGCGTTTCCCTTATATTACCGGGCAATATGGAGGAGCAGCATTTGTATTACTATATCTGCTATTCTTAGTAATACTGGGATTACCTATTATGGTAATGGAATTTTCGGTTGGCAGATCATCTCAATTGTCCGCCGCAAAATCATTTGATGCATTAGAACCGAAAGGAACTAAATGGCATTTAATTAAAAATGTATGTATTGGGGGAAATTATCTTTTAATGATGTTTTATACGACTATTGGCGGATGGATGTTAAACTATTGTTTCAAAATGGCCACAGGTTCTTTTCATGGTATGAATGCAGAACAGGTTGGAGGAGGATTTTCTGAAATGCTCGCAAATCCTTCTGAAAATTTATTTTGGATGATTGCAGTTACCATAATCGGCTTCTTCATCTGTAGCAGAGGTCTACAGAATGGCGTGGAAAAAATGTCAAAATATATGATGTCCTGTTTATTTATCGTCATGATTATTCTTGTTATACGTGCAGTTACTCTGCCAAATGCTATAGAGGGATTAAAATTTTATTTAATTCCTGACTTTCATAAAATGATTGATAATGGGTTATGGAATGCTATTTACGCCGCTATGGGACAATCTTTCTTTACCTTAAGTTTAGGTATTGGTGCTCTTGCGATATTTGGAAGTTATATTGGAAAAGATCGTTCTTTATTAGGAGAAAGTATTAATGTTTGTATTTTAGATACTTGCGTTGCATTTATTGCAGGATTGATTATTTTCCCTTCTTGTTTTTCTTTCAATGTTTCAGCTGATAGCGGTCCAGGCTTAGTATTTGTTACTTTGCCAAATGTTTTTAATTCTATGCCGGGCGGAAGATTTTGGGGATTTTTATTCTTCTTATTCATGTTCTTTGCGGCATTAACTACTATCATTGCTGTATTTGAGAATATTATCTCTTTTGCGGTAGATAATGGCTGGTCTAGAAAAAAAGCAATCGGTGTTAACTTTGTATTGATTCTAGTATTATCTCTTCCATGTGCTTTAGGATTTAATATTCTCTCATTCATAGAACCTCTAGGAGATGGTTCAACTATTCAGGATTTAGAAGATTTTATTGTGTCAAACAATTTATTACCATTAGGTTCTTTACTATATCTATTCTTCTGTACACATCGTTATGGATGGGGATGGAAAAATTTTATTACTGAAGCAAATACTGGAAAAGGTCTTAAATTCCCTACATGGGCAAGAATTTATGTTACATTTTTCTTACCACTAATTGTAATTATCATATTCTTCCAAGGATATATGGAAAAATTTTCTCAGCCGCTTAATATTCTTCTTCCGATAGTGATATTACTTCTTGTAATATATATTCCATTACAAGCTTGGATCAAGAAATCAAAAAGTTAAGATAACTAAAAAGCAGAATGCACTTCTGCTTTTTATGTACTTATTTTCTATTTAATAATTCTTTCATTTGTGTTAAAGATAAACCATCAAATATAATATTTTGTGCATCAAACACTTCTGCATTTCCTTGTACATATTCGATAAATGTTTCATAGGCAGTTTCTCCTATGATTTTATCCTCAGAAACAGAATATAGGCATACATTATAATGATCACACTCTAACTGTTCATTTGTTTCAGGATTGATAAAACCAAAAGGAACAAAAGGTTTTATTGGGAAAATACTCTTAACATTTTCTGTATGTACATATCGACCAAATATCTCATTTTCTGCTTTATAGAACTGTGGCTTAGCATAATAAGCATCAATCTGTTGTTTATCATTGATCCACTTATAAAATGATTGAATATCATTTATATATGCATTAGCTTCATTCATGCCAATAACTAGTGGAAACATAGTACAGTATAATGTCAGGTTTTGATTATTTCCTGAAATTATATTATCTAACATATCTTTGGCAACTCTATCATTAAATTCAATAAATTCTTCTTTTCTTTTTATAAATTCTTTTAAACTTTGTACTTCCCCATCTATTTCAAGCTCACATTTCCAATAAAAAGCAATTCTTTGTATACAATTAAAGAAGTCTTCAATTTCATGAGGTAAGGTCGGATTTAGTAGACGTAAAACAACCTTATCCGTCTCTTTTTCATTCCAGATGACACTAAAACCACAACCTATATTTTTAGGATTATAAACCATTATTTCATCTGCATCAATAACATCTGGATTAATTCTCATACCATCATATGTTCCATAATGTAAATTATCATCAATAATAATACTCAGAGGTAAAACTTTTTTCATAAATCCCTTTTGTGTGATCACAACATCCATTGACATAAAATCATCTCCTTTCTCTTACGTTCTATATTTTTATTATAAAATATAAGAAATAGAAATGAAATAAAAAACCTAGTTACTTACGAAGAAACTAGGTATTCATTTATAAAATATACTTTTGAATCGCCTCAGCTACACTATCTACAATATGGTCAGCACAAGCTTGTATAGATGTGGCAGAGCGATGAAATGTGAAAGAAGTATCAGCTTTTTGAAGCATAGGAATATCATTATAGGAATCACCAATTCCATAACAAACATCTATATCCAATAATTCCTTGATCTTTATAATCGCATTTCCCTTTGAACATCCTTTAGCGACTACATCTACAGAATCACCATTCTGAAATGCCTCACATACATCTGGAAACTGTGAATAGATTTTCTGTACAAATTTTTCTGCTTGTTCTTCACTGCTTAATGAATATGAATAGCCGTAAATCTTCATTCCAGCTATTTCATCTAAACTTTGAATTACTTCTCTTGAAACAAGTGTCCAAGGTCTTTTCTTCTTATACGCAAGAACAGTTTGTCCCGCCTGTATGGATACATAATCTGTTTCAGTATATAATTCACATAACTGTTCAGCAACTTTTATATCCAAAGCTTTTTCATATATCACTTCATGATTCTTATTTAGAATTGAAGCTCCGCTGCTTACAATAAAGAAATCAGGCTTTAGTTCTTCAGGTATGAATTTACGTATACCTTCAAATGGCCTACCTGTACATATGCCAAATAAACTACCTTCTTTTTGTAATTGCTTTATGGCCTTTAAATCCTCTTCCTTACAATTATTTATTTCACGAAAATATAATGTTCCATCATAATCACTAGCCAATGCTTTCATTCCATCACTCCCCTTACAAAAAAATTTTAAAGTCTATTTCCTATCTATGTCAATGGCAACTTTTGCATTTTTCTACATCTCCGTATAAAAGAAAGTAGGAGATAGTCATTAAACTACCTCCCCTTATCAAACCGCATGTGC
>OLQY01000193.1_pt1 | contig 80311 bp, 76 predicted proteins | sample 1672851 | NCBI WGS metagenome assembly OLQY01 (sample SAMEA3136730, study PRJEB25190) | human gut metagenome
ACGGAACACTTGCAGAAAATCTTTTCTTGTAAGAATATAAAGAAAACCCCGAAAAGCTTTGATTTTTCGGGGTTTGTTGTCTTCTCTTTTGTAAGTTCTCTTGATAGAAAAATTAACGTTTGCTGAACTGTGGTGCGCGACGAGCGGATTTGAGACCGTATTTCTTACGCTCTTTCATACGTGGGTCACGTGTAAGGTATCCAGCTTTCTTAAGAACTGGTCTGTACTCAGAATCTGCCTCAAGAAGTGCTCTGGCGATACCATGACGGATTGCTCCAGCCTGTCCTGTGTATCCGCCACCTTTTACGTTAACGATTACATCAAATTTGTCTGCTGTCTCTGTAGCAACTAATGGCTGACGAACAACAACTTTTAATGTCTCAAGTCCGAGATACTCATCGATATCTCTTTTATTGATTGTAATATTACCTGTTCCTGGTACAAGGTAAACTCTTGCAACTGATTTTTTTCTTCTTCCTGTTCCGTAGAATTTTGCTTTAGCCACTGTAATGTCCTCCTTTCAACCTTTCCTTAAAATGTAAGCTCAACTGGCTTCTGAGCCTGCTGCTCATGATCCGGTCCAGCATATACATGAAGCTTCTTAATCATAGATCTTCCTAAAGGTCCTTTTGGAAGCATTCCTTTAACTGCGAGTTCGATAACCTTCTCTGGTTTCTTAGCCATCATCTCTGCTAATGTAGTCTCTTTCATTCCTCCTACATACTCAGAGTGATTGTAATAAATCTTCTGGTTCATCTTCTTACCTGTTACGTTAATCTTCTCAGCGTTAACAACGATTACATAATCACCTGTGTCAACGTGTGGTGTGAACTGAGGTTTGTTCTTACCTCTTAAAACCTTAGCAACTTCTGATGCAAGGCGTCCTAATGTATATCCTGTAGCGTCAACTACATACCATTTTCTTTCAATCTTATCTGGATTAGCCATATAAGTCTTCATGGAATTCCCTCCTGTAATTCTTTAACGTTTATTTTTTTTGCTTCTCTATCGAAATCAACATGATTCCGGGGCTTTGGCCTCATGCTGTTTCTTCTTTTGCCATACTGTCATATTATATTATACTGACCCGTGTGTGTCAACCATTTTCAATACTTTTTCCGAACTTTTTCCGAACTTTTTTTACACCTCTTTTCTCATGTTTTCAGTCTCTGATTCTATCTTTTTCTTTATTTTCTGATATTTCTTTCTATTACTTCTATATCTTTCTTTTCGCATTCATGGTATCATAGTTGGGAGGTTTTGACTCAAATCATAACTTATGATTGATAAAATGATGTTGGGGGAATTATTGATATGCAAAAGAAAATTGACCTGATAAATGGTCCTATTTTATCTTCACTTACCAAACTAGCTCTTCCTATCATGGCAACTTCGCTGATCCAGATGGCTTATAATATGATCGACATGATCTGGATTGGACGCCTGGGAAGTTCCGCTGTTGCTTCTGTCGGCGCTGCCGGCATGTATATGTGGCTTTCTAACGGACTTGTTACTTTAGCAAGAATGGGAGGTCAGGTTCACGTTGGTCATGCAGTTGGTGCCGGACGCACAGACTTTGCAGGGCGTTATGCCACCACTACATTTCAGCTGACACTTCTTCTCGGCGTTTTGTATGGACTGGTATGTACGATTTTTTCCAAACCTTTGATTGCTTTCTTTCACTTGGCAAGCAGATCCGTTATAAATGATGCTGTCAGCTACCTGATGATTACATGTGGACTTGTAATATTTTCATTCTTAAATCAGATATTTACCGGACTGTTTACTGCTATCGGAAATAGTCATCCCGCCTTTCTTTCTACCAGCGTAGGACTTGTTATCAACATCATTCTGGATCCGCTTCTGATTTTCGGGATCGGTCCATTTCCTGCATTAAAAGTTACGGGAGCAGCCATTGCGACGATCATTGCACAAATGGTTGTTACACTACTTTTTTTATTTTTTGCAAGCCAAGACCAGATTCTGTTTCACCATATTCATTTACTGCAAGCTCCAGATTCTAAGAAAGCTTCAGAAATTTTCCGGCTCGGGCTTCCTTCCTGTCTGCAGAGTCTTGTATTTACTGGCATTTCCATGACCATAGCAAGACTGGTTGCCGGATATGGTGATGCTGCAGTTGCCGTACAAAAAGTCGGCGCGCAGATTGAATCGATTTCCTGGATGACTTCAGATGGTTTTGCCTCTGCCGTCAATTCCTTTATTGCTCAGAATCACGGTGCCGGAAAAGAAGACAGAATCCATGCCGGATATCGGTCCGCTCTGAAAATCGTACTTCCATGGGGTCTTTTCTGCACCATACTTTTGGTATGCTTTCCGACTCCGATTTTTAAGATTTTCATCACAGAACCTGATGTTATCCCGATGGGAATCAGCTACTTGATGATCCTTGGTTTTTCTCAATTATTTAGCAGCCTGGAGATTACAACCTCCGGTGCATTTTGTGGTTATGGCAGGACAATGCCGCCTTCCATTACCGGAATTACTTTGAATCTGCTTCGAATCCCGATGGCACTTGCACTGACTGCAACGCCACTGGCACTTAGCGGAATCTGGTGGAGCATTTCCATCACTTCTATTTTAAAGGGCTTGATTCTATTTATCTGGTTCCAAATTACTATAAAAAAGAAATAATATTACATAAAGAAAGAAGGCATAGTTATGTGGACTTATAACAGTGTATTTTATCAAATTTATCCGATTGGGTTCTGTGGTGCTCCAGTGCACAATGATGGTGTAACGGTTCCCCGCATCCGCAAGATCATGGAGTGGTCCGATTATCTAAAAGACCTCGGTGTAGATTCCATTTTATTAAATCCAATCTTTGATTCCGACAATCATGGATATGACACAAGAGATTTTCGAAAAATCGACTGCCGGCTTGGCACAAACAAAGATTTTTCAGATGTCTGCAAGGATTTGCATGATCACGATATCAAGATTGTACTGGACGGTGTGTTTAATCATGTCGGTCGTGGCTTTTGGGCATTTCGTGATGTCCAGGAAAAGAAATGGGACTCTCCATATAAGGATTGGTTCCACATTAGTTTTGATGGTAACAGTTGTTATAACGATGGGTTCTGGTATGAAGGATGGGAAGGACATTTTGAACTGGTCAAATTAAATCTCCAAAATCCGACAGTGGTCGATTATCTTTTGGACTGTGTCCGCTTCTGGATTGATACTTTTGACATCGATGGACTCAGGCTTGATGTTGCATACTGCCTGGACCGCGAATTTATGAAACGTCTGCGACAGTTCACTCAGGAATTAAAGCCCGATTTTGCCTTGATTGGAGAAGTTCTTTTCGGAGATTATAACCAGATTGTCAATGATGAAATGCTTCACAGTTGCACGAATTACGAATGTTATAAAGGACTTTATTCCAGCTTCAATTGCATGAATCTTTTTGAAATCGCACATTCCCTGAACCGCCAGTTTGGACCAGAGGATTGGTGCATTTACCGCGGAAAGCATCTTATGACTTTTGCTGACAACCACGATGTAACAAGACTCGCCAGCATCCTGACTAACCCGGCACATATTCCGCTGGCATACGGTCTGCTTCTTGGTATGCCAGGCATACCATGCCTTTATTATGGAAGTGAATGGGGCGAAAAAGGCGAGAAAGCACCAGACAATGATTATGCACTTCGCCCATGTTTTGATGCACCAAAACCAAATGAACTCACAAAATTCATTAAAAAATTAATCCAGATCCGTCAAAACAGTGATGCACTCTGCAATGGCTCTTACCGAAATGTAGTGATCCAGAATCATCAACTCATATTCGAGCGTTGCTCAGAAAAAGAACGTATACTGGTCACTGTCAATGCATCTGACTCACCCTATACCGCATGGCATCAAGAATTGAATGGAACGGTCCATGACCTAATTAGTAATACAGAAATTCATATGGACGGAAAATTAGAAATTCCACCATATAGTACGATGTACTTGAAATTTTAATAAGTTTTGCCCTGCGTAAAATCGAATTTGGGATGTAGTCAATCATTGATTAGCTACATCCCAAATTCATGTGAGATAGGGTTATTTTACCGCCTTGAATGCTTCATCAAGGTCTTGGATAATGTCGTCAATATTTTCAGTACCGATAGAAAGTCTGATAGTGTTTGGTTTGATTCCCTGGTCTAACAGTTCTTCTTCCGTGCACTGGCTATGTGTTGTTGTTGCCGGATGGATTACAAGTGATTTAACATCGGCTACATTTGCAAGGAGTGAGAAGAGCTCCAAATTATCGATAAAGTCTTTTGCTTTCTGTGCATCTCCTTTGATTTCGAATGTGAAGATAGATCCTCCACCGTTCGGGAAGTATTTCTTGTAAAGTTCCTGCTGCTCTGGATCTGTGGATACAGATGGGTGATTTACATGCTCTACCTGTGGATGGTTGTTCAAGTATTCTACAACTTTCAGTGCATTCTGTACATGACGCTCTACACGAAGTGAAAGTGTCTCAAGTCCCTGTAAGAACAGGAATGAATGGAATGGTGAAATTGTTGCACCTGTATCACGAAGCAGGATTGCACGGATCTTTGTAACAAATGCTGCGGCTCCAACTGCTTTTGTGAAGCTGATTCCGTGATAACTTGGGTTTGGTTCTGTCAGTGAAGGGAATTTTCCCGATGCTTCCCAGTCAAATTTTCCTCCGTCTACAATGACTCCACCGATTGTTGTTCCGTGTCCACCGATGAATTTTGTTGCGGAATGTACAACGATGTCAGCACCGTACTCGATTGGTCTTACAAGATAAGGTGTTGCAAATGTGTTGTCTACTACCAACGGTACTTTATGTGCATGTGCAATTTTTGCATATTTTTCTACATCTACTACATCTGAGTTCGGATTTCCAAGTGTCTCAATGAATAATGCTTTTGTATTTTCCTGGAATGCTGCCTCAACTTCTTTCTCATTAAAAATGTCAACAAATGTTGTTGTGATTCCATACTGTGGAAGTGTGTGTTCTAATAAGTTAAAGGATCCACCATAAATGTTTTTAGCCGCTACGATGTGATCACCATTCTGTGCCAGGTTCTCGATTGTGTATGAAATTGCGGCAGCTCCGGAAGCAACTGCAAGTGCTGCAACGCCACCTTCCAGTGCTGCAATTCTCTTTTCGAATACATCTTCCGTTGGGTTTGTCAGACGTCCGTAAATGTTACCAGCATCTGCCAGACCAAATCTTGCTGCTGCATGATCGCTGTTGCGGAATACATAAGATGATGTCTGGTAAATCGGAACTGCTCTTGCATCTGTAACCGGGTCCGGCTGCTCCTGTCCTACATGTAACTGCAATGTCTCAAATTTAAATTTTCTGTTCTCTCTTGTAATTTTTTCACTCATAATCCATATCTCCTTTTCTTCTACTAAATCTCTATTCACCTTACCAACAATCTCACTTGTTTTTTGGGTGTGTTTTTTGCAGATTGCTCTGCTATTTCCATTGTTTCTATCAAACACATTTCCTATCTGTTTGATAGGTATATAATAGCATGACAATTCCTACCTGTCTAATATGCAAAAAAGAAAGCCGGCTATAAGTAATTCCTATAGTCAGCTTCCTGTATCTTTCTCATATTTTCATCTTCACTTCTAGCTCTGCTTTTGATCCGCTTTTATATCTTCCACGCCACGGATGTCCATGCCCATAGCTTTGTATTTCCGGATTTCTTCCAGATATTTCTGTCCCAAAGGACTAAGCGCCACACCCTTTCGCTTCAGATAACCAATCGTCATATGCTCATTGGATTTCAGCTTCACTGCACAGTAATCTTCACCATTGAGTCCCTCACATATAATGCCACAGCAAAGTGTGTACGCATTCAACCCTACCATGAGATTTAAAAGGGTCGCCCGGTCATTCGCCCGGATCAGGCGCTTGTATTCGTAAGTACTTAACACTTCCTCTGCAAAATAGAACGAATTATAATTCCCCTGCTCAAATGCAAGACACGGGTATTCTTCCAGTTCTTCTATGGAAATCTCTTCCTTATTTGCAAGAGGATGCCCTTTCCAAAGATAAACATAGACACCACAGTCCAAAATTGGATGAAATTCCAGATCAGACTCCTTAATCATCTTCGTCAATACCTTCTGATTAAAATCATTGATATAAATAATTCCTATCTCGCTGCGAAATTCCTTTACATCTTCAATGACTTCATATGTTTTCGTCTCACGGACCGCAAACTCGTACTCATCCATGCCAAACTGTCTGACCATTTCCACAAATGCATTAACTGCAAATGTATAATGCTGCATAGACACTCCGAATTTTTTCTTTACATTTTTACGTTCGATATAATGAGACTCAATCAGTTCATATTGTTCTACAACTTGTCTTGCGTATCCCAGAAATTCGATTCCTTCCTGGGTAACCGACACCCCTCGGTTGCTTCGCTTAAATAACTCTACTCCAATCTCTGTCTCCAGCTCTTTGACTGCCTGCGACAAACTTGGCTGCGAGATAAAAAGTGCTTTTGCTGCCTCATTCATAGACCCGGTATCTGCAATTGTAATCACGTATCTTAACTGTGTCAGTGTCATATCTTACACTCCTGTCTTACGTTTTAGCCTTCTTTGCATATTGGGTTTTCAATGTCTTCATTTTTCATCAGATCTGCAAGAGTAAATCGATCCGTATACTCTATGATCACATCCCAAAGACCTTCCCAAAACTTCACTGTCCTACACTGTTCATAATGTCCGCATGCATTTGGCTCATCTTCAATGCAGCCTACCGGAGCCAGACTGCCTTCTGCTGCCCGTAAAATCTCTCCAGCTGTATATTCTTCTGGTTTTTTTGCCAGCATATAACCACCGTTATTTCCACGAAAGCTCTTTACATATCCTGATTTCGTGAGGATCGGCATGATCTGCTCCATATATTTCAGTGTAATCCCCTGTCGCTTCGAAATATCTTTTAAGCGAATATATCCGCCTGTGTTATGCTCTGCAAGATCGATCATGATCCGAAGTGCATATCTTCCTTTTGTTGAAACTTTCATTATTTCACCAGTACTTTCTCGATTTCTGCCATGTACATTATATGGTAATCTTTCTCCGGATACCATCTCTCATCGTTTTCCGGTGCATCAAAGCACTCTGGTTTCATTTCCTGATGATATAACTTCTTACATACAAAAATCATCTCTGCTTCTTCCACTCCTGTTGTTCCGTCGACCGGATAAGGATGAAGTCCGGCTGCCGCCCACTTATCCTCCACATCACGTCCACTGACTGTTCCACAGTAGTTCAGCGCTTTGCGCTCCTCCTCCGGGAGAAAGGATAACGTAAAGTGATCCGTCTGATCTAAAAATTCTTTTGTATAACGGTTTGGGCGGATGTATGCAGTTGCAACATTCTTTCCCCACATAATACCAAGGCCGCCCCAGCTTGCTGTCATCGTGTTTGACTTCTTCTCATCTCCTGCTGTAATCAGCATCCACTGTTTACTTATCTTCTTAAATGGGTTAAATTCAAGACTTTCAATTGGTACTTCATGAAATGCCATATTTCATTCACTCCTTTTATTCTTCAGTTCCATAAACCTGCACTTCTGCAATACAAGTGTCATTCCAGCTCGTCTTGAGACCTCTGTATACCTGCTCAATAATCAGCTTAAGTTCAGAGGTTTTACATGTGTCTGAAAATGTGACCCAGTATTCTTTTTTTTCATCTGAAAATGTAACTTTCCGAATTAAATGGTCGGTCTGAATATCCAGTTCTTTCGGTCTGTTATTCTGCTCATACGCAGCATCATCTTTCCAGCTTCCAAGTTTCAGTGCAAGATACTTTACCGTATATGTTTTTTCAAATTTAAGTGTAAGATTTTCACCATGTCCGTATCCTGCTACATCTTCCTGCCACGACGTCACTTCCTGACCGTCAATTGCTTTCTCGGCTGTGTTATCATCAAGTTCTGAACTCGCCTTGGAAGATACAGGCTGAATCTGTACATAAGAATCCAGATCCACAGGAGTTGCTTCGTCTACAGAAATTGTAATCTCATCTTCTTTTTCATCTTCCTGTTCCTGCTGTTCTTCCTGCTTTCGTTCTGTCTCGTTTTTCTTCTTATTTGCCTCTATTGTCTTCTGATCCGGCAGTGCATCTTTCGGATCTGCAGTCAGCTCACCTTGCGTCTCACTGACCTGTTTTTCGAACGCATGGTAACCGGTCTGTGCAACAACAGAGCCAAGCACGACTCCAGCCAGCACAACGCCGCCTATCATGATCCATGTCCTTGATTTCTTTTTTTCCAGTTTGTACCCACAATGTGGGCAGTAAGATTCTCCATCGTTAATCGGTTTGTCACATCTTGGACACTTCATAGGTTCCACCCTCTACTTATGATAATATTTACCTTTATAATGTTGGGGCAAAAGTCCCCAACATCATTTTATATAATTATATTTTATTTTACAATGACCTTGCGGAAATTTTTCTTTCCTTTTTTCAGAACGATTCCTTCTCCGCCAAAATCTTCTCCGGCAAATGTGTGGGCAATATCTGTGATTTTCTCTCCATCTACAGACACTCCACCTTGCTGTACTGCACGGCGTGCTTCAGATTTGGAAGCTGTCAGACCGCATTTTACAAGCAGTGTCATAATATCAATGTTGCCATCTGTAAGATCAGCCTCTGTAAGTTCTGTCTTAGGCATATCTGCTGCAGCACCTGTACTAAATAATGCCTTTGCAGCCTCCTGTGCTTTTTTAGCCTCTTCTTCACCATGAACAAGACTTGTCAGCTCAAATGCAAGGATTTCTTTCGCTTTGTTAAGCTCTGCTCCTTCCCATTTATCCATTGCGTCAATCTCTTCTAACGGAAGGAATGTCAGCATACGGATACATTTGAGAACGTCAGCATCTCCTACATTTCTCCAATACTGGTAAAACTCAAATGGGGAAGTCTTGTTTGGATCAAGCCATACCGCACCGCTCTGTGTTTTGCCCATCTTCTTTCCTTCGGAGTTCAGAAGCAGTGTAATTGTCATAGCAGAAGCATCTTTTCCAAGTTTACGACGAATCAATTCTGTACCTGCAAGCATATTGCTCCACTGATCATCTCCGCCAAATTCCAGATTACAGCCGTATTTTTGGAACAACTCATAGAAATCATACGCCTGCATGATCATGTAGTTGAACTCGAGGAAGCTAAGTCCTTTTTCCATTCTCTGCTTGTAACACTCTGCTGTCAGCATACGGTTTACAGAAAAATGCGGACCAATTTCGCGAAGGACTTCTATATAGTTCAGCCCAAGAAGCCAGTCTGCATTATTAACCATAAGTGCTTTTCCATCTGAGAAATCGATGAAACGGCTCATCTGCTTTTTAAAGCAATCACAGTTATGCTGGATCTGCTCTGGAGTCATCATACTTCTCATATCTGTTCTTCCAGATGGATCTCCGATGTATCCTGTTCCCCCACCAATCAGAGCAATTGGTTTATTGCCTGCTTCCTGCAGACGCTTCATCAGACACAGTGCCATAAAATGTCCTACGTGAAGACTGTCCGCCGTCGGATCAAATCCAATATAAAATGTTGCTTTTCCGTTGTTTACTAAATCTCTGATTCTTTCTTCATCTGTTACCTGAGCGATCAGGCCTCTTGCCTGTAACTCTTCATAAATTCCCATGATTTTCTCTCCTTTATCTCATTCATATTTTTATAAGGACGATATGTTGGTTCTTATTCGCGCGAGTGCGCATCCTGCCGGAGGCTTTTTTATATAATAGGAAATACAATCTCCTATTATATAAAAACGTCCTTGTCCGCTACCGGACAAGGACGACATATATCGTGGTACCACCTTATTTTACTGACAGCTTACGCCTGCCAGCCTCATTAAGCCGCATTCACAGCTTAAGCACGTTAACGGGTGCTTCTCGTCACAGCCTACTCGTCCCTGCCTCAGAATACATTTCTCTTACGTTCTTTTTGATTGTACGTCTCCTCATTCTGCATGGTTCTGGATTTCGGTGTGCAGCTTTGGGATGTATTCGTAGTCTCTTCCTTCGTGCGCCTCTCACCTGCCGGCTGCTCTCTGTACGGGTGTATCCACCACTACTTCTTCCCTTCATTGCCTTTGCATATTGGTTATATTTTCTTTACCCTGCTGTTATGCTAACTGATTTGACATGCTTTGTCAAGCAGATTGTGTCATACATTTATCCAAGATATACATAATCCTGTTCCGGTGCCTCGGCCGGTTCAATGTGCATCAGATACAGTACCGGCTGCTCCGGTGCAAATGGCTCTGTCGGCTCAAAGGAATATCTTACACGAACACGATACCATTTCTGCATCTGGATATTTGTAACTTTTGGAATCTTACACGGATATCCATACAGACGGACATCATCTGCACAGCAGGTCATAATTTTTCTGACAGGAACGAACATATCATTCTTCATTCCTTTCGGACGAAATGCCTGTGCGACAAACTCAATCTCTTTATCCATATACTGGTCTGGATGATCATATGCATCTACATACCAGATTCCAAAGTCTTCATCTTCAACTTTAATTGGATTTTCCTTAATATCAAATGGCAGGTCTTCAGCTGTCGGCTGAATGATCTTGCCGTCCATTCCTTCAAATATCAACTGTGCCATTGGATTCTGTACCTTAAGTGCACGTCTGAATCCGGAACGATCCACACCTTCCGGGCAACGGTTGATAATGATAAGCTCTGACTCGGTAAGCTGCTCCATCAACATATTTCTCATGTTTTTCAGGTACATATCCAGTGTCGTTCCATTAACAGTAGAATAAATTCCCTGAATCTGCCATTTGCGTGGGTACTTAAGCTGTAACAAATCTTCCAGCTTCCACATTCCATTGTATTCAATGACAACCTGCGCCGGATGATAGTTCTTCTCGCAGTTTGTAAAAAATGCTGCATTTAACTGCTCAAATTTATCTATCTTTAAAAGCACCATATCATTTTCTTCCAGATATTCCTTAGAATATTCTTCCTCACCTTCTTCACAAAGAATCAGAAGTGTAAGTCCCGGTTCGATCCATTCCTGCTCCATCAAAGTATCTTTGACAAGCAACGTCTTTCCACTGTCCAGAAATCCGGTACATATATATACTGGTGTTGGTTCCATCATTGTTTTTGCTGCTCCTTTATATCTTTACTATTGTACATGGAATAATTTAGCCAGTTCGTCTTCTTTGAGATCTGTTCCAATTACAACCATACGTCCTGCATAATCAGCATTTCCATCTCTGACCTCATACTCCTGCGGAACAAGATCAAACTGCTTCCAGTTACCATCTGTCATCTGGATAATTCCTTTGGAACGAAGGATTGTTCCATAAGCATCTGTCTCAGACAATGCTTTTAATAAGTAATCCAGCTCTTCCTCTGTGTACTTGTGCGCAGTTTCCTTACCCCAGCTTGTGAACACTTCATCCGCATGGTGATGATGGTGGTGGCCGCATCCACAACTACACTCCTCATCATGATCGTGATGATGCTCATGGTGATGACCGCATCCACACTCCTCGTCATGATCGTGATGATGCTCATGGTGATGGCCGCATGTACACTCCTCATCATGGTCGTGATGATGCTCATGGTGATGACCGCATCCACACTCCTCGTCATGGTCATGGTGATGCTCATGGTGGTGGCCGCATCCGCACTCCTCGTCATGATCGTGATGATGCTCAAATAATCCTTCAATCTCTGCACCGTGCTCGAGAGCGTGACGGATTGCGTCTCCGCTCAGCTGATCCCACGGTGTGGAAATAATTGTAGCCTTGTCATTCTTCTCTCTTAAAAGATGTACACAAGCCTCTATCTTCTCGTCTGTCATATTCTGAGTTCTGCTGATTACAATTGTCGATGCATGCTCTACCTGGTTCTCGAAAAACTCTCCAAAGTTGTCCAGATACATTTTCGCTTTCTTTCCATCTACAACTGTAATTCTTCCTTCTATTTCAATATCTGCATCTTCTTTTACATTTTCAATCGCTGCTGCAACATCAGAAAGTTTGCCGACTCCTGATGGCTCAATAATTACGTGATCCGGGTGATACTCATCCAGTACTTTTTTAAGTGCTACACTAAAATCTCCGACCAGTGTACAGCAGATGCAGCCTGAGTTCATTTCAGTAATCTCGATTCCTGCATCCTGAAGAAATCCACCGTCAATACCAATCTCACCAAATTCATTTTCAATCAGCACAAGCTTCTCGCCTGCGAAAACTTTTTCAATCAGTTCTTTAATAAATGTAGTCTTTCCGGCTCCAAGGAATCCAGATATAATGTCAACTTTTGTCACGTTTATTACCTCTCTTCGATATTAAATACAAAAATATGTTCCGTTTTTTATATTAACACAAAAAATGTTGTGTTTCAAGGCTATGTAAGCCAAAGCTAACCTATTTATTTTTTCTATAAAAGTTCATTATTTATAGTTATTTTGCACAATCTTACGTATGCATTGACTAACTCATTCGTTATTTCTTACAATAATTACATAGGATTAATCGTAATGTATGTTTGATTCTAACAATCAAAGAGTCAATATCAAAGAGGAGGAATAATAACATGGCTGATTATGTAAAAATGTGGGAAGACCTTGGAATGGATATCAATAATCACGACAATCTCTGTCAGGTTCTTCCAACAGCAGTTGGGGATGTATTTATGACACAGGAGAACCGACCGAAAGCAATGGATTTCTGGGATATGGTCATTGCTGAGGTACATGGTATCCGCCCGGCTGAATTAATTGAGGAGCAGAAAAAAGGACGCAAAGTATTCGGAACATTTTGCGTATATGTACCAGATGAAGTTATCATCGCTGCTAATGGTATTGTGACCGGACTCTGTGGTGGTTCCCAGTTCTGGGTTCCGGACGGAGAAAAAGTCCTGCCGAAAAATATGTGCCCGCTTGTAAAAGCTTCTGTTGGTGCAAGACTTGGACGTACCTGCCCATTCTTCCGTATTGCAGACATGTATGTCGGGGAAACTACATGTGATGGCAAAAAGAAAGCTTATGAGATTCTTGGAAAAGACGTTCCGATGCATATTATGGACGTCCCTCAGATGAAACGCGAAAAAGATATTGTAAAATGGAAAGATGAAATTGCTGATTTTGCAAAAATCGTAGAAGATTTCACTGGTAACAAAGTAACACCGGAAAAACTTGCTGAGGCAATCAAAATCTGTAACGAAAAACGAAAAGCAATGCAGAGAGTTTATGATTGCAGAAAATCAAAATGTCTGCCAATCTCCGGACGTGATGCTCTGCTTATGACTCAGATTTCTTTCTTTGATGATCCGGTACGTTGTGCTCAGATGTGTAACCGCCTGGCTGACGAACTGGAGCAGCGCATCAAAGATGGTGTATCTGTCGTTCCGGAAGGAACAAAACGTATCCTGATCACAGGAACACCTCTTGCAGTTCCAAACTGGAAATTACACAATATCATTGAGACAAGCGGCGCTGCTGTTGTCTGTGAAGAGATGTGTACCGGAACAAGATACTTCGAAAACCTTGTTGATGAATCTGGCGAGACACTGGACGAACAGTTCATGAATCTGTCCAGACGTTACATGAAGACAAACTGTGCTTGCTTCACACCGAACACCGGACGTATCGATGACATTCTCCGCATGGTAGATGAATACCAAGTAGATGGAGTCATCGACTGCAGCCTCATGTTCTGCTGCCTGTATGATACAGAGAAACGCGCAGTTGCTGAAGCATTAAAAGAAAAGAACATTCCGGTTCTCTCTCTGGAAACAGATTACACCGATACAGATGCTGAACAGCTCCGCACAAGAATCGGTGCATTTGTGGAGATGTTAAGCAAATAATGGAAGATAAAAACGAACATATCCGCTATTACATACTCTTTGATAATCACACCCAGGGGATGATGCTCCACGAGCTTCTGTGCGATCACGATATCCCGAATCGTATCGCACCGGCCCCACGGGCAACGGACGGAAAAGCCGCCTGTGGAATGGCACTTCTGATACATCCTGATGATATCGAAGCTGCTAGAACATGTATCGAAGAGAACAACGCAGAATATGTCAGCATCGTTCCATTAGAGAACCAACTTCATAAAAAGAGAGACCGATATTGTTAATTGGGTAAAAAAACGAGACATTTTTCAATGTCTCGTTTTTAATCTCATAATATTTATTACAGTAATCCACCAATTGATAAGAATAATGGTGCGAATACGAGAGATACTACTGTCATAAGTTTAATCAGGATGTTGATTGACGGTCCTGAAGTATCCTTGAACGGGTCTCCTACTGTATCACCAACAACGGCTGCTTTGTGAGCCTCGCTTCCTTTTCCACCGTGATGTCCTGTCTCGATGTACTTCTTAGCGTTATCCCATGCTCCACCTGCGTTGGACATGAAGATTGCCATAAGAACTCCTGTTACAAGAGCTCCTGCAAGAAGTCCGCCAAGAGCCTCAACGCCAAGAACGATACCTACAACCAATGGAGCTGCTACTGCCATAACTCCTGGGAGAAGCATCTCGTGAAGAGCTGCTGTTGTAGAAATTCCTACACATGACTTGTAGTCAGGTTTCTCCTCACCTTTCATGATGCCTGGTTTCTCACGGAACTGACGTCTAACTTCCTCGATCATCTTGTAAGCTGCTTTAGATACTGACTCCATTGTAAATGCAGAGAACAGGAATGTAAGCATACCACCGATGAAGATACCGATGATTACTTTGTAATCAAGGATACTGATGGAATCAAGTTTAACTGCCTGTGCGTATGATACGAACAGTGCAAGTGCTGTAAGAGCTGCAGATCCGATAGCGAATCCTTTACCCATAGCTGCTGTTGTGTTACCAACAGAGTCAAGTTTGTCTGTGATGTCACGAACTGACTCCTCAAGACCAGACATCTCTGCAATACCACCGGCATTGTCAGCGATCGGTCCATAAGCATCAACTGCAACAGTAATACCTGTTGTTGAAAGCATACCTACGGCTGCAAGAGCAATTCCGTAAAGTCCAAATGTCTGATATGAAATAAAGATAGCTACACAGATCAGAAGAAGCGGGATAGCTGTTGATTTCATACCAACTGCAAGTCCACTGATGATTGTTGTAGCTGCACCTGTCTCAGACTGCTCTCCGATTCCCTGAACCGGTTTGTAATCTGCAGATGTGTAGTACTCTGTAATATTACCAATGATAACGCCGACAATCAGACCAGCGATTACTGCGATTGCTGCGTTCATGTTTCCAAATAATGTCCAGCTAAGTGCCAGAGATACGATGATAACTAATGCTGCAGATACATAGCTTCCTCTTGTAAGAGCTTTCTGCGGGTTAGAGTTCTCATCACCTTTTACAAAGAATGTAGCAATGATAGAAGCGATCAGTCCGCATCCGGAAATAGCCAGTGGGAATAATACTCCTTCTGTAGCTGCCACACCAACACCAAGTGTCAGAGCGGATACTAATGATCCAACATATGACTCGAACAGGTCAGCACCCATTCCTGCTACGTCACCTACGTTATCTCCAACGTTGTCAGCGATAACTGCCGGGTTACGCGGGTCATCCTCTGGAATACCAGCCTCAACTTTACCTACAAGGTCAGCTCCAACGTCAGCTGCCTTTGTATAGATTCCTCCACCTACACGTGCGAAAAGCGCGATAGATGAAGCACCAAGACTGAATCCAAATAATACGTCTGTGTTCTTAGTAAAAATGTAAACAAGGCTGACACCAAGTGCACCAAGTCCTGCTACACACATTCCCATAACTGCTCCGCCTGAGAATGCAATTGAAAGAGCTTTGTTCATTCCGTGCTCTTTTGCAGCGTTAGCTGTTCTAACGTTAGCTTTTGTAGCAACTGTCATTCCGCAGTATCCTGCGATTGTTGAGAACAGCGCTCCAACTACGAAACAAATAGCTTCAATCCAGTTTTGAATTCCTACTCCGATCAGTACGAAAAGTACTGCAACGAAGATAACAAGAATCTTGTACTCTGCACCTAAGAATGCACGAGCACCTTCAGCGATTGCATCTGCAATCTCTTTCATTCTGTCAGTTCCAGCGTCCATTTTGCTTACTTTATTTGCAAGGTATGCAGCAAATAACAAAGCTACTACAGCCGCAACCGGAACCAGATACATGTAATTGTCCATTGTCCAATCCCTCCATAGAATTATATATCTTAGATAGTTTATCACAGAGTTCTTAATAATTCAAAGAAAAAATACAAATTTCTTATTTTTTTCTTACATTTTTCTTATATTCTTCTGTTGAAAGCGTTTACAGTGGATAATCTATTGATACAAGCACCAGTCCATTCGGCGGTGCTGTTATTCCCTCAGAAGTATGTTCCTTCGCCTCCAGAATATCTCTGATTTTCTCTGGTTCATAGAATCCACGCCCCACACGAATCAACGTTCCGGCAATGATACGAACCATATTATATAGGAAGCCGTTTCCCGTTACACGAATAACGATTTCTTTTTCATTTTCTAAATTTGAATTTTCCTGTTCCCAATTCGAAGCCTGGAACTTATCCATCGGAATCTCTGTAATTGTTATTTCATGCACTGTACGCACGGTATCTTTCGCATTAGTCCGTACATTGCAGAAGCTTGCAAAATCATGCTCCCCTAAAATGTATTTCGCACCTTGTCTCATCTTTTCCACATCTAAATCGAAAGAAACGAAGGTGCTGTACCGGTTTTTCAGCGGATTTCTCACCTTCGCGTTGTAAATGTGATATTCATATGTTTTGGATATCTCGTTCTGATATCTCGGATGCCAATCTATCTGCACTTCGTCAGATCTTACGATCACAATATCTTCCGGCATCTTCTGATTCAGTGCATATGCGAACCGGTCTCCCGGAATCCGGGATTCTGTATCAAAAACGGCTACATTTCCAAGTGCATGTACTCCGGAATCTGTCCGGCTTGCACCTATGATCCGGATATCTTCTCCGGTCAGTTTACTGATCTGTCTATTTAGGATTTCTTCTATTGTAATACCGTTCGGCTGAATCTGCCAGCCACAGTAATTGGTACCGTCATAGGCAACTACTATCCGAATTCTTCTCACTCTTCAAAACCTCCTATTAAAAAATCCAGATATGAAACGGTACATATCTTCCAATCACGAATACTGCTGCCACATAAAGAATCACAATTGCATAGGCCACACGGTCACGGCTCACATAACGAAGCGGTTTCATCTTCGTACGTCCTTCTCCTCCGTGGTAGCATCTTGCCTCCATCGCCATGGCAAGGTCATTTGCATGGCGGAACGCAGATACAAAAAGCGGTACAAGGATTGGAATCATAGCTTTTGCTCTTTGAAGCATATTCCCACTTTCAAAATCTTCACCTCTGGCAATCTGTGCCTTCATAATCTTGTCCGTCTCCTCCAGAAGAATTGGGATAAAGCGAAGTGCTATAGACATTGTCATAGCGATTTCGTGAACCGGAATATGAATTTTGTTCAACGGTCCAAGCAGCTTCTCAATAGCATCTGTCAGCTCATTCGGCGTCGTTGTAAATGTCATTAATGATGATCCAATAATCAGATAAATCAATCGGATCGCCATATACACTGCATTTACCAGTCCTTCTTCTGTGATTGTAAAGATCCACCAGTGAACTAATGTGGCACCGCCTCTTGTCAGGAACAACTGAAATAATACCGTCAACATCAGAATCATGATAATCGGCTTCAGACCTTTCACAATATAACCAAACGGTACTTTTGACAAACGTACTACCATCACAAGAAATGCGGTCGCAATGATGTATCCTGGAATACTCCGAAACAGAAATAATGAAATCAAGAATAAAAGTGTGGATACAACCTTCACTCTTGGATCCAGTCTGTGCAATATACTTTTTGCCGGATAATATTGTCCTATTGTAATGTCTCGAATCATTTTTATATCTCCAATATCTATTTACAAGCCTTTTATCTTTTTTTGCTATTGTCTTCCTAATGCATGCATAATCTCATCTGCTGCCTCTTCTACAGTTGTAGCAGTCACACCTACCGGGAATCCTTTCATCTTCAGATCATGCATAATGTATGTCACCTGCGGTGCTGCAAGTCCGACCTTCTCCAGTTCCTGATAATGTGCGAACACATTTTTCGGGGTATCGTTATACATCACCTCACCACTGTTCATCACAATCAACCGATCCGCATATCTGGCAATATCCTCCATACTATGGGAAACCAGAATAACCGTCAGATCCGATTCCTTGTGCAGATATGCAATTTGATCCAGAATCTCATCGCGCCCCTTCGGATCTAATCCCGCAGTCGGCTCGTCCAGTACAAGCACCTTCGGACGCATGGCCAGTACCCCGGCAATTGCAACTCTTCGCTTCTGCCCTCCTGAGAGTTCAAATGGTGATGATTTATAATATTTTTCTTTTAATCCTACAAGCTTCAATGCCTCCAGCGCCCGTGCCTCGCACTCTTGCTGTGACAATCCCTGATTCTTCGGTCCAAAACACACATCCGTCAGCACATCTATTTCAAATAACTGATGCTCCGGATATTGAAACACAAGTCCCACCTGGCTTCTGAGTGCCCGCATATCGTACCCATCCTGGTAAATGTTCTCTCCATTATAATAGATGGCTCCGCTTGTTCCTTTGATCAGTCCATTCAGATGCTGGATCAGCGTAGACTTTCCGGAACCTGTATGTCCGATGATCCCCACAAATTCTCCATGTGGAATCTCCAGGCAAATGTCTTTTAACGCATGTTTTTCGTAGGCTGTGCCTTCACTGTATACATAATTCAAATGTTCTATTTTAATTGACATAATGCCTCCACCAGTTCTTCCTTCGTCAAAATTCCATCCGGAATGTCAAGTCCTCGTTTCTTAAGCTCGTCCGCAAGAATCGTCACCTGCGGAACATCTAATCTGTAGTGCTTCAATGTATCGACCTGAGAGAAGATTTCTTTCGGTGTTCCTTCCATCACTACATGTCCGTGATCCATAACATAAATCTTGTCTGCATCGACCACTTCTTCCATATAATGTGTGATCAGTATAACCGTAACTTTCTTCTGCTCTCTTAACTTCTGCACTGTTTTTAAAACTTCTTTTCTCCCCATCGGGTCCAGCATAGCTGTCGGCTCATCAAGAACGATGCATTTCGGCTCCATAGCGATGACCCCGGCAATTGCTACACGCTGCTTCTGTCCACCGGAAAGCTTATTTGGTGAATGATGCCGGTAAGAAATCATTCCAACAGATTTCAAACTGTCTTCTACACGTTTCCAGATTTCGTCGGTTGGTACGCCCAGATTCTCCGGGCCAAATCCAACATCTTCCTCCACGACCGTTCCGATAATCTGATTGTCTGGATTCTGAAAAACCATGCCCGCACTCTGTCTTACATTCCACAGCTCGTTCGGATCTTTCGTGTCACGTCCGTCTACCCACATCGTTCCATCAGTTGGCACAAGAAGCGCATTTATATGTTTTGCAAATGTGGACTTTCCCGAACCGTTATGACCAAGAATTGCAATAAACTGCCCTTCTTTCACATCGATATCCACCTCATCGATTGCCCGGGACTTGCCGATAATATTGCCATCTTCATCCCGTTTGTCATATTCAAATACCAGCTTGTCTGTCTGTATCATATCCATGGGCTTTTTGTGCCTCCTCTAATTTAACTGTTTACTTTTTATCTTAAACTCTCTCCGGAGCCGGGTATTCTACTCCCATTGTGTCTACCGTAACTTTTTTCATCTTCTGCTCTTCCAGTGGTCTGTCACTGTAATCGGTTGCTGTCTCAGCAATTTTATTTACAATATCCATTCCTTCTGTAATCTTACCAAATGCAGCGTAAGCTCCGTCCAGATGCGGGGAATTCTTGTGCATAATGAAGAACTGGGAACCTGCTGAATCCGGATGCATTGCTCTTGCCATAGAAAGAACACCCTCTGTGTGTCTTAAATCATTTGCAAAACCATTCTGTGAGAACTCGCCTTTGATCGTGTATCCCGGACCGCCCATGCCTGTTCCATCCGGGCATCCGCCCTGGATCATGAATCCACGAATCACTCTGTGGAAGATGAGTCCGTCATAGAATCCGTTCTGAACCAGTGAAATAAAATTGTTCACTGTGTTCGGAGCAATTTCCGGATATAATTCTGCTTTCATAATGTCACCGTTTTCCATTTCAAATGTTACGATTGGGTTTGCCATGTTGTATACCTCTTTCTTCTATATTTTTATTTTAATTTTTCTCAGATTGTTGGAAATTACCCGAAAAGCGAATCTAAATTTGCAGTCATTCTGTTCCCGGTAATTTTCGAAAATCCTGAGTAATATTGTAGCGTAGGTTCGGTGTATCGTCAATATTTCCTGGTACTGATATATTCTATTGTTACTTTTTATTCTATATCTGAAAGCTGGATGGTCAAACACGTTGCCTAATTAATTGTAGTGTGGTGTAAGGCGTATGAGTCCTCCTTTTTCTTCGCAGCCGGTGTTCCAGAAGTCTTCAAGTTCGAAGGTGTCGCTTTCCCCATAAGTTGCTGTTTTGATGTACATTTTTCCATCTTTTTCTTCGTATCCGGTGAGCAGGAACCAATGCCAGATATAGTCTTTGTAGGCTTCGTTCTGATGGCGCAAAAGCAGGTACGGTACAGGAATGTCCTGATCTAGTTGTTCTTTAATAAATATAGCTGCTTCCTGCCATGTATGATCACCACAGAATTCTTCCATCCCGATGTAAATATCAGTGTGTTTCGCTTCATTTACATCTTGAATATATCGTCCAAGACCTTCCACGAACCAGCTAAGCTTCCGTACACCGCCAGCACGTGGTTTGAGGTAAGGTTTCATGATCTGGCTGAATGCCTTATAATCTTCTTTTGTAAGGCATTCTATATCGAATGGATAAAGCGACTTCATCTTTTCATTCTGAAGTCCGAAATAAATGCAACTGTCGCATGCGGTCGCTGCAGCACAGCCACCCATATGCATAACCAGATTCGTGAACCAGTCCTGATTGCCTCCGTAGCACCCTTCTATTGTAAAATAATCCAGTTCTTTTTTCATATTCAGTCACTTCCTAACCAAATTTCTATATATTTTCACTTAATTTCAAAAATGCAAATGCAAAAATTATTTCTTGTATATTATATCCAACTCTGTTACTTCCTACAAGAGCGAGTCTCACAATGTCATCCCTGCCAAAACGCGCAAGAGCGATTCCTTTAACTTCAGATTGACTTCATTTTTCCAGAATGCTATTATTTTCCTAAGATGCCTGGAAAATGATTACCAAACGAATCTTAGCAATACGGCTAAATTACACATTTTCCACCCGGAAATGAACGAACATGGGCAAGGCAAATAATAAGAAAGAAGGAATCACTATGAAATTAGGTTTTATCGGCACTGGAAATATGGCGTCTGCTATTATGGGCGGTATTATAAAGAATCAGATCATCCCTGCAAATGATATTATCGGAGCAGATGTCATGGAAGCTGGACGTAAGCGTGTAAAAGAGCAGTTCAAAATTCGGGTAACTGCTGACAACCATGAAGTTATCAATAGTTCTGATATTGTCATTTTATCTGTAAAACCACAGTTCTATGCAGAGGTAATTGCCGAAATCAAAGATGATGTTCGTGAAGATCAGATCATTATCACAATCGCACCAGGCAAAACTTTGGCGTGGTTAAAGGAACAGTTTGGTAAAAATGTAAAAATTGTCCGTACAATGCCAAATACTCCGGCGCTTGTGGAAGCAGGTATGACTGCCGCATGCCCGAATGAATATATGACAAAAGAAGAGATTGCTTATGTCCTCACACTTCTGGAGAGTTTCGGACGCGTTGAGATCATTCCAGAGCGCCTGATGGACACCGTCGTTTCTGTTAGCGGAAGCTCCCCGGCTTATGTATTTATGTTTATCGAAGCTATGGCTGATGCAGCCGTTTCCGGTGGTATGCCAAGAGCTCAGGCTTACCAGTTCGCTGCCCAGGCAGTTCTTGGAAGTGCGAAAATGGTTCTGGAAACCGGAAAGCATCCAGGTGAGTTAAAAGATATGGTATGTTCCCCGGCAGGAACAACTATTGAAGCTGTCCGTGTCCTGGAAGAAAAAGGCTTCCGCAGCTCCGTAATTGAAGCCATGAAAACTTGTGAAGAAATTTCCAAGAGTATGTAAAAAATTTTTTATTTTGCAAAAATGTCTTGATATTATCATAATTTTGCAATATAATTTAATCAAATTTTTATTGTATTATTAATTTTACCCAACCCAAATTTTAAGTGCGAACAGCACTTAATCAAACATTGTGGTCGCCCGGTTCCTCAATTAACTTGGCAACAACAAAAAGGAGACGCTTCAGATTCTATTATAAATCTGAAGCGTCTCCTTTTTACACAGCTATATCAGATGTGAGATGACTCATCTATCCCAAAATTCTTATCTACCAGATAACTGTACTCGCGAAATGCTTCTTCCTGCTCAAATCCTTCGCGCAGAGATTCCCGCAATCCTTTGTAATACCAGCCAATCATGTTCTTTTCTTTCATTCGGAAACGATTCCACAACTCTTCTCCCATGACCGGATAATCCCTGTCGATATCACGGATATTAGAAAGCTTGTCTGCCAGACCAATCATACGCACCTCATACGGTGCATATTTTAAATGCTCAATCGTATGACTCTTGCGCTCAAACCATGTTTTTGACTTGTCTTCACTCTCCTGAGCCACCAGCGCTGCCACACGCTCAGAAAACTCCTGCGCCAGTACTTCCCGTGTAATTCCCTGGCAATCCTCGATTGTATCATGCAAAAGCGCTGCACTGATAATCTCCTCATCAAAAGTCAGTGTTGCGACAATCTCACCCACCTCCAATGGATGAACAATATACGGTCTTTTCGTCCCTTTTCGGAACTGCCCCTCGTGTGCCTTTGTAGCAAATGCAATCGCACGGGCGACCATCTGCCCTTTCTTTTCTAATTCGTTCAAAATTTTATCCCCATATTCGCTGCCAGTCAACTGTCTTATTGATAAGTCCTATATTACAAGCGTGCTTATCAACTATTATTTAAATAATAGCATCTCGTTCTTCAAATATCAATCATTCCAGTATATAATAAATATAAATATGTATTTATAAGATGATGTTGTGGATTTTTGCCTCAACTGTAATGCATAAAAACATTTTTCCTGGAGGTCATTATGTCTGAATATACACAAAAATATGCATTTGTTACCGGCTCTTCCCGTGGCATCGGACGTGCAATCGCCCTTCGACTCGCGGCTGAGGGCTATCATATCTTCCTGAACTGTTCCCGCTCTTTTGATGCACTGGAAGAAACCAGACAAGAAATTGAAAAGATTGGCACATGTACACTGGTGCCAGGTGACATTGGAAATCCTGATACTGTGCGGAAAATCTTCCATACGATTGCCAAGACCTGTGACCATCTGGATGTACTGGTAAACAATGCCGGGATTTCCCACATCGGGCTTCTCATGGATATGACTGATGAAGACTGGGACAAGGTGCTTTCCAGTAACCTCTCCTCCGTCTTCTACTGCTGCCGCGCTGCCATTCCTCCTATGCTGTCACACGGAAGCGGAAGGATCATCAACATTTCCTCCATGTGGGGCGTAAACGGTGCATCCTGTGAAGCGGCTTACTCTGCTTCCAAAGCCGGTGTCGGCGGGCTCACCCAGGCACTTGCCAAAGAACTGGCAAGAAGTAAAATTCCAGTCAATGCTCTTGCATGTGGTGTCATCGATACCGAAATGAATAAACAATTAGACGAAGCAGAACGGGCAGAACTTGCGGAAGATATCCCTGCCGGACGCTTCGCCACCCCTGAAGAAGTTGCTGAAATGGTGTGGAAACTAATCTGCGCGCCAGAATATCTCACCGGACAGATTATCACATTTGACGGGGGATACTTATAAAAAAAAGATGCACGACTGCAGAATCTTTTTCTGCAATCATGCATCTTTTTATTGATAAATTCTTATTTATGGTCTCTGACCCATTCCACCTTCCAGTGTCAGTGTCTCACCACTCATATATTTGAAGTCAGGAGATGCAAGCTGTACACACACTCTTCCGATCTCTTTCTCTGCGTCTGCATAGTGACCTGCCGGCGGCATCTTTACATTTGCCTTAAATGCGTCCGGATAAGCCTGCTCGAATTTCTCAAGCTGTGCAGTCCATGCAAGTGGGCATACGATATTGACATTGATTCCATCCGGTCCCCACTCAGTTGCTGCAACTCTTGTAAGTCCACGGATTCCTTCTTTTGCTGCCGCATATGCACACTGACCATAATTACCGAAAAGTCCCGCACCGGAAGCAAAGTTGATAACGCTTCCTTTTGTCTCTTTCAAGTATGGATAGCATGCCTGCATATAATAAAATACTGCATACAATCCTGAATACATTGCCAGATTGAACTGTTCCTGCGTATGATCTGCCAGTGTAACTCCGGATGCAGAAGCCTGTGCATTGTTGATCAGCACATCGATTCGCCCAAATGTATCGATTGCCTGTTTCACAACATTGTCAACAACTGCTTTATTGTCTGCGCCTGCAGATACGTCTGCCTGTACCGGAAGTACTTTGATTTCGTACAGTCTCTCTAATTCTTCTTTTGCATCTGTCAGTTTCTGCACATTACGTCCTGTAATAACAAGATTTGCCCCCTCTTTTGCATATGCAGTTGCGATTCCATATCCGATAGATCCACATCTGCCATCACTTAATACCGCGCGTCCCGCTCCTGTAATGATTGCTGTCTTACCTGTTAAAAATCCCATATTTCCTTCTCCTTTCAGTAAGCCTTTTCTTGTATAACGTACCATATCACATTTTTACACTCAATTCAATGTTATTTTACTATTTTTCACAATTTTCTATAAATAATACGATCGATAGTTAAAAAACAAACTATTTTCATCAAATTGAGTTAATATTATATCAAATATAGATAATTTGACACTTCCTGCTATGTAACTAAAAAAGGTCCACCGGACCTTTTTGTCGTATGCTTGGCAACGAAAAAGGCGCCATACAGCCAATGTCATGAAGTTAACATTAGCCATATAGCGACCTTATACTTACATTTCTTATTATTTACACTTCTATTCTTACATATCTTTTTCTTCGTATTTTTTATATTCATCAAACTGCGCAAGAATTGTCTCGTCCGGTGCTTTTGTAACCATACTGATGAGTACGATAAAGCACAGGCTGATAACAAATCCGACTAACAAAGAATAAATTCCTGTTGCATTTCCGATTGTCTGTCCATTTACAATTGGAAGATAATCCCAGATCAGCACAGTCGCTGCTCCGGACACCAGTCCTGCCACAGCTCCCGGAAGATTCGTTCTGCGCCAGAAGAGGCTCATAACGACAAGTGGGCCAAATGCTGCTCCAAGTCCTGCCCATGCATCAGATACCAGGTCCATGATAGAACTGTTCGGATCCCATGCGATGAAAAATGCTAATACAGCTACGCCAAATGTTGTCAGACGTGCTACATTTAATACCTTCTTATCAGAAGCTTCCGGATTCAGAATGTTCTGGTAAATGTCTTTAGATACGGAAGAAGAACATACCAGAAGCTGTGAATCTGCAGTTGACATTACAGCTGCCAGAATTCCACAGATAAATAATCCTGCAATAAATGGAATCGGAATCTTTTCAATGAAAACCTTCTGGATCATCTCAATAAATACTGACTCTGCTGACGGTGCTCCCTCTGTTACTCCGAGAATCTCCGGATAGAGAAAAGCACGTCCGAGCAGTCCGATCGCAATCGTAAATCCAAGGGAAAGTACAACCCACACAATTGCAATTGCTGAAGATTTCTTCAGTTCTTTCTCGCTGCGGATTGCCATAAAACGAATCAGGATATGTGGCATACCACAATATCCAAGTCCCCATGCCATATTAGAAATAATCTCTACCGCTGTGATCGGATGATCTCCATTATATGTAAAGCTTAAGTAATTGTCCGGATTCACTCCTGTATTTGCAAGCATGTTATGAAAATCACCACCTACAAATCCCCATGCCAGCACCGGTACTGCAAGAATTGCAATCAACATCAGTAATCCCTGGAAGAAATCTGTAGAACACACTGCAAGAAATCCTCCCATAAATGTGTAGATCAGAATAACTGCTGCACCCAGAAATAAAGCTATATGGTAATCCAATCCAAATACAGTGTTAAAAAGCTTACCTCCGCTTGCCAGCGCGGAAGCTGTATATACCAGAAAGAAAATGACGATAATAACTGAAGAAATACCAAGTAAAATCTTCTTTTCATCGTGATAACGGTTTCCGAAAAATTCCGGAAGCGTCATAGAATTTCCCGCTACAATTGTATATGCACGAAGTGGTCTTGCGATAATAAGCCAGTTAGCAATCGTTCCAAGTCCAAGTCCTACGGCGATCCATGCCTGCCCGGTTCCAAGTGCATATACAGAGCCCGGAAGTCCCATCAGCAGCCAGCCGCTCATGTCAGATGCCTGTGCAGACATCGCAGCTACCGGAGCGGAAAGTCCTCGTCCTCCGAGGAAGAAATCGTCTGCCCCCTTCGTCTGTCTCATGCTCCAGATCCCAATTCCGATCATTCCCAAAAGATAGACGCCAAATGCAATTAATATAGATACTGTTGTTGTCATGTTCTCTCTCCTTTTCTATAATCAAAGAACGCTCTCACTTTCGAGAGCATTGTATTAATTATACTAAAAAATGAATATTTGTCAATATATGCTTTCTTGCCCGTTAACGTCACCTGGTAACGACCCGGTAACATTATTCATCTGTTTCATCCGTTATACATGAAACATCAGGTCTTAGTGCTTTGTCTATTTTGCATAATCTTTTTCTCTGTTTTTTATATTTTTTGGTTAATCATAATATTGTGCGGGTGCTATACTACAGTTGTAACAAATAGAACTCATAAAATTATTCAGACTTGGAGGAAAAGATAAATGAATACTTTAAAAGCTGAAAAAAGAACACTTGCCGTAAAGGCAAAAAAATTAAGAAGAGAGGGCTATGTTACCGGTAACGTATTCGGCAAAGAGATGAAAGAGTCCATTCCAGTAAAAATGGATGCTGCCGCAGTTGACCGCCTGCTTAAGACGAGCAATAAAGGAAGCCAGATCATGTTGGATATTGACGGCGAATCCCACAATGTATTGATCAAAGAGGTTGATTATAACCCATTAAAAGGCAGAGTAGATGAGATTGATTTCCAGGCTCTTGTCAAAGATGAAGTTGTACATTCTGTTGCAGAGATTGTTCTTGTAAACCATGACAAACTTGCATCTGGTGTATTGCAGCAACAGTTAGAGGAAGTTTCTTATAAAGCACTTCCATCTGCACTTGTTGACAAAGTTGAGATTGATGTAGCAGAACTCCGTATCGGCGATACGATTAAAGTAAAAGATCTGTCACTTGCACAGGATAAAGATGTCCACTTGGTTACAGATCCTGAGACAACTGTTGTTACTGTAACTGAATCACATATTGCAATTGCTGATGACGAAGACAGTGAAGAGGCTGAGTAATCCCAGTATCGGATCATTTTCAAATTGAATATTTTGTATCTGAACAGATATCATAATTGAAATTTGTCAGACATTCATAAAAAATGAAGGCTCCTTAAGTGGGAGGCTTCATTTTTTATAAAGAGGACATAGCATTTTAAATAAACACTATGTCCTCAATTAACATTCTTATTCTATTATTCTTATTCCACTGTTACACTCTTTGCAAGGTTTCTCGGCTTATCTACGTCTAATCCCTTTGCCACGCTCACATAATATCCCATCAACTGTAATGGAATAACTGCAAGTGATGTTGCAAAATGTGGATCTGTCTTTGGAATATAAACAGTGAAATCTGCTGTATCCTCAATATTGTAATGACCAAATGTAGTCAATCCCATAAGGTACGCTCCACGGCTCTTACATTCTACCATATTGCTGACTGTCTTCTCATAGAGATCTGGCTGTGTCAGCACTCCGATTACCAGTGTTCCATCTTCAATCAGAGAAATGGTTCCGTGTTTCAACTCTCCTGCTGCATATGCCTCAGAATGGATATAACTGATTTCTTTCATCTTCAGGCTGCCTTCCAGACTGATTGCATAATCAATTCCTCTTCCTACGAAAAATGCGTCTTTTGCATTAGCCTGCTTTGCTGCGAACCACTGGATTCTCTCTTTATCTGCAATAATCTTACTGATCTTATCCGGAATTGTCTGCAGCTCTTCAATATATCCTGTATACTGTTCTTCCGTAATCTGTCCACGAACCTTTGCAAACTGAATTGCAAGTGCATAAGTTGCGATCAGCTGTGTGCTGTAAGCTTTTGTTGTAGCTACAGAAATCTCCGGTCCTGCCAGTGTATAGAATACATTGTCTGCTTCTCTTGCGATAGAAGATCCGATCACATTTACAATACCAAGTGTCTTAATTCCCATCTCCTTAGATTCGCGGAGTGCTGCAAGGCTGTCTGCAGTCTCTCCGGACTGGCTGATGATAATGACCAGACCTTTTGGATCTAAGATTGGATTACGATAACGGAATTCGCTTGCCAGTTCCACACGTACCGGAATTCTTGCCAGGTCTTCGATGACATACTGTGCTGCCATACCTACATGATAAGCAGATCCGCATGCTACGATATAAATCTGGCTGATCTCTTTCATCTCCTCTTCGGATAATCCTACTTCCGATAAATCAATTGCTCCATTTTTCAGGACAGAATTCAAAGTGTCAGAAACTGCTTTTGGCTGCTCATGGATCTCTTTCATCATGAAATGCTCAAATCCAGCCTTTTCCGCTGCTTCTGCATCCCACTCGACCGTCTTCAACTCTTTCTGAATCTCGTCTCCGTCCAGATTATAAAATGTAATCTCTCCTTTTCTTACGCGGGCCATCTCAAGATTTCCGATGTAATACACATTTCTTGTATATTTCAGAATAGCCGGAACATCAGATGCGATGTAAGAATTCTCACCATCTACACCAAGTATCATCGGGCTGTCTTTTCTTGCCACATAAATCTCTCCCGGATAATCCTTAAACATCATTGCCAGTGCATAAGAACCACGAATACGGATCAATGCATGATTGATTGCATCAACCGGTGTACCAAGATATTTCTTATAATAATAGTCAACTAATTTTACAGCAACTTCTGTATCTGTTGCTGAATAAAAAGAATAACCTTTACGAATCAGCTTATCTTTCAGTTCCTGATAGTTCTCTATAATACCATTGTGAACTGCTACAACATTGCCATCATCACTGACGTGCGGATGTGCATTTGTCTCAGATGGCTCTCCATGAGTCGCCCATCTTGTATGTCCGATACCACATGTTCCAGGTACGGATTCTCCGCCATTCGTCTTCTCAGACAGAACTTTCAGACGGCCTTTTGCTTTAATTACTTCTGTCTCTTTCTCTCCATCTCTTACTGCGATTCCTGCTGAATCATATCCTCGGTACTCCAACTTAGAAAGACCATCCAACAGAATTGGTGCTGCCTGCATATCACCTGTAAATCCTACAATCCCACACATACTATAACTCCTTTCACTGCGTCTCTTGTATATGTACACTTCAAGACTCCCTCGTGAGCCCCGATACGAAATCCGGTATCTAAAAAAGCTTTTTTGCGACCAGATTCCTCTTATTTGTCATTATATAGTCAATTCTACAATCCGTGTAAGTATACCATAGAAGCTTCGCTGGCGCAAGAGATGAAGCTGATTCAAACTATCTTTGTAATTGAGACTCAATTGTAATTGAATTTGCTTTGCCAGAGTGTATATAATATGATGACTGTCGATGAAATCGAGACATTTTTATATTAACATCTCCTGCTCGATTTCCATCTTATTTTCCAATATACACTGTTTCAGTACTTCTAATTTACCGGCATTCAAAGCTTCTAACTTTTTCTGCTTTTTGCTGCATAGCTTAATTCCTTTTTCCTTTTCCAACGCTGCCTTATAAGAGGGAACGTCCATCTTCCATGGAATCAGATTTGGGAAAATATTCTTTTCATTATACAAAAAAATCTGTATTCCACCGTAATCCATATCTCCCCAATGATAACACTGGATTTCTTCCGGTGCTGTCTTCATTAACATTTGCAAAAAGCGAACTTCCTTTGGCGAAAAGTAGCCATGACAAAAGATATATAAAACTTTTGGATCATATTCCATGCTTTCATAATTCGCTTTATTCTCAATCACAATGATTTTTTCAACACTATTTCGTAAGTTTGGTACGGCATGCTCTAATGTCTGTGCATTAAGTACCGTTCCATAATAATTCAAGGAAGTGTCGATTTTCTTCTCTATCGCTGTGCCGTTTCGATCTGTCATGCAATACTCCACGGCACCTTTCCATTCTAATGTCTGAGAATAACTTAATATTCCATGTGCTGCCAGTATCTCATCATCTGACATGCCTTCTTCATATTGCGGAGAGTATTTCAAAGCTTCGATAACTGCACCTTGATAAATGCGTTCGAAAACTTTAGATGGCGTGATATCATTTTTCTTTTCAAATACTTTGGAGCTGAACACGCGCTTCCATTCCGGTTCTTTCAGATCAGCTAACGCTTTCAGACACTTAAGGAATTCTTCGTCCTCCGCTTTGGATAACTCTTTCGTATTCCCTTTATTCAACTGTTCCAGCACATGATTACAATAAGCGAACAGACAGCTTCCGGATACATCCTCCTGCAGTTTGCACACTCTTGTTATTGCCTGTAACTGGCGTTCTCTAGGATCAATGACCCCAATTAAGTCACATAATCCAGGAATTACTTCTACCCGATAATCAATCCTCGTAATATCCGTATTCATTTCTCTCCAGTCAAAATGCAGATATTCTTCTCCGCCTAATGCTGGAATTCTTTCCAAAACTTTTGCCTGTCTGACCAGTTCATCTCTGCCACCCACTATTTTCAAAAGATCCCCATCCACCTTTGGGTGCTTCATTCCTAAGAGATTTCCTATGCGATAGTCCTTTGTATTTGTCTTATCGATTAGCCATTTTGCCAACGGCAGATTCTTTTCATTATATTCCATATTTTATTCTTCGCTTTTCATCATAACCTTACATTTCTTTTTATACACAACTCATTTTGCTCCGACATTTCTGGCTACCAATTTTATTGTACCATTTTACCAACCGCTTCTTCTATTTCTATTGTCTTTTCAATATACAAAAAGAGACCGAATTTTTTCAAGTTCTGCCTCTTTTCTTTTGCTCTACTCTTATTTTATCCCTGTACTCAATCCTTAATCTCTTTTAAAGATATCTCGTGTGTATACTTTTTCTTTTACATCGTCCAGACTACTATCATATCTGTTGGCGACAATTGCCTGGCTTTGTTTCTTAAATTCTTCCAGATCATTGACTACTTTACTTCCGAAGAATGTTGTACCATTTTCCAGTGTTGGCTCGTAGATAATTACCGTTGCTCCTTTTGCTTTGATACGCTTCATAACTCCCTGAATAGATGACTGACGGAAGTTATCGGAATTAGATTTCATTGTAAGACGGTAAACGCCTACGACTACTTCTTTTTCTTTACTTGCATCGTAATCATCATTAGCCTCATAAGCACCTGTCATCTCTAACACATGTTCTGCAATGTAATCTTTTCTTGTTCGGTTAGATTCTACGATTGCAGTCATCATGTTCTGTGGAACATCCTCATAATTTGCCAAAAGCTGCTTTGTATCTTTCGGCAGACAATAACCACCATAGCCGAAAGACGGGTTGTTATAATGACTTCCGATTCGTGGATCCAGACATACACCATCAATAATCTGCTTCGTATCCAGCCCTTTCATCTCTGCATAAGTATCCAGCTCATTAAAGTAAGATACACGCAGTGCCAGATATGTATTGGCAAACAACTTCACGGCCTCTGCCTCAGTGAATCCCATAATCAGAGTATCAATGTCTTCTTTTATTGCACCTTCCTGTAATAATCCGGCAAATGTATTCGCTGCTTTGACAAGTCTTGCATTCTCCACATCTGTTCCAACAATGATACGTGATGGATACAGATTATCATAGAGCGCCTTAGACTCTCTTAAGAACTCTGGGCTGAAAATGATATTATCGCAATGAAATTTTTCTCGAATGCTTGCCGTATAGCCTACCGGGATTGTAGATTTGATCACCATAATCGCATCCGGATTATACTCAATAACTAATTTAATAACAGCTTCTACCGCTGATGTATCAAAGAAATTCTTTTTAGAATCGTAATTTGTCGGTGCTGCGATTACAACAAATTCTGCATCTTTATATGCTGATTTCGCATCTAATGTTGCTGTCAGATTTAAATCTTTCTCTGCCAGATATTTTTCAATATAATCATCTTGAATTGGTGACTTCTTCTGATTGATCAATTCCACCTTTTCCGGGATAATATCTACTGCCCATACCTCATTGTGCTGTGCCAATAATGTCGCAATTGATAATCCTACATATCCTGTTCCTGCTACTGCAATCTTCATGACTTTTATTTCTCCTTTTACATACCTTTCATATTTTTCTCAGGTAATATGTACCTATGCCTGGTTCTTCATAATCTCCTGCACCGCATCATAGCTGGCACGGTCTCCAATATCATGTCGTTTTCCACTCATCGTCCATGCATAGACATCTGTCTGATGGCTGAGCCATGCTGCGAAACTTCCCGGTGCATCTGTACTGCAACCAGCTTTAATTGCCTCATCGATCCGTGCCACATCTTCTTCTCGATAACAATAAAATGGCGGCACTGCCAAATTCCCCTTCGGCACCTCTGGTTTTTCTTCATAAGAAATAATTTTGTCTTCTGCATCTTTTACAATAATTGCCGTCTTCTGCTGCCGCTTCAAATCATTTTCCTCATGACACATCACACACGGCGCCTGCTTTTTCTGGCTAAACTGAATGAACTCACGGAACGAGAAATCTAAAAGGTTATCTCCTGCAATTACAAGAAAACTTTCTCCACTTCTCCCTTTTATAGCCTCCAGCGCAACCTGGATATCCTTCACTGCCCCAAGTCTGTGCTCATTATCCGTAGAACCATCATCCACAAGAATTACCGGCTTTTTATAATTTAAAGTCTCTTTCCAACCTTCAAAATATCCAATAAATTTGTGATTACTTACAATCACATATCCCGTAATCTCTTCCTGCTCTTCTAAGTCATCTAAAAGCCAGTTCAAAATCGGCTTCTCATTCACCGGAAGCAGCGGCTTCGGAAAATTCTCTGTCAACGGGTACAATCTCGTAGCATACCCAGCTGCTAAAACAATTGCTATCATAATAATACTCAACCTCTTTTTAAGAAAATCTTAAGAGGGTCTGACCCCCTATTTATAAAATTCCGCATACCACTGTGCAAATTTTCTTAAGCCTTCTCGCAGGCTTGTCTGTGGTTTAAATCCAAAGTCTTCTTCTAATGCTGTGGTATCTGCGTATGTTACCGGCACATCTCCCGGCTGCATTGGTACTAATTTTTTGTGCGCGTCAAAATCATAATCTTCCGGAAGTACGCCTGCGCTGATCAGTTCCTGTTGTAAAATGTCTACGAATTCCAGTAAGTTTTCCGGATGACTGTTTCCGATATTGTAAACTGCATAAGGTGGAATCGGTAACCCATCCTCGCCATTTTTCTTCTCCGGAGCTGCCTGCATTACGCGCTTTACTCCCTCTACAATATCATCTACATATGTAAAATCCCGCTTGCAATTTCCATAGTTAAAGATCTGTATCGTATCTCCGGCGCGAAGTTTATTTGTAAATCCGAAATATGCCATATCTGGTCTTCCCGCCGGTCCGTAAACTGTAAAGAACCGAAGCCCTGTCGACGGGATGTTATATAGCTTGCTATATGCATGTGCCATCAACTCATTGGATTTCTTTGTAGCTGCATATAAAGAAACCGGGTTGTCTACTTTGTCTTCTGTCGCATATGGCACCTTTTTGTTGCTTCCATATACAGAGGAGGATGAAGCATAAACCAAATGCTCCACTCCATTAGCTCCGTCATCATAAGAATGACGGCAAGCCTCCAAAATGTTATAAAATCCTATCAGATTGGACTCAATATATACATCTGGATTTGTAATTGAGTAGCGTACCCCTGCCTGAGCTGCAAGATTTACAACAACTGCCGGCTTATCCTCTGCAAATATCCGATCGATCAGCGCTTTGTCTGCAATAGATCCTTTGATAAATTTCCAAGTAGAACTTTCCTGCTTTCCTACCAGTTCTTCTATCTGGGTCAGACGATACTCTTTAATAGACACATCATAGTAATCATTCATATTGTCGATTCCTACAATATGTACCGGATGTACCTCCCGCAAAAGCTCCATAACAAGATTCGATCCAATAAATCCAGCAGCACCGGTTACTAAAATCACTTTATTCTCTAATGACACATTTTTAACTTTCATGATATTACCTTTCCCATACATTATGTGCATTTTTTGTCACTGTTCCATTATAGTACATATATGATATTTTTTCTATATCAAGAAGTTTCTTTTCTCTTTTTCTTAACTGTTTGACAGATTCTGTCACATACACTAAGGCAGGAGATACAACTTCCTGCCTCGCTCAATATTCTAACCTTTGTTTCTTTAATTGCGTATATATATCTACTAAAGTCTCACTCCATCCGCACTCTCACATACATATGCAGAATATCTTCCTTCTAACTCTGGAAATGCTTTCAAATATTCTTCTGTGACTTTCGCTTTAATATCTTCTACCTTTTCCGGATCAACAAGAGCCATACAACATCCTTTGAATCCTGCCCCTGAGAAACGTCCACCGTAAATGCCATCTGTATTCCGCATGATTTCATATAATTTTTTCAGTTCATCACAGCCACATTCATAACTGTATATAGAAGACTTTCCACTTTCAAATACAAGCTGTCCATAACCTTCCAAATCACCTTTTCGCCACAACTCGGCTCCTTTTTCTGCCCGTGCAAATTCGCTGTAGTAATGTTCCGCACGTCTGCGCCATAGCTGTGGCAAATGATCCTTATAAGCCTCGAATACTTCATACGGCACATCACGCAATCTTGTATCTGCAAATGTTCCATAATCCATGCCAGCATATCCCATCAACGCATACGCTGCCGCCTTACATTCATCCTGACGCAGGTTATATTTTGAATTCTTCAGCGAACGCTCCAGACCAGAAAAGAAAATCGCAATCTTATACGGCTTCATACTCTGACTGGTCGGGATCAACTCATAGCTGTCATCTTTCGTATCCAGATACAGAAGATGATTCTTTTTAGAAAGCACTTCACAGCTCTGATCCAGCTTACCGCAAGACACTCCTACATACTGATTCTCCGCTGCCTTTGCAGTTAATATAAGTTCCATCGGTTCCAGATGAATATCATTCACCTTACATAATGCTGACAAAAAGCAGATAATAACTGACGCTGAGGAAGACAGTCCACCAATCGGAAGACTCCCTTCAATCACACCAGACAATCCTATCTTCAACCGATACTTTTCTCCTAACATCTTAGCTGCACCACGAAGATAATCCGCCCAATCTCCCTGCTTCTCCTCCGGCACTGCATTTACAAAAAACTGCGCACGCTTCGGAAAATTCAAAGACTGTAATTCAATGATACCATTCTGCTTCGGATGGTAAGCCATATGTATTCCTTTATCAATCGCAAGACCATTGATCTTACCGTACTGGTGATCGATATGCGCTCCTAATGGGCTTATTCGATAAGGGCAAAATGCCACATCAAACGGCTCCTGATGATATAATCCCTCGTACACCTCTACACACTTCAACTTCATAACTTTATCCTTTCTATTCTCATTCGTATCCACATATTCTACCTCTAGTAATATGTACTTTTACTATAAGATTAAATTAATTCCTTTACGAACCGAACCATATCATATTTTTTCTAGTATATTCCCAACTTACTCCATCGACTGTACTATTTCCCTTACACCTTTGGCTATTTCTAAATAAGCATCGTCTTTACGTTCATACTGTTCAATCGATTTTCCATCCTTTGGAAATGCCAAAAAATTTTTTAAAGGAGTTTCGTCCCACATACACGCTCTTACGATTACCGGAATTATCTTACATTCTCCACGCTTTTCTCTTTCTATAGCCTTTTTCATTTCGATATCATAACAATAATAAGAATCCAAGAAGTCAGAACTCAACATAAAAATAATAATGTCACTTGTATTGAGCTCTTCTTGTATTATTTCATTTAATCTGCTTCCTGCTTCCAATTTCCTATCATTCCAAGTTTCAACACGTCCATTATTTCTTAATGGTGCAAAATGTTTGTCCAATTCTTTTTTATATTCTTCATCTTTATGCGAATATGATAAAAATACTCTCGGCTTTTTCACTTGTCTTTCAACTCCTATAGCTTCATAATCTATCTGTCTAATCTCGTCTTGACGTACATTTCTTTTGTATTCCACAAAACTTCTAATCTGACTATTTATTGCGGTATATTCTTCTTTATAATCCATAACTGCCTGTTTATCTATTTCATATAATACTTCTGCTTTGCTTTTGATATCGTCTTTATTATATTTTCTTTCACACTCACTACATTGAAAGTCCTCTGTCAATAGCAATCGATGATAAACAGTACAATCATTCCCACATTCACATTGAAAATCATATTTTTCTTCTATTAAGTTCTCTTCTACCAATTCTCGAATAAATTTACTACACTCATCCGAATCTATCTCTAACCATTCCTCCAATTGATGTTGATATACACATTTCAAACTATTACATGACACATTTTTGATTATTTTCCTTAACTTTTCCAATAGAACCTTGTTCATACAAATTATAAATCTCCTCTGCAAGCCCTAAATCCTCACTTGTAAATCGTATATTGGATAATACCTTTATTCCTACATACTGCTCTTTTGTAGCATCATAAGACAACTCTATTTTTCCTCGTGCCCGATCATGCTCAATCCATAATCGATCCACCAATTTTACATCTTCTAGTGATTTTTTTAATGACAAAAAAGTTTTCGTACAAAAAACAGGTATCTCGCTCGTTTCACTACTCAAAATAGTTAACACATGTTCGAGATCTTTAAATTTTATTTTTGATACAATCATATGGATTCCCATATTCCAAATATCTTCATACGGTACATCAAAAAAATAATCACTAATGCATATTTTTTCAAACATTTTTTTCATTTCATCTTTAAAATCAAATACATTTTCTTTTAAGCAAACTGTATTTTCCCGATATTCAATATTTTTAAGCGGCAATCCCGTCAATACTTTTTGTTGAAATTTCTCTATTTCTTCATCTAAACAGTTAATCCTATTAAACGCTGGTATTTTCTTATATACTTCTGTTACTATCCCCTGGCTCATATTATGTAACGTTTTCTTATGCTGTACTCCAAATGATTTTGTTTTCACACCAAACCCCATTGATAATATTGAAGCAATATGATCCAAACGTTCTTCAGCTTTATATCCATCCCTTAATCCTTGCCGATTCCAAGCTTTTATTATCACACATTTCTTCTTCAAATCTATATCTATTGGATAATATGCTCCTGTCGCATGTATCTTTCCTTTTTCCTCAACTTCCGCATAGGCTGTAAAAAGGATTCGAATTCTTGTTACATTGCCACGATAATCAAATTCCGAAGATATTGCTGCAATTCTTTCCGGTTCTTTATACGACGGAATACTCGTCATAATATTTTTGAATTCCAGACTATTTATACCATAATTTTCTCTCAACTGATTTAACCAATTTTCAGAATCTTTCAACTTATATGCATTATCTATTTTATAAACCCGAATACTTTTTCGCTTTCCAAAAGATAATTCATCAAACAAGAAATTCTCAAAATCATCTATATCTAATCGCTCTCGTGCAATTAAATCATTCACCCAATATTCAACAGCTTTTCCTTCATCTTCTTTTGCATATTTTTTACTCTTTAAATATGTATTGATATAATCCGTACCCACATTAGCAACTATCATACCGCTTAATGTTAACATAACTCTTCCTCACGCGTTTTACTTATCAACTTTGTTATCACATTTTCTTTTTTATCTTCTGTGCATTATTTTCAATCTCTATATACTTTCCCGTATCACTCATAATCCATAAAAGATTGATATCAAATTTTTTCTCAGTAAGTTTTTTTGCAAGACTCTTTTCTTTTATTAAATCTGTTTTATATTCTTTCTCTGATTTACTTCCTAAGAGTTCTTTTATCTGCCGGATATTACAACATCTTATAAGTTCATCTTCTAAATTTCTTACCTGAATTACACAAATCACCTCCGAAACAACCTTTTCCTTATGCAGGAAATTAATGTTATCTTTTAATATTTGCAAATTTCCGGCATCTGCATCAAATATTAATACAACAGTTGTTCCTGGTTTTAGATTCATAACTCTCAGCCTCGTCAGCTTCTGTTGGGTAACATTAAATACCTGCGATTTTCCGGATACAATTAATTTCATATCGCTCTTCAATACATCCACTAACTTTTTCTCATCTTCCCCTTCAACAAAATATTGATAATATTTTTCTTTTCCCATTAACATTCCTCTTTTGAAAATTCACTTATTTCAGCAATTTCATATACATATTCCAAATTAGGAGATGTAGCAAATAAGTCATTATCTATTGCTCTTCTAATAGAATCTGTATTTCTCTTCAAATAATCTGATGCATACACACATTTTATAGGTTCTTCTTCATTATGTATATCCTTTTTCAAAAAAATGTATGAATGTTTCGGTAATGGAAGATCCATTATATCCGAATTATGTGTAGTAAAAAATAATTGTTCACCATTTCTCAGTCCATGAATCATTACATTTAAAAAGGCTTTTTCCAATTCACTGTGTATATAAGAAAATTTTTCATCGCAATAATAAAATCCACATTCTCCTTTATATATAGAATAAATCAAAGATGCGATATCTATTCCTGCTTTTGTTCCACTTGATAATATATTCTTTTTTATAACTTCTCCGTCCTGAACAAGCAAATCTCCAGACTGCATATGAACAATAAATGTATTCACAACTTCTTTTGATTTCTCTACACTTTTTATTGCTGGATCTAATGATTTTAACGTATACTCCATCACTTTTAAGAAAGAAGGATCTTGTGGAAATTCAACCGCTTTATTTCCCATATCTGATGGATATGTAAACATCCAGCCAATTGGATCGATTTTTTCAAGTTCCTCTGCATAATCTTCATTATACTCTAATGGAATTCTGTCTATCTTCGCAGCACAAGTCTCATACCTGTCCTTTTCCCCTATGTCAGTTACTCGCTTGCATACAAACACCTTCGGCAATTCGCCTTCTTCATCTGAAGGTTTTACCTTAATATCTAATCTATACATCCTCAATGAATGTCCTATAAAATCAACAGTTATAGACGCTTCTTTTTTTGTGTCTCCTACTTTCGAAACTATGGAATTGGCCTCTTTATTTTTTATAAAATTACATATACACATAAGGACTTTTCCAATCGAAGTTTTTCCAGTAGCATTTCCTCCCATTAAAATATTAACCTTTTTATATCTGAAGTTCGTCCTTTCCTGCAAATATTCATGATCAATATAAGAATCTACAATCTTTTTAGGATATGACATATTCATATGAAAATTTTTGAAAGCTAAAAAGTTATCGATTTTCAAATCCATTATTATCATTTTTCTTTCCTCTTTCGCATATTTGTTCGTATTTTTTGAACTAATAACCATCTTCATCTTACTATTTTTTCCCCTTTTTTTCAATACTATTACCATAATATTAGGAAAAAAATTATCGAAAATAGTAGATTATATTCATACTATTTTTTACCAAAGATTATTTTCTCTATATTGATATTATCATTTATGATTATTTTCAAAGTAATGCGGCTACCTCCGCATTACTCTTTATCACGTATACTTACTTCTATGTGTTTTCCCAATGCATTCGCATACTTTTCCAGCATCAACAATGTCGGGATTCTTGTCCCTCCCTCAAACCTTGCTATATTCGATGTTCTCACACCGGTTATATCCGATAATTCCTGCTGCGTTAGTCTCTGTCTCTTTCTTTCCTCCACCAATTGTCGTATCACTTCGGAAGAATCCTGCTGCACTGCTGATTGAATCATATCCGCATATGCCAGCAACCTTTTCTCTCTTTTTTCCTTTTCATTCTGATATTCTTCTCTGTTCTCTTTCATCCGATCCGCTTCCTACTATCAATTTTATTGAATTATATCATTAATGATATGAAGTTGCAATACCTTTTAACAACTTAAGATTTTCTTAATGGGGTCTGACCCCTTCAGTCTCTAGAAATTTCCCATACGCCCTAACGCTGTATTACCATTTTCTGCATTTATCAATACTTTTTAAAAATATTGTTTCTACCCATTGCGCCTCTCTTCTATTTATTATAGAGTTTTCTACTCATCTCTTTAATCTTACATATCTGGTAATAAATCTACTTCTCTTAAATTTATGTTTCCATACTTCTGTTCTACTACATCATCTAATTTTTTCAATTCCTTCGTATATTCATTTGCTAAAATATCTCTTTTTGCTAGAGAATGCTTCCTAATTGAATTTTCCAAAAGCTGCCTTTTTACTGCATACCACTGTTTATCTCTGAAATTTTTCGGTACATTATCTAATATTTCAATTGCTTTTTCCTCGTTATGTTTTTGATATCCAACATATCTTGCCTCAATATTTGTTAGTATAAATTTTCTTTTGCCACGTAAAACATTCTTTAGCGCAATCATTTCCTCTTCTGCAGTCAATGGTTCATCTATTATCTGATGATTTAACAAGCATAATTTAGCATCATATGTTTTTGAGTCATAATCCAACGCACGAATATAACATTCTTTTGCCTGTTCTTTATTGCCAAGTTGGTCAAAAACCCTTCCTTTTCTAAAAAATATTTGAGCCGGTTCTTTCTCAAATATAGATTGATTTTCTAATAATTCAATTGCCTTATCTGCACAGTCTTCTTTCTGTAACAATCTTGCCTCCAGCAAAATTACAAACACATTACTTTCATCTATTTTCTTTGCATTTTCTATTGCAATTTTAGCGTCACTAATATTATCCATTAAAATATAGCACTCTGCCAACTCCCTATAAGGTGAAAGATATCTTCTTCTATTAAGAATTGCAGTTTTGTATAATTCAATTGCCTTATTATATTTTCCTTGTTTCTTCTGTATTCTTCCCAATGCATAATAGTATCGAGCGGCATTATCTGCATTTTCTTCTAGTAAATTATCAAGAATTTTCTTTGCTTCATCATCTTCATCGAAACGTGTTAAACATAATGCCTTCACATATCTTGCTTCAACATTTTCACTATCAATCGTTATCAATTGTTCTGCAACCTTGTTCGCCTCTTCATATTCTCTATGATTATACATATCCCACATACTTGATGTTATGGTTGCAGTAAGTTCAGCTCTTACCTGTATTGCTTTATCTATTCTGCCATTAAGTGTTAAAATATGTACAGTAGCTGGTACCAATCTCATATAATTTATATCTTTTCTTTCAATTATGCGCAAAAGAGTTTTTTCCAACCTATCACAATATTCTTTACACTTTAAATCATTAAATGCAAGATCATAGAAATAATCTTCAACTAACAACTCCAATTTATAACAACCATCCTCGCTATATTTTACTATACCTGCAAAAAAAGCTTCATCTGAAAGCTTTGCAATACTATCTGAGAACTCTGGGAATACTAAAATGTATTCATTATTTCTTAAACGTGATTGACATAAAGCAACTATTTTTAAATATTCTAAACATTCATTAGATAATTCTGCATACGATATTAATTGTTTTGCCAAGCTAACCTTCAATGCTTGTATTTTTGGGGGCTGTTTTAGATAATAATCATATCCATGGTTTGCAATTCGATATGCTCCTAATTTAGCTCCTAATGGATATCCGTATAATCTTTTTGCAAATTCCAAATTTTTATTATCATCACCCGAAAAATTTTCTGGTAAATTATTCTTAATTATTTGAGCAATATTTGAATCTTCTAACCCTAAAACTGGCAACTGTCTCGTTGTGTCATAATAATTATAAGGTATATCTATATATCTGGATGTTGTCATAATTGTAGCATATGAAAACATTGGCGTATTTACAATTAAATCGGTAACAAATAACATATCTGAATTCATAGTTCCATCTTCATTCAACCACTTCTTTACATCTTTTAAAATTAACAATATATTATTTGCTGATATATATTCAATAAAATATTTTATATTTTCTTGTTGCTCAATTGTCGTTTTATTTTGATTTATCAAATTTTTTTTCGTTTTATTTGACATTTCAATTGCTAATTCTGCAATTCCTGGGATTAAATTAAAATCAATAATAATTCTTGACATTGCTTTATTAGGATATAACCATGTAAAAGCTTTTTCTGCCAAAGACGATTTTCCTATTCCCAGAATGCCTTGTAATATAATTAGCTTATATCCATCCCTAATTGATTCCTCAATATCGCCAATTTCTTTTGTTCTATTAACAAATTCCGAAAGTCTTGTTACACTACCTTCTTGAGAAAATATTTTTTCAACAATAATATCAGATGCCTTCTGTAAATCTTTTTTGTCAATATAATCATATTTATATGGTTGAAGCAATTCGGGTAAAGGTGTATTATCAAGAATAAAAATCATAAATTTACACTTATTTGCCATCATTCTAACAAAAGCAGCATTCAACTCTGCTCTAACCCAATTTGATTCGCATGCTTTTCGGCTCCAAAAAAGTACATAATGTGTTGCATACTTTAATCCTTCGTTAATTTTCTCTGGAATACTTTCTCCATTTTCAATATTCGCTGCATCATACCATGCATTTTGATTTTCAAGTTTTTGATGAACTAATCCTACTAAGTCTTTATCAGAACTTGTGTGTGACAAAAATGCTTTCATATCAATAACCTCCATTATATTTTACTACATTACATTTCCACCTAATCCTTATAAACATTTACCTTTCTTATCTTTGACTATTGTACCAAGTCGCTAACGCGACGGCTAGCTCAGGTTACAATAAATTTTCCACTCCTTTAAAATTAAAGTGGCAGTTTTTGAATTTATTTACTAGACTTAATTGTAACAGAGTTCCTGTATTACCGCTAATCCGTCACTTTCAGGATTCAGCATTATGACGGTGGATAATCCATCTGAAATGTCAGGATTTTCTGGCACCTCAGATGGATTATCCACATAGACCTGGCTAGTAAGTCGCTGCCATCCCTTCAAGGGGTGGCTCGGCTCGCTGGGTATAACCCCTTGACACCGGACAGCGTCTCAAAGCAGTACCGACTATGATGCGTTTACTGACAGTATTGTAATTAAAACTATTATATGCGAAATGAATAATTTTAGATATATAAATAGTAACCCAATAATAAGAGCATTTAGATGAACTAGGGTCTAACTTTGGTTTTTGCAGATATAAGACTAGAGCGTTTGTCAAATGCTTTATTTATATACAATTCAGGATTTTTTACAAAATCATTCCATTTGACCAATACGCAAAATCTATCTTCTTCACTCCATGAGCAACCATCTTTAGGTATATAGTAATTATAGCTGAATTCTTTTACAACTGTTGAGTCATTGATACATACAATGTTATGACTTTTTCCGCAGACAGAGCAAACTTCAGAACCTTTAAAAATTTTATCATACATGTTGGGTAAAACTATACCCAATATACCGTTTTTTGTGTTGTTTTCACCATTATATAAAGAAGCTTGAAGTTCTCGTTTGATATAGGCTTGATTTTCATATAATAAATTTTCAGCACTATATTCTCCGATTAAATGAATAGTAACCGTTGAATCTGACAAATAATCTTCTCTAATTTTCCTCATTATATAATCTTCATCAGTAGAGTTAATAGGGGTGTTTAAAGATTTATCAATCATATCTATTTTTAAATCTTCTTGTATATATTTTTTATACTTTTTATCTTCAGTTTTAAATGAAATGAAGCATTTATGTGACATATTAAATTTCTCCTATTTTTATTCACTTGGTAAACAAGATTTAATTAGATCTAAATTTTCAAAATATGTTTCTTTTTCCCAATTAGCAGATAAGTGAGTCAAAAAAAGTTTTTCGTATTTTTTATGATTTTCATTATCCCCAATAACATAGTAGCTGGTAGATAGTGTGGCATACATCCAGTAGTCAATTTCGCTCTTTTTAATTTCGGTTAAAAGTAAGTCAATAATTTCAGAATAAATTTTCTTGCTACTAAATTGTAAATAAATGGTTTCTTCTGCTGAAATGCCTTCTTTTTTTGTTTTAAAGAGAAGACAATTGGCATAGTTTTCACCAGTATAGTAATCATTACGGATTGTATATCCACGTTGATACATTTTTATTGCTTCTTCTAAGTAATCAAAATTATTATTTACTTTATATAATCTTTTGTAAATAGCCCCTGTTATTCCTAATGTTTCCAAATCTAATGAAGTATTAGGTGCTAATGTCATAATTACTTCAAGAGCTTTTTGCAAAGCTATTGTTTCATTAGGTTTTTTTGCTTTGTAAATAGCAAAAGCCAGTTGTTGAGTTACATAGTCATTATTTGGAATTGCATCGTGCAATTTGTTCCATATTTCTACAGAATCTTCAAAATTGTTTTGTTTTTTTAGTGAGTTAGCTTGCTCGATATAATTAAATATCGTTTGTTCCTTATGGAGAGCTTTTTCTAATATTTTTTCGTAATCACTATCATCTAAAGATGGCGGGGTTACGTTGGGTAAGTAGGTATAAAGAGGGCTGTCAGTTTTATTTTCTTGTGAAGCACGAACAAATTCTTTTAATAACTTTCTAATATTAGCAGCTTCATCTTCATCTAAATATTCCCCATAATCATCATATGTTAGAATTCGATTATGACTTAAATCAAAAGGAATAGAACCTTTATCACTTTTTTGCATCATTATAATAGTAGAAAAAGGCTTTAATGCATGACGAATTCCTAATTCATAAAGAGCATTTTCATTTGATGTAGTAATGTCAGCAATAACCAAATCTGATTTAATTAGCAAAGAATACATACTAATATCTATGATTTCAGAACCACTAATTTCATCAGCTCTAATTAATTGGTAATCTTTAAAATCACTATCAAATAATCGTTTGATTACTTGTTTATAGATTAAGTCTAAGTCAATTTCTTTAGAATTACGATAATCCATTTTTTTCCCAAATCCCATTACAACAAAGCACGTTTTTTTCATAAAATCATCTCCCTATAAAGCATAGTTTCGAACAGCTGAAACCAAACTAGATGAATTCCAACCAACTAGAACGGTGGCATTTTGTTGAATTTTTTCTGGTATTCGTTGATTTCCCCAAGGTTTAATGCCAATGATAGGCTTCTTCATTCTTAATGCTTCGTCGATTTCATAGTTAATCCATTCACTGTAGAGTGTATACATTCCTGCAACTACAATTACTGCATTACATCCTCGAATTTGTTGAGATAATTCTTCTCTAAGTTGTTGATTTGTTTTTGTGTTCAATGGTCTATCTGCAGAAACAGAGTGGTTAGACCATTTGAAATATGATGTGTTATTTAGCCATGTTACAATAGTAGAATATTGGCTCTCGTAATGCCAAGAGTGGCTAATCAATAAGCGATAATTTTTTAAATATGGCATACAATATCTCCTTTCTATGATATACTATTTATTTTACATCAAATAGAATTCATTATAAAGATAAATTATAAAGATATTGAGGCCTTAATTAAGAAAACTTGAATGTACTTCATTGCATTATAATTGCATTTTTTCATGTTTTTATATTGTTTTATAGTTTTATATATTGCCTTAAAATGGTTTAAAATCAACGATTTTTGCTAATACTCCGTACTGTCTGTCTGGAGTTTGAATAATATCCATATCCCTAGAAGTCACTGTTCAACAGCGGGCTGTTTGACATGATGCCTGACAGCATGCAGTAGTATATGCAGTTTTGTAGCAACTCCGTGTATATTCCGTTCCGAGGGAACCACTTGCACGGTCAAACTGATCCAGTCCCACGGAGGATCAGAGCTACTCTCACGGAGACTGAGCCAGTGCTATTTGATGCTAATTATCATGGTATTCAATGCCTTCGATACTTGCACTTGGTGTAGAAAAAGTTGCATTTTTGATGTATCTGACCAGTTTGTTAGCCTAGCGTCTATCCCATTCCGCATCAGTAAGAAGCGATCCTCAAATCCTAGTGGAACATATGTGGCAGGATCCTCCGTTTGGTGTTGGAACTCATTAGCCATTGCTGTAAGCTTCATTGCTTTTAGGAGTTCAAACGTGCTCTGGTTAATCATGAGCAATCACCTTCTTTCGCAAAGTAAGCAGCACCTCGCGTAATACCTTGTCCTTTAGGAACTGCTGTATTATCGGAACTTGTTGCCCTGACCGTATACTGTCCGTTTTTTATATCGAACCTCCTATATGAATAGTCACACGTATCGTGTGCCGACTTCATTATAGGATAAATTTATATGAATGGCTCACCTTCCGTGACGGTGGCTCTATTCATCCGTAATGGTGGCTCTGAAGTAAATCCTCAATAATCAGTACCTGTTCATCTTACCACATTTCTGAGATACTCGCTCTAACAATATTTTCAACTCGACTTCGTGCAATTCGCTCGATTTTCGCGATTCGTGTTACTTTATCCAGGAGGATTATCTCATGAATGCAAAACAAAAGCTTCATCAGGTCCATCTTCAGGAATGGGCCATCAGATTTGCAGATCAGAAAGCCAGCGGTCTTACCGTTCGGCAATGGTGTGAACAGAATAAGCTTTCATTTCACACCTATAACTACTGGAAACATCTTCTCAAGGAAGAAGTTGTTGACCAATCCCTGCCAGATATTGTTCCACTCTCACTTCCTGTTTTCTCAGGCTCTGACTCTTCGTCAGGAACAACCGCACCTGCATTTCCTTCCATTCGTGCAATTCGCTCGATTCGCTCAAATAACTCTAATGTAAAAATGTTGATAAATGGTGTTTCTATCGAAATAGATACAGCGATTTCCGAAGAGTTCCTCGGTAAACTTATCAAGGCGGTGTGCCATGCTTAAAGATGCTGATCACAGTTACTTTGCCGATGTCTACATCGTCTGTGGTTACACAGACCTCCGCTTCGGAATTGATTCGCTGGCTGCCATCATCGAACGCAGATTTCATATGAATCTGTTTGTACCTAACACCCTGTTCCTTTTCTGTGGCAGGTCTTCCACCAAGATCAAGGGACTTCTCTGGGAAGGTGATGGTTTTCTTCTCCTTTACAAGCGCGTGGAATCTGGTCATTTCACATGGCCACGTTCTTCCAACGATCTCAGGTCTTTATCTGCAGAGCAGTTCCAATGGCTGATGCAGGGATTTGCCATTGATCCTGTCATCCACGATATCACACCTGACAATTCTACTTGATTCGTACTCGGAATTTACCGTTTACTATTGGTTAATGGAATTTGCTTGTCCTCTTTCTTTCCCATCTTTTAATCCTCATGTAATTCTATTTTTTCTCAAAATTTTCTTAATGAGATCTGACCCCTTCAGTCTTCTAATCCATTCAAGCCACCTCCAAGGGTGGCTTAACTTCTTCTGATTATTCAGTTCCACCTTCTCTGGAATAATATCATGACCTTAAGATTTTTTTAATGGGGTCTGACCCCTTCAGTACTAATCTCTCTCAAAGATATCTCGTGTATATACTTTTTCTTTCACATCATCCAGACATCTATCATATCTATTCGCAATAATCGCCTGACTCTGTTTCTTGAATTCCTCCAAATCATTGACTACCTTGCTTCCGAAAAATGTTGTGCCTTCTTCCAGTGTTGGCTCGTAAATGATTACGGTCGCGCCTTTTGCCTTGATGCGTTTCATGACTCCCTGAATGGAGGACTGGCGGAAATTATCGGAATTGGATTTCATGGTCAATCTGTAAACACCAACAATAACTTCCTTCTCTTTGCTTGCATCGTAATCATCATTTTTTCCGTAAGCTCCGGTCATCTCCAGCACATGTTCTGCAATGTAGTCTTTTCTGGTACGGTTAGACTCAACGATTGCTGTCATCATATTCTATGGCACATCTTCATAATTAGCCAAAAGCTGTTTTGTATCTTTCGGCAGACAGTACCCACCGTACCCGAAGGATGGGTTATTATAATGACTACCAATACGCGGATCCAGACATACGCCATCGATAATCTGCTTGGTATCCAGACCTTTCATCTCAGCATAAGTGTCTAGCTCATTGAAGTATGATACACGCAGTGCCAAATATGTATTGGCAAATAACTTTACAGCCTCTGCCTCTGTAAATCCCATAATTAATGTGTCAATGTCTTCTTTAATAGCACCTTCCTGTAATAATCTGGCAAATGTGTTCGCTGCTTTTACAAGTCTTGCATTTTTTACATCTGTTCCAACGATGATACGTAACGGATACAGATTGTCGTAAAGTGCTTTTGATTCTCTTAAAAATTCCGGGCTGAAAATAATATTGTCACAGTGATATTTTTCTCTGATGGATGCTGTATATCCAACCGGAATCGTAGACTTAATCACCATCACTGCGTCCGGATTATATTCAATCACCAGTTCGATTACATTTTCCACTGCAGATGTATCAAAGAAATTCTTCTTTGAATTGTAATTAGTCAGCGCTGCAATGACTACAAAATCTGCATCTTTATATGCGACCTTGGCATCTAATGTTGCAGTCAGATTCAAATCTTTCTCTACCAAATATTTCTCAATATAATCATCCTGAATTGGTGACTTCTTCTGATTAATCAGTTCCACCTTCTCAGGAATAATATCATGACCTTAAGATTTTCTTAATGGGGTCTGACCCCTCCAGTCTACACTGGTTCAAAGAATGTATCTGGATGTCCTGGATCAAATACCTCGTTACAGGTCATTACTGTTACCAAATCTTCTGTCTCTGATAAATTTATAATATTATGCGTCCATCCCGGGATCATATAAATTGCCTCGATCTTATCTCCTGAAACTTCAAATTCTACTGTTTCTCCGGTGTTGATGTTACGTTCCTGAATCAGTCCATGTCCATGTACTACGATGAACTGTTCCCATTTGGAGTTATGCCAGTGCTGTCCTTTTGTGATTCCCGGTTTGCTGATATTGATGCTGACCTGTCCGCAGTCAACTGTATGTACTAATTCTGTAAATGATCCTCTATCATCACAATTCATCTTCATAGCATATTTGAACTTATCAGTTGGTAAATAGGTTAAGTAAAGGCTGAAAAGTTTCTTTGCAAATGATCCGTCCGGGCATTTTGGCATTATTAAGGAGATCGGCTGTGACTTGAATTCTTCTAATAGGTCTACGATTTCACCTAATGTAGCTTTATGTGTAACCGGTACGCAGCAATAGCGACCGTTCTCATCTAATACTGTCTCCACTCCATCGAATTCGCAATGCTGCTCTTTTCCTTCAAGAAGATCAAACATTCCTTCTACAAGGTCATCAATATACAGCACTTCCAGCTCTGTGCTTCTGTCGTTTACTGTAAATTCTTCGTCATTTGCCACAGCCCAGCAAAATGTTGAGATTGCGGAGTTGTATTTTGGACGGCTGTGTCCCATCAGATTTACAAATCGATAGACATATACCGGTGCCCCTGCCTCTTTTCCATATTCAAAGAACAATTCTTCTCCGGTCTTCTTGCTTCTTCCATATTCACTATTGCCAAACCGTCCTGCAAGTGTTGCCTGAACTGAAGAAGAAAGCATAATTCCTGCCTTATTATTGTGTTTTTTTAATGTATCAAGAAGTTGTGATGCAAATCCAAAATTGCCTTTCATAAAATCTTCTGGATTTTCCGGGCGATTTATACCTGCAAGGTTAAATACGAAATCTGCTTTCGCACAGTATTCATCCAGTTCTGCTTCTGTACTATCTAAGTCATATTCATAAATCTCGTTGATTTCAATATTTCTAGTTCTGTTTTTCCCATCTCTGATGTTCTTCAAATTATTAACAAGTGCAGTTCCAACCATTCCTTTTGCACCGGTAACAAGTATATTCATAATATCACTACCTCCAATTCTAAAAATGACGAGCTCGGTGCAGTTTCAACATAAGCACCTGCCCGTCATTAAATTTATATCTTACTGATCTTTTCTCCAAACCATCTTGTTGACTACATTTACATATCCCTGAATAATACGAACAACTTTCATCGATACTGTTTCATCAACATAATCCGGACAAGGTTTACCAAGCACACCTTTCTGCTTCATCTCAATCGCCATATCTGTAGCATTTAACAGTTCTTTTGTTGTAATACCAGCTAAGATGAAATCTCCAGCTTCCAATGCTTCCGGTCTCTCTGTTGATGTACGGATACATACAGCAGCAATCGGATGTCCGATTGAAAGATAAAATGAACTTTCTTCCGGCAATGTACCTGAATCAGATACAATTGCTAATGCATTCATCTGAAGCTTATTATAATCATTAAAACCAAGCGGTTCATTGACTCTTACTCTTGAATCAAGCTTGAATCCACTCTTTTCCAGACGATTCTTGGATCTTGGATGACAAGAATAAAGAATCGGCATATCGTACTTCTGCGCAAGCGCATTGATGGCAGTAAAAAGACTTAAAAAATTCTTCTCTGAATCAATATTTTCCTCACGATGCGCAGAAAGCAAAATGTACTTGTCCTTTTCAAGTCCAAGTCTGTCCAAAACATCACTCTTCTGAATCTTTTCCAGATTCATGTGAAGCACTTCCGCCATAGGAGAACCGGTCATATATGTTCTCTCTTTTGGAAGTCCTGTATCTGCAAGGTATTTACGCGCAAACTCTGAATAACATAAATTCACATCAGAAATAACATCTACAATACGTCTATTTGTTTCCTCTGGAAGGCACTCATCTTTACATCTGTTTCCTGCTTCCATATGGAAAAGTGGAATATGTAATCTCTTTGCGGAAATTGCTGATAAACAAGAGTTGGTATCTCCCAACACAAGATATCCATCTGGCTGCAGCTCAGAAAGAAGTTCAAAAGATCTTCCTAAAATATTGCCACATGTTACTCCAAGATTTTCTCCAACAACCGGAACCAGGATATCCGGTCCGAACTCACCAAACGTATTCTTCAGTTCGAAGTCTTCCCAGAATACAGTACTCAAATTTCTATCCCAGTTCTGATTGTAATAAACAACACAACAATCAAAATATTCTCTACATCTTTTGATTACCGCAGCAAGACGAATAATCTCCGGACGTGTTCCGCAACCAATCATCACTTTCGTGCGGCCATCATTTTTCCATTTAAAATTATGTTCAACCATTTCAATATCTCTCCCATCAATATAACTTCATTCTTGTTTATAGTTTTTTTATGGGGTCTGACCCCCTTTAGTTATCATTATTTTTCATCCTTCTGCATATAAATATATTATAAGCCTTTTACAGAAAGGAGCCTTTACCGTATGACTAATTTCATTATCCTTATAGTTACTTTTTCTCTTTTTTGTACAATCCTTGCTTTTTGCCTGTGTGCTGCCTCCACAAACTAAGAGAAAACAAATTCTAATACTTGCTCCCTCTTACTTTAAAAGCCAACGCCGCTCCTACAATAATACCTAAAATATTAAACAGCACATCATTGATATCTGCACAGCCTCGTTTCATAATATACTGTGTCACTTCACATAATATCGACAAACACGCCCCTGCCAGCACGATATTCCTCATGACATACTGTTCCTTTTCTACCTTTCGCTTTCCAGTTATATATCTATAGCAAGTATATCCAAACGGGACATATAACAGAATATTTAATATTCCTCCTGCCCAAAATCCGGCTTCTTTCCATTCACCTATATGAAATCGAACCGGTTCCATATATCCCGGAGCTCGGCGTATTAGCGTAATATATATAATCAAAAAAATACTATATATCCCACTAATACACGGTTTCTTTTTTCTTAATTTCCAGACAATACAACTTACCAATATTAGAAACAGCAGTTCTTTTTCAGTTATATTCATGCTTGCACTATACTGAATCTGGTGCAATATCTCTTTAATTAAAATAATGTCTCTCCATTCTGAATATCTGCATCATCACCAACGATCACTTCGTTGCTGACAGTCACGTTGCTTCCTATCCGGACTCTTTTTCCAACCTTTGCATAAGTTCTTACAACAGAGTTGGTATAAATTAAAGCATAATCTTCTACAGAGCTATCATGATGAACTTCTACCCCAGGATTCAACAATACACCGTTACCTACTGTTGCACCATTCTGTATCAGAGAATTATTCAATAATACACAGCCCCATCCCATCTTGGAATAAGGGCTGATATATGCACTCGGAGAAATAAGATTTGGGAATGTATATCCAATCCCCATAGCCTGCTGGTAAATGTGTTCTCTTAATTTATTATTCCCGATTGTAACAACCAGTAAATGATATGATTCATAAAGTTTCTCTAAATCAGAAATGTGTCCTGCAACTGGAATATCACAGATTACTGTTCCAACTTCAAATCCATCATCTACAAATGCGCAATCATACGTCTCTCTGGCAAGCTCTGATACTACTCGTCCAAATCCACCAGAACCGACCAATAAAAGTCTTTCTCTCTCTGCCATTCTATTAACGCTGAAGTTCTTTCAGTGCCTCCTGAACATAATCTGTCGTTAAAATCTTCTTCACTGTTCCTTCTACGTCTAAACGTTCTGTATTATGACTTGTGTAGGACTCATCTGACATAGTATGTACCTCACCTTTTACTACAAACTTGTCATAATTCAGATCACGATTGTCTGCTGCCACACGGAAATAATGTCCCATGTCTTCACTTCTTAAACGCTCTTCTCTTGTCATAAGAGTCTCAAACAGTTTCTCTCCATGACGTGTTCCGATAATATTTGTACCTGTATCACCGAATAACTGCTGAACAGCTTTTGCCAAATCTCCGATTGTAGATGCATCTGCTTTCTGAATAAACAGATCTCCCGGATTCGCATGCTGGAATGCAAACATAACCAAATCTACTGCCTCATCCAAATTCATTAAGAAACGAGTCATATTCGGATCTGTAATGGTAATCGGGTTCCCAGATTTAATCTGATCAATAAAAAGCGGAATAACGCTACCACGACTGCACATTACATTACCATAACGTGTACAGCAAATGGTTGTCCCACCACACTCTGCTGCTACACGGGCATTCGCATAAATAACATGCTCCATCATAGCTTTTGAAATTCCCATTGCATTGATTGGATATGCTGCTTTATCAGTGGATAAGCAGACAACTCTCTTTACTCCTGCATCAATCGCTGCATGTAATACATTATCTGTTCCGATTACATTGGTCTGTACTGCCTGCATCGGGAAAAATTCACAAGATGGTACCTGCTTCAAAGCTGCTGCATGGAAAATGTAATCAACTCCCGGCATAGCGTCTTTTACTGACTGTGGGTTACGTACATCTCCAATATAAAATTTTACCTTCTTAGCCCGATCCGGATGCTTTGCCTGTAATTCGTGCCGCATATCATCCTGCTTTTTCTCATCTCGTGAAAAAATACGAATCTCCTTCAAATCCGAATCCAAAAAATGTTTCAGAACAGTAGATCCAAAAGATCCGGTTCCTCCTGTAATCATTAAAGTTGCGTTATCAAATGCTGACATTTTTTTCCCTTTCTCTCTTCTATACTATAATAAATTATTTAAAGAACTCATATGCTTGATGTGTTACTCTTAAAATTTCTGATTTCATATCTTTATTATACGCTTGCATATCATACGGTAACTGATTTTCTTTGCATTTATCAGCGTATTCCTTTGTTGTTTCTATAAAGTGAGCTGGTACCCCCCCCCCAGACTTCTCCAGGTGGCACGGATCGAGTCACCACACTCCCAGCAGCCACAATGGAATTGAGACCGATTTCAACCCCTGGTAATATTGTTGCTCGCATACCAATAAAGCAGTTATCCTGTATTACAATAGGTGCAAACTTAAAAACATTCTTATATGCCTCTGTGTCTCTAAATAAAAATGTCGCCGCATCATGAGTAATAAATTTTATATCAGACGACAAAAGAACATGATTTCCTATTTGTATAAGCCAAGGTTCACTCCCCCAACCAGGGTTACCGGTAAATCGGCATTCATTGCCTACTTTGACCCCAAGTTTTCTTGCATATTCAATTGGATTTCTTCGCGCCACTCTATCTATTATTTTTGAGACAACACCCATTTTATTTATCCTCCCTATTATAATAATAATCTCTCGGAATCTTTAATCCGGCAAATTCAAGGCTTATAGCTTCATTTTTTATCAAAAGCACTTGACAAATCCAGCGGAAAATTAATTTGTTGTTACTAATCTTTGTAAATATTATCCTAGTCCTCCGGATAAAAACGACTTTATGATAAAAACGATGCTCCTATTTTCCCTTCAGATGCCATATTTATACCTTATTCTTTTTCAAATTTTCATTTCCCTTTAGATAATAAACACCATACAAAGCTGTCGCAACGAAAACACACATCGCAATTGCGTAGCGAACAATTGCGTAATTGTAAATCAAAATTGCAAAAAGTGAAATAACGAGTGTCAAAATCGAAATCACAGAAATCAGTTTGTTATCGTATACGAAATCAATCTCTGTTATATATTTTTTAAATTCTCGATTCGCCCAAATCGATAGCAGCAGTGCCATGACAATGTAAGAAATCAGCGTAGTATACGCTGCTGCCATATATCCATATGCGTTAATCATTATATAGTTCAATACCACATTAAGCGCAGCCGCAATGGCAGAGGATATCATAACCATCTTTGTTTTCTTAAGGTATACCAAAATGTCAGAATACAAATTTGATACTGCAATAAAATAAACTCCGCCAGCAATTGGTGGCATAATATAAATACCTTTATAGTACTCCTTCGTCGCAAGGATTCGAACAATTTCAGGTGCAAGATACACTAACAAAATAGCTACCAATGAGTACATTCCTAGCATAGACATGGACAGTTTCTTAATTTTACTTTTTGGATTTTCCATATTCTGATACAAATATGGCTCAAACGAAGCGTTAATTGCTGTCCATACCATCAGTGAAAGGGAGCTAACCGTATACAACGTACTGTAAACACCAACAGCAGAGTTTCCGACCATCTTGCTAATCATCAGCCTGTCGGAAACATTTAAAATCTGTGAAGCAATTGAATATCCAATCAACGGCAAACTAAGCTGAAGCGAGAATTTCCAATATTTAGGAGAGTAAAAGCAACGTCCTTTAATGAAAATTGAAAACCAGATAATTAAGGCAACACCGTAAACAATGGAATAATTTGCAAAGAGTCTAACACTAGCAATATCCGAAAAGTCTACGTTATTCGCATATAAAACAGCTGCCACCGCCAATCCAGACGCTACAACCGCTGAAAGTGTAGTCATTGTACCAGACAGTTTGTAGCGGTATTCAAATCGTTGTCTGGAAAGCCAAAAATCTCTTGCAGGAGCTACAAGCAATCCAATAAGTAGCAATATCATCAGATGCGTGGGAAGTCCTGTTATATTATTCCAAAACGATGGAGCAACAAAATAAAGGAGTGCTACCCCAATTGCAACAATAGATGTCAGGGAAAGTACTGACGATACATATTGATCGCGCTCTTTTTCAAACTCACGCAACGCAATAGAAAATCCTCCTGACGTTAAAGCCAGCGTTGAAACAACTGTTATCATTGAATACCACGAACTATATAAATTGACCATACCAACTTGATCTGTAGTCATAATTCTGGTAAAAATCGGGGTGGTAATAATAGCCAGACCTCGTGTGAAAACAGTTGCGAACAAATATACTATTGCTGATTTAAACCCAACTGGTATTGAAATTTTTGCTTTCTTTTTTTCCATAAATGAAGGCTATCCCTCTCTTATTTTCTGAGTAATATATAATCATTGAATATTTGATATTGGTGGCAGCATCCATAATAATACATCACGGTGCAACCCAAATTTTCATGATGCCATTTCTTATAATCCGTGTCAAAGCAGATTGCAAGCTCACCCCTTTGGCCAGTAAACACCAGCATATCATCGAGCTTTTGGAAATAATAGCATGGCTCAATTGCATCATACACACATTCAAAGTGGTTTCTATTATCTATAGCATCAAGTTTTCCAACAAATACACCTATAGAGCTTCTTGATATCCCACTAAAGCTACTGTCATTTACTGCATTGCGCTCTAGCGTGTCATGATCCGATGCATAAATCAAATCTCCTGCAGACGAATCATTCAGAATTGCGCCCATTGTTCTTTGAACAGAGTCTATTTCTGTATTAATTCTTCTGATGGTCAATTCCTCACTTGCGTCAACAATAGCGTAAGTATCCGCTTTTTTCTGCTGCAGATACAAAAGCCATCCATTCGGATAGATTTCTCCTGTACCAATAATCCAACCATCTTTTAAAGTATTGATATGGTGGATGTGTCTACACGGCAAGGTTGGCTTTGCACTTGAAACCAATTCATATAGTTCAAAGCAATAATCATCCACCACTTTAATCTTAAATTGGAAGCCATTCCTATTTCCATCCTCATCTACCCCATCTGCAAGCATCCAATCTATCGCATGAGGTTTGATTTTCTTACTGTACAGTGCAATAATATTTCCCGTTGTAAGACCATGTGGTGTTTGGGTAATAACTTTTACTGTATCGCCCTTTTGTAATTTCGACACCATACCTGATTCGTTCCATTTGAATCGTGTTTTTACAGTCCCATCCACCGTTTCAGGCAAAATCACTGTTCTCTTACATATAGTTATATTGCTCTCTGTGCAATCAACGTCATTCTCTATCTTTATTCTATTTCCAAAGTTTGTTCCCCAAGCGTTGCTATGACCCTGTTGAAATTCATATTCGCCTGTATCACTAAACTCGTATTTACAATACCACTGTCTTCCACCATCACTGGATGCAAATACACAAACCCTGACCCCTTCTTCAACATTGGAACAGTATGTCCCAATTAGATTCATTTTGTCATTTCTGGTTCCTGTTCCAATAAAGCGAAAGGCATTAGACTGGAGTGTCTGTGAGTATCGGTAGAAACGCGAACACAGTTGCACTTCACCGCCAACAGACACTTCCTTGCTCTTTTCAAACCCGCCATTACCATACGTATCGTGGTAGCATGAATCTGAATTTGCACAAGGTGTATAAGAATAGCAGTGGTTTGGCAACCCCGGATAATAGCATTCACATTCTGAAACGTTATTATGAGGTGTTGGATGTTTTCTTCCCGGCAGATCCCAAACAACGCTTTCTTCAAATTTGATACTATCTCCAGATTTTGAAAAGCCCTCACAGGTTTTATTTCTTGCCGGCTTATTATGATAAATTTGGCCTTTATCTGTAAAAACACAAAGCCGAACATCTTTAACATAGGCGTCCCGTTTTACAACACGCATATACGGAAGCAAAAGGCACTGCATAAAATTACTGTCTTTAATCAAACCGGGAAAGTTTCTATCACACAGTTCAATGCGATAATTAAGAAAAGGAGTTCGGACATTTGGAATGTAAAACAACGTGTTTCCTCTTCGCTTTACCACAATATCGCCATATGCCGCCACCACAGAAGCTGCTTTCACCGGGTGTTCAAATACTGCATACTCTTCTGTGTCAATAATTCTTTTATATCCCAGAAAACTGCGTGGGTTTGATTTCATCGCACATCTCGTGCCAATTAGTTTTGCGGCATTTTCTTTTGTAAACTTCGCAGTAATCATCTTTCTCCTCCTTCCATACACTGCATCGAATCATGGTTTCATATTGACAGCTCTATCCAAAACGCTAGTGTACAACTCACCAACAAAGCGCTGCTTTGCCGTCTCTATTGCGTGTTGCTTCATAGCATCAATCGAACCTTCATCCAATAAAAGAATTCGTTCAATAGCTTTCATAATGGATGCAGAATCGCATCCTTCAATCTTTATACCATTGAAGCCATCTATGATAATCTCATCCGCACCACCAACTGCATTACATAGGACAGGAATTCCTAGTGATAGGCTCTCAGAAAGCTTCGTAGAAAAACCTGCTTTTGCATACCGAAGATTCTCCCGAAAAAGAATACTGAAGTCAGCTTTTTCAATCACCTTCACGCATTCTTCATGAGGAACACGACCATACGCGATGATACCACTTTTCTCTAGATCATCAATTTGCAAAAGTGTTCTAACCTGCTCTTTTGTCACCCCGACGATATCTGCAACAACTTTAACTCGGTCATCGTTTATGTCTTTGATTGCAATTAGATACGGAAGAAGCAAATCCTTTTGCGCCGGCGCCCCTGCATATACCAAATGGCGAACTCCATGAGATGTTGGCACTATTTCAGATTTGACACAGTCCATAATAGGCGGTATCTCAATCACATTCTTACAGCCGTGGGATTGGTAGTATGCTGTAAGGAAAGGACTGATGGATATGATATAATCCAGCTTTGAATCCATAGTTCGGATACGATAATCCACATTTTTAGCAACCACATAGTTCCACTTTTTTGATCGTGACAGCTCATACCATTCTGTTACATCTGCACCGACTGTAATCCCAAGCGGATGGCAAAAAGAGACAATCTTTTTTGTCATCCGCTCTTTTTCATTATAGACAATGACGGTATCCGGCTTTTCGGTAATAATCGTATCTTTGATTACACAGAAATCAGTACAACCACAAAATATGTTTTCAACATTTTTTATTTTAGACTTTGATTGTCCCTTTAAAATATAGTGGAATCCATCATACTCAATTTCATCTTGCTTTCCTGCTGTTGGCTGACTCAAGCTCAAAAAGATAACCTCATTGCCTGCTTCTCGTAACACCTTAGCGATTTGATATACTCTTATTCCCGCTGCCGTCTCAGGTAATCCTGACCAACTTATATATAGAACCTTACTCATCTGCATATCCTCCGTGATTATTCAGTGATAGAATGTGCCCCATATAAAGCACGAGCATTAGTTGCTTCACATCGCAGTAAACAACATTGAATACAGATAATCCGCCTAAAGCCATAAACCAGCAAACTAATGGAAGAATTGCGATCAATCTCACAGCCCCAGTTTTTACAACCGAAAACAACGTTATTAATTGTGGTCCTAGCCATTGCAATAGAACTATTAGACCATAGTGAAATGCAACAAAGACATATTGATTATCAATATTGGAAATATAACCTTGTGTTGAGTCATAATACACTGCGCCCGCGCCGTTTCCAAACAGCCATCCCAAAAAAGAAGATGCTGCCACAATATCCGTATACTGATGACTACGGCTGTCTCTGCCAAGTTTGTCGCTTAGAAAAATTAAATTCATCGAAAAATAATTATTTAAAAGTTGTAGTATTATATAGCCACCTAGTAAAAGCAATAGCAATCGCAGTACTTTAGTTCTAATGTTACGCTGTGTTGTTCCAAACAAATAAATCACTACAGCAACAAGGCAAGATTGAATAATCCAACTTCTTGAATTAATAATAACTGCAAAGACGATATTAAATCCCATCAACAGTATTTGCCGCAATCCAATATTTTCTTTTTGCAGAATTCTATCCGTCAAATAAATCGTGGAACACCAAAAAAGCGACACATAGTAATAAATCAACGAAGAATTTCCAACCACGACTATTCCATATCTTGACACAAGTGTTACGTATTCGTATCCAAGCAGACAAATATATCCCACTATTAAGAATGGCAAACACATTCTTATAGAAGCCCATATCTCGTCATCCGCTCCAATAAAAATCGCCAAACTCAGCAAATAGACAAGTGGTGTCGTTGGAGAAGTAATTGCAGAATAAACCCCTTCTTCCAATAACATTTTCGAAAAATAAAATATAATCGTCAAAAACAATATTGCTCCATATAAAAAATGTGTTCTATTTTCGCAGATTTTCGTTACCGCTACAATAAAAATCACCAGTAATGCTGAATAGACAAGCATCAAGTATATTGGAGTTGAAGTATCTCCTCTTTTGAAATACATTGCGTACTGTTCGTTTACCCATATGGCATTTTTATATGAGTAGACCAACGCTAGAAATAGCGCAATTATTGCATATAATACGCAACCTCTTTTTTGTTTAAACCCCATTCTTTTTTCCTCTGCTGTCTTTTATTAAATTGAGCCAACTATCGCAAACTACATCCTTATCCACCCGCACACAAATTTTCTTGGCATTAATACCCATTTCTTGGGCTTTTTCCCTGTCTTTAAGTACAAACTCCATTGCTTTTGCCAACATCTGGGGATTTCCACACTCTACAATAGCGCCATTTTCGCCATCAGCTATTAATTCTCTCGCGCCGCCTGGCGAACAATCTGTTGAGACACACGGCAAACCAATTGCCATAGCTTCAATTAATGCGTTAGGAATTCCCTCGTAATCTGAACTTAGTACGAAGAGCGAAGCATCCTTGATATACTCCTGAATATTATTTTTCGCCCCAGGCAACACTACTTTACTCTGCAGTCCTTTGGATATAACATAGTTTTCAAGTTCATTCCTCAAGCTTCCCTCTCCATATATAATAAGTGTATAGTCAGGAAAATCTCTTGCAAGTTCGGAGAACGCATTGATAAGTAGTTTCTGATTTTTTTGAGGTTCCAATCGACCAACTGTTACAATTTCTTTTTTTTCTACGGTAAAATCGTGCGTAGGGAATCCTGTCACATCAAGTGGATTGAGAATAACAACACTACGTTTTTGCACTTTTTTCGGATAGCATTCTTGTGCACCAGTAGTCTGGAATACAAATTCATCCGCTCTATGTTCTACAATTTTTCTATAGATCTTATCAACTTTGCGTTGATTAACCCGATTCGGATCATTGCGCTCAGAATAAATCAGCGGAATACGAAGTCCTGTGATTGCCACTGCTGTTAAAGCAGCAATATCATTGTAAAATGATATTACGACATCTGGTTTCCATAACTTGCACAGAGAACGGACTGCTTTTACAATTACGAGATGCGGGACAATTGCTTTTTTTGCATCAGAGAAGCAGCTAATAAGCTCAACTTGTTTACTTAAAGTATATTTACTTTGAGCAGACGTACCTGTAAGTAAGATTTTAACCTCACAGCCTTTGTCACACCACGAATTAGCGAGAATACTCATCACCCGTTCTGCTCCACCAAAATTCATACTTGATGCAACAAATAAGCACTTCATAAAACTTCCTCCCCACTTGCATCTATGTATACATCAATATATCTTTTTGCCATTGTCTTTTCTGAAAATACTGCTGATCTATCCCTTGCATTTCGTCCTAAGTATTTTCTCTTTTCTTCATCAAAATAAATCAGCTCTAGTGCCGAAATGACACAATCTTCTTTTGGTTCAATCAATACTGCATCCTTTTGATCCGTGAGCATATCCGGAATTCCTCCAACATTGCTTGCAATAATAGGTAAGCCTGTACCCATTGCCTCAATCAATGTCATTGGCATTCCTTCAAATTTAGACGGAAGAATAAAAACATCTGCATTGTGCAGCCAAGGGTAGACGTTACTCTGTAATCCCGCAAATTCGACAGCATCTGCAATATTAAGTTGTCCTGCAAGCTGCATCATATTCTCTTTGAGTTCACCATCTCCTAGCAGCTGAAGCCTTGCATCCGAATACTGTCCTTTGAACCAAGCAAAGCTCCTCAACAGAAGTTCTTGATTCTTCACATCCATGAAACGACCTATGTGAAGAACTGTAAAGGTATCTTTTCTCGCATAACTCTCCTTTACAATGCATCTTGAAAGGTCAATTCCGTTAAATACCACTGGTACTCTGCTTATCGGCAACCCGTATACTTCTTGAATTGTCTTCTGGATCTCTTCGCTTAATGCCACAGGAACAACATTAAAATGGCGGAATAATACCCTATTAATATTTTTTCCAACTTTTGTCTGTTCTTTCTGAGCAACGTTATGCACCGTATGCACCCGTTTAGCTTTTAATCCCATTGAAGCCAAGAAGGCATACGGTAAAACATACCGATGCGTGTGTATAACATCTGGTTGATATGCTTTTATAATTTTCCGCATCTTTGAAACAATAGACGGATCAAAACCCCTTTTCTTACCTAAATACTCTATTTTAATGCCTCTGTTTTCAATGCGTTCTGTAATAGCTGTATGTAGTTCAAAAAAGCTGATAACCAAAACATCATGACCTTCCGCAACAAGACCACACGATAAATTTTCAACCATAGTTTCTGCGCCTGCCAGTCCAAAATCCGGCATAACTTGTATAATTTTCATATTTTACTCCACATAACCCGATCATTCAATACGGCTTCTTCAGCTGACCATGACCCATTCTTCTGTTTGCTTCTCCGTAATCTTTTGCATAGCTTTCCGTACAAAAGCCACCTTGTTCCAAATCCAATTATTTTTTTCGGAGCCCCATTTATCTATATACCGTTCATATTCTGAATCGGGCGACAAATGATTCAACGCTTTCAAGAGTTCGATGTGTAAGGAGTGATAGAATGGGCTCGTCAGCTTCCCGTCCATATCATAGTAACTCCAATGGCCCGCATCAAACTTACATAAACTATTTTTTATTCCATTGGAGACTTTTTCCCACGCATCCAAGTATTCTTGCTTACCTGTCAATTTCCACGCATCAAACAGTCCAAAGGCAGAAAAAATCCATCCGTTTAACACTGGAGCTTTATCTGGATATTCCTTTAAAATCAGTCCATTGGAGGAATATTCACTTGTCCCGCCTTCTGTTACTGGCAAAAGCATAAAGTCAATTGCTTTTATGCATGCAACATAATACTTCTGATTCTCAGTTTCCTTATAGGCACGAGCCAGTAAGGAAGCTCCCTCCCCCTGTGCCATGGAAGAATACGGATTATTATAGTGCAGCACTCCAAATGTATTCCATGCGCCGGATTCTGCCTGATTGTAAACAGCCCAATCTGCCATCGCTATAAAAGCATTGTAATATTCACGCTTTTTTGTTTCAAGCCAAAAATCATATGCCCCCAAACCGTATTGAAAGATAGCAATTGGAAAATAAACCTGTTCTTTATCATTCCCATGTGACGCAATATTCTGCGGAATGCCAGAATCATCAAAATTCTTTGTATTTTGAATTTTCCCACAAAAATTGTTATAATATCCGTCAATCTCAGATACTGAATAGTATTTTCCTTCATCCTGTTCCACGTGAAGAACACTATCATGGCGAAGCATCCTTACCCATTTTTGAATCATTGCATTAGAAATCATAGTCTACTCCCTAGAAAAATTTCTGTATGAAACCGCCCACGATAGCCCTTGGCGAGAATTCTTTCGCCTTCCGTAAGCAATTCTCCTTCATGTCAATTAATTTTTGAGGATCGCACTTTACCGTTTCAAGTATATCAATCAATGCCTCATCATTGCCAAATTCATAACCAATTCCGGTAATATTATCTTCAATCACATCATCATAGCTTTCCCACCTTGACGATATTACTGGCAAACCGGCAGCATATGCATCAATGATAGTCCCTGGGATACCTTCGGTATAAAAAAGTGTTGGAAACACAAGTGCGAAATAGTTCTTTAACGTTTCCACGCTTTTGTCATAGTTTACACTTCCCTTATATTTGATATATTCTGGAAAATCCTTTTGCAACTCTTCAAATTCACTGATATAGTCCTTCCAGACTTCTCCATAAATATCAAGGGTATACACAATCTGTCCAGCGTTCTCATTCACTTTTTGGATTGCGTAAATAAGGTTTTCAATTCCCTTCCCTTTCATGATTCGCGAAAATGTGCAAAGAGCGTAGGGCTCAATAAAACTATGTTGTAAATTGCGAACGGAAAGTTCGGGCAGTTCCTTACAATTGGCTACTAGCTCAATATTCTTAAAACCACGTTTCTCCAAAGCATTTTTCATAGTTGTTGTCTCTACGCAAATTGCGGTGTAATTTTTCAGTAACTTTTCCAGCCACTTATACTTATTTAGATAGCTATCAAGCCAGCCACCAACAACGATATAATATGTTTTTCGATGATAAAATTTATTAAGTAAAGAAAACAACGGGGTAAATACCAACACACCTTTATATGCTGGCAACACCATGCAGTTTTCGCAATTTCGAAACATTGTTATAGTATTTCCAATCATAGCCGGAACACGCTTTGCGCCCCCGTGCGTGTCAACTGTCATCACATTTCCTGAACCAAGTTCATTCTGAAATTCTTCAGAGAGAATTTTCACTTTAATTGTTTGACCATTTAAAAGTTTGTGACCAAACCCAAAATGACCTACAATTCCTACTTTTTTCATGTATTGTCTCCATTTAAAAATGATACATAATCCCACATCTTCGTAAATTTCCAAAGTCCATCTAATGACTTTCCATTATATTCGCCAGTTCTGCTTCTCCCCTCAAACTCCTTCAGCTGATGGCAAAACTCATATTCGCTGCTCATATCTTTAGCTGTAAACAGAATTTTACGATATGCTGGTATCGTCTCGTATTCCTTATAATCTTCTGGTGTAAGACCTTTATCGTCATTTATCAAAATGAGTTTTTCATAATTCACTCGCTTACAACGTTCAAGCCATTTCTTCTTGACACTCTCGCAATCTGTGTCATGAGGAAATCGCACCTCAACTTTCTTTAATTCAGCCCCCCCCCGATTATTCCAACACACATTCCATCACGCATCGAAACAGAAATAGGCTGGGATAGGTATTTTTTAAGATTAGCGCATAACACAACAAACTGATCTCTGTTTATCGAAATATTGATTAGAGGAGATTGGAACTTTAACCCCAAAAGATAGTACAATTCGCCTCCAATACAATTCGCCGCAAAAATGGAGACATCACTCAATTCATTGTAATTAAAACGTGAACGTACATCTTTAATGTGCCGCCTCCGACAGATTCTACAGTGTGGAAGCTTTGTGTATAATCTAAATATTTTGTCCTGCAATATAGCATTATTCATCGTATATCCTCCCCGCATCGAAATATCCAAAGGTGTGCTCCTTTGTTTGATTTTATACCTTCCTCTTATCAATCCCGATGCCGGTACCCTTTACCCAAGCCCAGCATCCAACTTCATACAAACTGCGCAGTACACTGTGACCCTCAATTTCATGGTACAACTGCCAGTGGTATTTTGCCTGCTTCAGCTTATTGCTGGACACTGATCCAACACGACCCATCCGATATGTACCCAGAACTTCTTCCATGCCGTAGCAGTAATTCGTTTTCTTCAGGATTTTCAGCCACAGAGCAAAATCATTGCGCTTTTTGATTGACGGCACTTCAAACTTTCCCAGTGCCTCCTGATCATACATCACAGACAGGTTGCCGATTGGATTAGAAAGCCGAATCATTTTTTTGTAGTCGGTCTTCTTCGGCGGGATGAAAACCGTATGCAAATCGTTACTGCTTTCATCCATCCATCCGTACCCTGTCGCACTGAATTTAGCTCCGGTCTTTTCCATAAATGCAATCTGCTTCTCCAGTTTGTCTGGTTTCCACAAATCATCACTATCCAAGAATGCAATATATTTTCCGGTTGCCCGTTTCATAGCTTCGGTTCTGGCAACAGCCGGACCACCATTCCGTGGGAGAACGTAGTAGTGGATATTCGGGTACTTTTCCAAGTACGGCTTCAAGACTTCGGCGGTGTTGTCTGTGCTGCAATCATCTACAATCTGTACTTCCCAGTCCGTGACAGTCTGGGCAATCACAGAATCCAATGATTGTAAAATATATTTGCCACAATTGTACGTCGGCATAATCACACTAACTAACATCTAATAAATTCCTCTCTCTCACCCAAAACAGCCTAGACTCAATCGCAAGTAGTCTAAGCCGTTCTTTTTTTCTAAAGTTCTTATACTATTGTGCGCATCACACGCGTGTTATGTAGACCGAGAAGTGAGTAGAACAGTCGCTATTGCTGTACGCCTATCTTGCCGTACATTTATCCACGCCAACTGTCTATTTCACAGTCTTTCGTACCTCTGTTATAGAACCCCATTTGTATATTCCTGATTATGTCTCAATAATTCGTTCAACTTTTTGAACCAATTTTTCACAGAAATCGACGTTTTATCGGTCTTTTTTTGTCGCTCATAGCAGTGGGCTACTCCCCCCTGCCCCTCAGTGGACTCTGATATAAACAGGATTTTTTATCATCTTTTGCTTTTTCCTGTCCCATTTTAAGCAAGCTTCGCCACTTCGTCTTTGTATAGGCGAATTAGCAGTCAACTTTATAATATCAGATTCAAAAAGCGCGACAATGCGACGATTTTTTGTTTACCTATTTTTATCTCAAGAACTGTTTATTAAATCACAATATCAATAGTATATCATTTTTTTACTTGATTATCAATCTTTTTTGCTAAGTCTTCTAAGTCCATCCAAACCCAAAATTAATTCACAAAAATCTGATAGCATGTTTACTCTTATTCATACAGATTCACCGACTTAAACTAGTCCTATTATCGAATTTTTCATTCTCTTTGCCTTTATATCTTTTTAATTACTTCCAAGCCAACTTCGATTAATTGCTGTCTTCCAAATATTTCTGTGTTAATCCAAGCTTTTCGTTTATGCCTATCAATTTTACAGATGGTAGATTCTAATCCTACAAGCGGACCACATAATACTTTTACTTTATCATGCTCTATAATACCTTCGGACATCTTTACAGTATCACTATCACCTGTCAATTGTCGAATAAAACACACTTCTTCTTCAGACAGCGGAACAATAACCCCAAGAAGCTTCGTCACGCTTTCTATCTTCTCCAGTTCTTTTTGTAACAATTCGAGTTGCTCCGTCACTAAAAATAAATATCCTGGGAATAGTCTTTTTTCTCTAATATGCCATTTTCCATTGAATCGTTTTTTTCTTCACATACCGGCATGACACATTTTTTTAAAATATCTTTATGAATACGTTCTTCACACATAAGCTTTATCCGAGATTCATGAGCAGATAATGTCTGTATCACATACCAGTTTTCTTTTCCCATAGCTTTACTTACTTTCCCGCAATTCTAACTTATCTTTCCCTTCACCAACGCCTTCCGTACTTTCCTTGCTTGTCAGTATCTTAACCGTCGCAAGCATAATCGTAAAATCTTCCAGGATGCTTGGTTTGGAGATATACATAAGATCCATCAATAACTTGTCATAGAAAGTAGTATTATACTTTCCATATACCTGAGCATAACCAGTAAGTCCTGCCTTTGCCTGAAGACGAAGTCCGAATTCCGGCACTTCCTTTTCAATCTCTTTTTGAAGTTCCGGTCTCTCCGGACGAGGTCCCACCAGACTCATATCACCTTTTAAGATATTTAGGAGCTGTGGAAGTTCATCTAATCTGCATGCACGAATAATGCGTCCAACCTTTGTAATTCTTGGATCATTTTCTCCTGCTGACAGAACTGCTCCACTGTATTTTTCAGCATCTACTCGCATACTGCGGAATTTTAAAATTTCAAATACTTTTCCATCTTTTGTAAGTCTCTTTTGCTTATAAAATGCCGGACCTCCATCTGACTTCACAGCAATTGCCGTAATTAGGAATAATGGAGATAATACAATTGTTGCTATTCCCGATACTACAATATCCATCGTTCTTTTAATGATTTGATATTCTATCGATGGCTTATATCTCTGAGTTTTCAAAATTGGTAAGTATAACATATGTATCTGTTCCGATCCACGCATCATAACATCTGCAATTCTCGGAATCATAAAAAGTTTGATTTTATGACTAATACAATGTTTTAATATGATATTTCTTTCGCGAGAATGTATCCCACACAAAAATGCGGCATCAAATTCTTCCATTACTTCCAGCTTATCCATAATACTTTCCACTGGATAAACCGTCTTGATATTAAATCTCTTTTCAAGTCCATATGTATGAATAAGATTTTCCATTCCCATTCGTTCGTCATATATCACGATTGTACGAAGCGGAGGATGTGTAGAAAAATAACTTTGATGCATAACATATGCCCATATTACTCCTATAACGCACTGCCCACCCCAGGTAATAAGTCCCGGAATCAGATTCGGTAAATGGATAGATAACATCCAAATCAGGATATACATAATAATATCCGTAATCATGGTTGCCAGTACTTCACCAAATATAACATCTCGAATCTGTAAGATGGATACGCGAAAGCAATCCAATCTTTGTCCAAAATAATAACAAATTAAAAAGAATATTATCATAACAAGTACGCTAACCTGCTTTGATCCGACTGTTGTGGTTCTCAGTTCGTAATATAATGTCCAACATATTAAGAACGGAATCATCAGCAACACGATATTTACCATTTTTACAACTGCAAATGGAATTTTTTTCATTTCTCAAATCCTCACTATAACTAAATCTCTGCTCTTATGACCATTTTATATAATACAAACAATTTGTTTGTGTGTATTCATTTTCATTGTCTCGTTTATGTCATTCATTTCTCAAGTCCAAGAGAAGCTGACGTATAATTTTCATACTTCAGCTCCCCTAAGCCCTAACATTTTCAATTAAGCATTCTTTTTTCTGAATGCTACAACTGCTGCCGCTCCTAAAAGAACGACTGCTGCGCCAGCGAATGGCACTGTGTTTGTGGAATCAACACCTGTTTTTGGTGATGTTCCTGTTGTATTTGTCACTGCCTGTGAAGCATCAACTTTCGCAATAATTGCGATTGGTGACAGATCCTGTAATTCAAAAGTAATCTCTTTATTATCCAGGTCTACGTTAGATGGTGTGATAACCTCCCATACTTTACGCTCTGTACTGAAGTGAAGTACTTTTACGTCTGTCATTCCTTTTGTAAGTGCAGGTACAGATAAAGTTACCTGGTATTTTCCATCTGCAGTTTTGCTTACATCTCCGATCTTTCTAAGATCCATAAATGCTGTTACCAGAGATTTTCCTTCAATCTCTGATGCAATACTGGATTCTGCCTTTGCAAGATCTTCCAGTGTCTTAGTTCCGGCATTGATGTCTTTGATCAGATCTGCTGTTGTCTGGTCGGCTTTTGCGACTTCAGCCAGCTCTTCCTGATCCATAGCATCTACTTCATAATATCCTTTGGAATTTCCGACTACAGCCATTGTTGCTGTCTTACTTGCAGCGGATACACCTACAACCTGCATTGCAAATACTGTTACCAGCATAGCCAGGCTGATCAGTTTCTTCTTCATTGGTCCTTACCTCCTTTTCCTAATTATTGTTCTATAGATACTAGTACGGCTTGTACCAGATATCTACGGTTGTCCATACCTGCATAGCAGGTAGATAGTGTGATGATCTTGTCATCTGCAGTCACACTCGCTGCTGTATCAATATTCGATTTCATATCCCGGATACCGAATACCATATCCAGGTAAGCTTGGTAAATGTCTTTGTTATCAAAGTTAAAACTTTGTAGCAGATGCCGGTTGTCGTACAGATATGCTGCAAAGATCTGGTAGTGCAAAATCTTGTCCGGCATGTAGATGATGACTTCTTTGTTCTGATCAAAGAAATCCCGATCCATATATTGATGCAGACCGTCAAACATGGAGCCATTTGCCATGCCGTGTCCGTAGATCACGGTGTTCGGATCTTCGAAGGTCTTCGTATTGTAATCCTCGGTAAAGATTGCTCCGGCTTTGTTCTCATCATGTTCCACACTATGGTTCAGATAATAGCTGTTATCTGTCCCGCTCTGTACGATTGGATAGTCGATGACGGTTCCCGGTACTTTAATCCATGCATATATATCTGGATTCATGTTCTGTAATGTCTGGAAGTCGATTGGTATCTCGACGGTACTTTTCGGTGTCTCTTCTGGTTTTTTGGGTTCTTCTGTCACGACTTTTTCTTTTATTTTTTCATATTCCTGCCCTGCATGGGCATCCTGATAATATTGGTAATATGCAATTCCTCCGCAGATCAGTCCGGCTGCTGCCAGTATCCCTGCTACGACGTATCGTTTCTTCATGATTCTATAGCCCCTTACGTCTTATTGCTCATTTGTCTGTTTTTTCATCTATTTTATTTCTTGATAGAATGTCTCCATAATCTTTGTATACAGAGCATCGTCGTCTACGTGATATTCATCGTAGGAAAGACCTTGTGTTCCTTCTCCCGGAACAGTCCATTCTGTATAGCCGTCTCCTTCGTCTGCTGTCTGGAATAACTTCATCAGACGGTCTTCGCTGATATTTGTGACGGTATATGGTTTGATCGCCACGAACAGATTTGCTGCAAATTTTGCATTTTGCTCATAGCCTTCTTTTGCCTTTTTTGAAAACGCATCTAAGAATGCTTTCTGACGTTCCATCCGGTAGATGGCGCTCTGGCTTTCATCTACATCTCTGCTTCTTAAGAAAACTTCTGTATTTTCTTCGGTCAGTGTTACTTCTGCACCTTCGGCAAATTCCGGATATTCATACTCCAGACTGTTATTTGGCACAGTCACTGTCAGACCGCCTACACTTTTTGTAAGCTCTGGAATCCCGTCTAAGTTCATAGCAAGATAACCCTGTATCGGAAGTCCGTAGAAGAGATTGGACACCGCTTCCTGTGTAAGTTTACAGCTCTCGGCGCCTCCATCTCCATATCCATAGGAGAGGCTGATATGGTCTTTAGATTTTCCAAGGCTTTTTCCTTCCAGGTCAAAGCTTTCCACATCTGTCATCGTATCTCTTGGAATAGAAATCAGCGTCATTTCCTTTGTCTTGCGGTTCAGTGACAACAGGAATAAGGCATCTGCCTGTCCTGCATCGGCTTTTCCGACTCTTGTCTCTGCCGGTGTACGCTTGTCTACTCCAAGTAATAAGTAGTTACTGAGATTTTGATTGTATTTGTAAGTCTTTCCCTGCCAGGTGACGGTGTTGGAATCATCTGCTTCCGCGGTTGCTTTCGCACTTGCCGCTTCTGCTGCTTTCTTTTTTTGGATACCTGCATATCCCAGACCTGCCACTGCAAGTACAGCTACGCCTGCGATAATAACTGCTGCGAATCTTCCGTGGCGTTTTCCTGATGATTCTCGCCTTTCTAGTTCCCGTCTGTCTGATTCTCGCCTGTCTGATTCTCGTCTGTCTGGTTCTCGTCTGTCTGTTCTTCGCTGTTCTGATTCTCGTCTGTCTGACTGGCGTTGTTCTGATCTTCGCTGTTCTGATCCTCTGTCCATGTCTGATCTGATTTCTCCTTCTGAATCTCTTCCTGCGCCGCTTTCTTTAACTCACTGCTATTTGCAGCTTCTTTCTTATGATTGAAAAATAAAAGCGAACCTAGTATCAGGAATAATACGATACATGCAATCAACAGCAGAGTATTCTGAACCTTCGGGTTCGTCTTTCTTTTCTTCATACTGTTCTTTACATCCCTTTCCTACGCATTTTCATGATTCTGGTCATAGCCATAACCATACTTACTTCCATAACTGTAATAGGAATAATATTTTTCTTTTCTTGCATCAACCTTATTCAGCACAGCTCCAAGCATATGTGTTCCACTCTTTTCCAACTGCTTGATTGCTTTCTGCGCTGCACGGTATCCTACAAATCCACTCTCAATCAGCAGAATTGCTCCATCACACACCTTGCCAACAATAGCAGCATCCACCACATTTGCCATAGGAGGTGTATCGATCAGGACGTAATCATATCTCTGTTTCAATTCGATCATCAACTTCGCAAATACTTTGCCATTCAGAAGCTCGGATGGATTCGGAGCCATCGGTCCTGCAAAGATCACGTCCATATTTTCATAATTTGTTCCATATAAAATATCGCGCACCGGTGCCTGTCCACTTAAGTACTGGGACAGTCCCTTCACGTCACTATCCACGAGATATCTCTGCACAAGGACAGATTTTCGGATATCCGCATCCAGAAGCACCGTCTTCTTGCCGGCCATACCCATTTCCTTTGCGAGCTGGAAGACAACATCACTCTTTCCCTCATTCGGGAAACAGCTTGTCACAAGGATTGTCTTAATATCCGCTCCTGCAAACTGGATATTTGTTCTCAGCGTCTTTAACGCCTCCTCGTAAAAGTAATTTGATTTACGAGGATCCGTCAGCTCCACCCGAAGCTTAGATGCCTTATTGTCACGGCGGGACATTGCCGCTTTTGCCTGCGCATTTGTATATGTAGTTCTAGCTTGCTTTTCGTTTTCCTGCATCATTTCTCTTTGACTTCTTCTTTCCTGATCCATTAATATAATCCTTTCTGTCCGGAATTACACTCAGTGTAGATAATCCCAGATATTTTTCTATATCTTCTTCAGACTTAATCGTATCGTCCATGATCGTGCGGACAACAATCACACCTGCACACAGGATCATACCTGCCAGTACACCCATCACTGCCATCTTCGCCACACCTGTATTCGATCTGGAAGTCGGAACCTCACCTTTTTCAATGATCTTAGGCGGTGTAACCTCCATCTTGTCTCCGATATACTCAGAAGCAACCTCTGACAGCTTGTCTACAATCTCCTTCGCCTGCTTGGCATCAGAATACTCCACAGACAACTGCAGAATACGCGTATCGTCCTGGTTCGTAACTGTGATCATATTCTTCAGCTGCTTATAGTCCATGTCCAGATCTAACTGGTCGATAACATCCGTAAGCACCGGACGGCTTGTGATCAAGATGGAATAGTCCTTGGTGAGCTGTGAGCCCATCTGCAGATCCGCCAGAGAACTAAGCGTCGTCTCCTTGGTCAGTACAAGCATCATGGACGAAGACGTGTACAGCGGCTTCACTAAGAATCCGGCATACGCACACGCAATACAGCCGAACAGCAGTCCCACTCCCAGGATTGCCAGTATCTTCGACTTGAGCACATAAAAGAGCTCCAGTAAGTCAATTTCCATCTCATCATTGTCGTAATTCTTTCCCATTAATCTGATTTCCTTTCTTGGGGGACGGTTGGGGACGGGGGTTTTTCAAAAAAACCCCGTCCCCAATTGGACTTCTACCTGTCCCTCTTTGAATTGTGTGTATTTTTACCCTCCCATTTTCTAGGGTTTCTTTTATTTCTAACCTGTCCCTTTTTGAATTGTAAAAAATTTTGAAACAATTTATGTTTTAGGCTTGTGTGATCCGCGGTCATCTAATATTCTTCTTGCATTGCCTTGTATCAATGCCCATACATAATCTTCAGACAGATTCTTGTTCAGCCACTTCTCAACGTGTTCTGTCTGTGGACTGCGTTCTCCGCTATTGTGCATATCTGTTCCCAGGTAATGGACCAGACCATCTTTCAGTTGTCGCTTACACCACTGTGCTGTATTATTATTCCATCCTCCATCTATAGAGCTGTAATTCATCTGGATTCTTGCTCCTGTATCAGCCAGCTCTTCCAGTCTGCCTTCTTCTCTTAACACATGATACCTTTCTACATGTGCCAAAATTGGGACATAACCTGCCATCTGCATCTGGCGCACTGCGCTGAATATCTTAGAGTAAGCTGTCCCCGGGAGGAATTCCAATAACACATATCTGCTGTCTGCCAGCGTCAGAAGCTTTCCTTCTTTTAGTAACTGTCTTGTATCTACCGAATACATAATTTCCTGTCCCGGAAATACCGGAAGCCTGACTCCAAGTCGTTGATATGCCTGAATTCTGAACTTCTTACACAATGTTCGAATCTCCTGCACTCGTTCTACGGATGCATTACGAACTGAGCCATGTGGCGTTACGATCATACCTACAAAGTCCTGATTCAATGCCATGCGTAGCATCGCTAATGTCTCTTTCGGATTTGCAGATCCATCATCTATACCAGGTAGTATGTGACAGTGCATATCTATCTTTTTCATCTCTACTCCTGTATATGTATTGTATATAAATTTCACTTATTTTTTACAGCACAAATACCACCTGATACTTTTGACTTGTACACAAGGTGGAAAAATTATCAATCTGCGTTATCACTATTTCATGCACTGCAAAAATAGTATTTAATTAGTCTTATTTCCTGACTACCTTTTATTACTGATTAAGACTACCATGTTTTGACAATATTTGCAATAGACAAAAGCTGTCAATTTCTGTTTGGGGACGGGGTTTTTTCAAAAAAACCCCGTCCCCAAACAGACTTCTACCTGTCCCTTTTTGGAATTGTGGAATGTTTTTGTACAATTTGTTTTTTTACGCACTTTTTACATACGAAGAAAGCGTCAATTCTTTCTGAACTGGCGCTTTTCTACCTATATACATTCTCTCGCTTCGTTTTCTTCTTCCAGCAGGTTCTCCATGCTTTTCAGGCTGATGTACAGGGTTGATGTGTTATGAAGTAGTGCTGATACGGTTGGCTGTAGGATTCCGGTGACGCCAAGTATGATGAGGGCGGTGTTGAATCCTACGATGTTGCGGTAATTTTTGTGAATTCGTTTCATTAATTTATTACTGATCAGCTTCAGTGTTACGATCTCGCTCAAGTCGTCGCCGCTCATGGTCACGTCTGCGATTTCGCGGGCGATCTCTGCGCCGTCGCTGATTGCGATTCCGATGTCTGCTGCGGACAGTGCTGGTGAATCGTTGATTCCGTCTCCGATCATGATGACTTTTCGTCCGGCGGCTTTTTCCTGCTCTACGAAGTTTGCCTTGTCTTCCGGCAATACTTCCGAGTAATATACGTCCACGCCTACTCGTTTGGCGATTGCTTTTGCGGTGCGGTCGCTGTCCCCAGTCATCATAACTACTTTGCTGATGCCTGCTGCCTTCAGATTTTTGATGATCTGTGGTGCTTCTTCTCTCAGCGGGTCTTCGATGCAGATGACTGCTGCCAGTTTTCCTTCGATTGCCATGTACAAATGTGAGTATTCGGATGGCAGTTCCTGGAATTTTTCTTCCATTCCTTCTGGGATCTGGCTCTCTTCATCTTCGAATACGAAATGATAGCTTCCAACGACGACTTTTTGATCATTGATTTTGGAGGAAATGCCGTGTGCCACGATGTACTCTACTTTTGAGTGGAACTCTTCATGGATAAGCCCTTTGTCCTGTGCTGCATTTACAACTGCTTTTGCCATGGAGTGTGGAAAATGTTCTTCCAGGCAGGCGCCGATTCTCAGCAATTCGTCTGGTGTCTTATCGCAGAATGGTACGACATCTACGACTGTCGGCTGTGCTTTTGTCAGTGTTCCTGTCTTGTCAAATACGATGGTGTCTGCTTCTGCCATTGCTTCCAGATATTTTCCGCCTTTGACTGTGACGTTGTAGCTGCTTGCCTCACGGATTGCAGACAATACGGAAATCGGCATGGCCAGTTTCAGTGCGCATGAGAAATCTACCATCAATACAGCCAGTGCTTTTGTTACATTTCTTGTAAGAAGATAGGTAAGACCTGTTCCTGCCAATGTGTATGGAACGAGTTTATCCGCCAAATGTTCTGCCTTGCTTTCCAGTCCGGATTTGAGTTTCTCGGATTCTTCGATCATCGTCACGATCTTCTCAAATTTACTTGATCCATTTGCCTCTCTTACACGTATAGTAAGCTCGCCTTCTTCTACAACCGTTCCGGCATACACTTCTCCATTTTCTATCTTGCGTACTGCCACGGACTCTCCAGTCAAAGACGCCTGGTTGACCATTGCCTCGCCTTCCACAACTGTTCCGTCAAATGGAATTACATTTCCCATGTGGATGCGTACCCGGTCGCCGCTCTTTATAGATGAAAATGGTACTAATACTTCCTGACCGTCGCTGACAAGCCATACTTTGCTGATATTCAGTGACATGCTTCTTGCCAGGTCACCAACGGATTTCTTGTGTGTCCACTCTTCCAGGATTTCGCCGATTCCAAGCAGGAACATGACGGATCCTGCAGTTGCGATATCTCCGCGGAACATAGATACTCCGATTGCGGTCGCATCCAGTACCGGAACTTCAATCTTGCCTTTTGCCAGTGTACGCACACCCATCCAAAGATATTTCACAGATTTTACTGCTGTGATACATGCTCTGACCGAATATGGCAAAAATAATTTATTTCCATAATGATAGATTACAGTTTCAACTAACTTATCCCAATATTCCTGATTCAGTTCGCGTCCGGAATTCTGTGCATAATTTTCCGGAATGTCAACTTCCTCATAATGGAATGTTTGAAGCAGTTTGATTACTTTCTCTCTGTCGCCTTTGTAACAGATCGTAAAGTCTCCCGTGCGGTTCTGTACTTTTGCAGATGTAATCATATCCTGGGATTCCAGATAATATTGCATCCGGTCTGCCTGCTCAAATGTCATTCTGTACTGTACAGCGTGGGCACGGATTCTGCCTTTAATCTCATGCTTGATTACAAATTTCATGTATATTTTCCTTCTTTCCCTGCTTTCTTCCTTCCCTGCTTACCTCGCAGTGATTCGCTCGCAGTGGTTCGCTTGCTGTTGATTCTCTTACAACTTGTCAAGACACCTGCAGTCTTAACCACAGGTGTCCTGATTTTTCCTTACATTTTTATAATTATCACAAAAATTTTTATGCTAGTTCTCCTTGAACTACCCTGCTGTCTGACTTAGCTGTCTTACTTACCTGTCTTACTTTGCTGTCTGACTTTGCTGTCTTATCTGCGTTCTTACTCGGCTGTCTCTTCAGCAAAATCTGTCTCATCAGCTTCTGCTGCTTCCTCTGCTTCTTCGGCCTCTTCTGCTGCTACTGCCTCTGCGTACTCCTGCTCTTCTTTTGCTGCTCTGTCTTCGTTGATCTGCTGTGCTTCTGCATATACGTCTTCTGCATTTTCCTGAATTGTAGCTGCTGTCTTAAGCACACACTCTTTTGCTCTTAAAACTGCTGCTGTACAGTTTGTGTATAATTTTTTAGCGTCCTTGCTGGACAGAACTTTGATTCCTGCAGTTCCGAATAATACTCCTGCTGCAAAGATTCCTGTCTTCTTTCCATCTACTTTTTTTAAGCCTTTTAAAATGTTTGACATCTTTTGTCTCCTGCCTTTCTTTCTACTTCTAGGTTCTTATATGATGTTAGTATATGTGATATGTACTTTTTGATTCAGTACTATATCATCACTTTGAATTCACTAAATTGTAACGCATTTGTTTTTTCATTTCCACTCCTTTTTCCTTATTGATAATTATTACTCACTTGAGCAGGCTTATTGATTTTTGTTCTCATTATAACTGAAATTGAATATCATTACGCACGAATTATCTGTTTTTTTCTTCCTCATCCATATCCATTTCATCCATATCCATTTCATCTATATACATTCTAAGTCCTACCGTGCTTGTGACCGGCAGGGAAAATATAATTGTTTTTTCTTTGCTGGCAAGTCCTGTCTGCTCCATCATGGCTTTCATGATTGCATTTTTCTGTTTCTTTCTTGTGACGATCAATATGATTTCTTTTTCTGCCGCCAGTGATACGCCAAGAAATTTTTCTGCTGTTTCCATGCCGGTTCCTTTCGCATGGATCACGGTTCCGCCTCCGGCTCCTACACTTCTCGCCACGTCCATCACGGTGTCGATGCACCCCTGATTGGCAATTGCTACTAATAATTCATATTCTGTTTCTTTCAAAGTGGACTCCTCCTCCCGTTCAAATTTCTCGCTCTGTATCAGGAAATGTAATGTTTTTTCTCCGCCGATGCTGCTGAGTGGCACGATAAATGCAATTCCGGTTCCCGGCACATCGATCTGCATCTTTACAATCATTTCCCGCCTTAGTTTCTTCCACGTTTCTTCTGTTACCACCGATAGAATTACGACCTTTTCTGATTCTTCCAATCCGAAATAGTCCAACATCTCACTATTTGCGGTTCCGCGTCCCAATGTTGTAAAGAAAACCATATGCTCATTTTTCTTATAAAATTCTTCAAATTTCTTCTTTCGGTTCCTGTCTGTAATCGTCACCATCATATATAATCTACTCATAAATTATCTCCGAACTTTCTAATTTTCTTAAACATTTTCCATCTTCACTAATATGCGCCTTGTAAAAATCTCTATCCCTGTTTACAACTCGACTGTTTACAACTCAATGATTTCTTGATTGTCTACATTGTCTAGATTTTCTATGCATACTTTTATACTTGTGTAATCTTTTGCCGCCTGTTTTTCTTTCATCTGTTCCTGAATCTGATAGATCAGTCCAAGGATTTGAATTGTTATAAGCGGCGTCATTGCTACCATAGCTACCACTCCAAACGCATCTGTCACAACATTTCCACCTAGCGCCTCGCATGCTCCCATTGAAAATGGCAGTAAAAATGTTGCTGTCATCGGTCCGGACGCTACACCTCCTGAGTCAAATGCGATTGCTGTGAATATTTTTGGCACGGAAAATGTTAATCCAAGGGCTACTGCGTATCCTGGGAGCAGAAACCACAAAATCGAAATGCCTGTAAGCACCCGCACCATTGCCAGTCCCAGAGAGAATGCGACTCCGATGGACAGACTCATTCCCATTGCTTTTGCGGAAATGGCTCCTGAAGTCAGTTCTTCTACCTGTTCCGTTAATACATATACTGCTGGTTCCGCTTTTACGATAAAGTAACCGATCAGCATACCAATCGGCACGATGATCCATGGATAGGAAAGCCCCGCAATCACTTGACCCAGATAATTACCTGCCGGCATAAATCCCACATTTACCCCTGTCAGGAAAAGTACAAGACCTATGTATGTATAAATGATTCCTATAATAATTTTTACTAACGTCTTTTTATGAAGATGTAATGATACAATCTGAAAAATGAAGAAAAATAAAATAATTGGCAGTAAAGAGATCAGCATTTCTTTCATATAATAAGGAAGCCCTTCTTGAAAAAGCTGCCACATTTCTACTGAATTATCGGTCTTCACAATCATTGTCTGTTCGTATCCACTTCCCCCTGGGTGGTAAAGTAAGCCAAGCAGCAATACTGCCAGAATTGGTCCGACTGAACACAATGCAACCAGACCAAAGCTATCATTTTCCGCATGTTTATCACTTCGAACTGCTGAAAATCCGATTCCTAACGCCATAATAAATGGTACTGTCATAGGTCCTGTTGTTACTCCGCCTGAATCAAATGCCACTGTCAGAAAATCTTGTGGAACAATGCTTGCCAAAATGAATATGATCGGGTACAAAATTAAAAGCATATGTGCCAGTGGAATTCCAAATAACATTCGAAGTACTGCGGCTACAAGAAATATTCCAACTCCTGTTGCTACTGCAATAATCAGCGTGTAATTGGGAATGGATGGAACTTGTTCAGCCAATACTTGAAGATCCGGTTCTGATATGGTAATGATAAAGCCAAGGATAAAACACAGCACTATCACTACACTTATCTTTCTTGTATTGGTCAGTTTCGTTCCTATTCGTTCTCCCATAGGAGTCATCGCCATCTCCGCACCAAGTGTAAAGAACATCATTCCGATGATCAGGAGAACCGCACCAACAACAAAAGTCATCAGGACGCTGTTTGGAATGGGCGCAATGCTAAAGCATAACACCAGCACAATGCCTATGATCGGCAACACAGCTCCTAATGACTCTTTTAGTTTTTCCAGTAAATTTTTTTGATATAATTGTAATCCCATAAACGCCTTTCTTCTATATTTAATATGTATTAATTAATATGTATCCTTTAATAAAATACCTTTTCAAACACTATTTTATTGAACTTGGGACTCGCTTAACGACCTTGGGACTCGCCCCAGCATCTTTTAATTATTTTAACATAAATGTGGTTGTTTTTTGAAGCTTTAAAGACGTTAATATTATGCTAAGTTTTTAACAATTTGACGTAGGGTTTTGTATAATAGGAAATGCAATCCTGATTATACAAAAAAACCTGTAAGTATTATACTTACAGGTTTTAGCTCCCCGAGTAGGGTTCGAACCTACGACCCTTCGGTTAACAGCCGAATGCTCTACCACTGAGCTATCGAGGAATATTAAACATTGAAGTATACCTTCAAAACTGCATACAAAGAATCATCCATTTCCTATCACCTTGCTTGGTTA
>OLQY01000196.1_pt1 | contig 79554 bp, 79 predicted proteins | sample 1672851 | NCBI WGS metagenome assembly OLQY01 (sample SAMEA3136730, study PRJEB25190) | human gut metagenome
ACATGCCAACTACCATCACATGAATGTTCCTATTTACTCATCCAATTCATTTTAGCAAATAGTATATAGACTTCCCGTTTCTTCGCACGGTCGCCAAACATCCTTGCCGCCTGTGTAGTTCACACTATATTTCGGCCTGCCAAACCATCTATGGACCTCTCGGTTTTCCACAACTCCTCCGCACACTTCCTCACGGGAGCGCACTAGTTTAGATTTTCTGTCTTGCATTGGAACTCAACAGAGTAGGACTTGCACCTACGTGACACCTTTCTTTTCAAAGTTTATCTACTTCGTTTATACATCGTATCGTAAGTAAAACTTCTAATAAGAAAGAAAGTTCAAGCATGCCTGTACATGTTTGAACTATAGCGACTGCCTGTCGCACAAAAAACTGACATCATCTGAATGCCAGTTGTCTCATATATTATTATGTTTTTATTAGAACAATGATGTGATCCAAGTAATTACAGTAGTCATACCCATACTATAGACAAGAATTGACCAAGGTTTCAAAGTAAGGATGATTGTTACGAATTTTTTTAGAGACATAGGAGTCAATCCTGCTAGGAAACATAATAAATCATCTGGTGCACATGGTGCAAACATTGCTATTGCAAACAATTTGTCAAATTTCTTTCCTTTTTCAATCCATGAAATATATTTATCATATTTTTTTTGAGAAACAATTTTTAATACAAATTCTTTTCCATATTGTCTTGCTAATAAGAAGTTAATAGTTGATCCAATACTGATAATTATGTAATTATAGATAAAACCATAAACAGGTCCAAATACCACAACACCAATAACACAGCCAAATCCGCCTGGAATGATTGGAACAACACACTGAATAATTTGAAACAAGATAAATCCTAGAGGAGCAAAAACTCCTAAGCTGTTAAGAAATGCTTTTAATGACTCTGGTGAAGCAAATATTCCTTGCTGAAATCCAAAAATTACAAATAATAAACAAATTAGAACTCCAAATACTGTAACATAATTTTTATTAAGTGATAGTGTCATGATACTTACCTCCTTCTATGAGTAATTCTATCGAATCTTTCTTATTTTTTATAAAATTAAATCTTATCTTTTTCTTATCTTTAACACCCTTTATCTTTTACACTTATATATTACCATGTAGATGTCTCAATAATATTACAGTTCAAAACATAAAGATATCAATTTTGTAACAATTCATAATGTCAGTATATAATATTAATTAGAATCCTCTAAATCTGTCTTTTTTTAACACTGTAATAAATCACAGGAACTGTGAACACTGTCAAATAAATAACATAACCTAATGTATCTTTCAAAACTGATAGCAGCTCATTTCCACAACTTAATAATGCAGCGATAACGAGTACAACGGCGAATAATTCTTTAACCTTTTCCATAAGTATGGCCTCCATTTATTTTTCTTTACACTTATATAATAATGTGTAATCATCTCATCATTATCTCAATCTCAAAAATAAAAGTATCAGTTTTGAGATATTTTATCTCTTTATCAATAAATAAAAAATTAAGATGGTCAACGTTATGACGCTTGTGAGGATAGAAGCAAATAATAATATATATAATTAATACTAAATAAATCTTATATTTTTAAATTATTTTACCCGTCATTGGAAGAATTAAGTCTGAATTTATATGAACCTTTTTCTGCTTTTTCATGTTGCTTTCATTTGCGAGTAACCTTTATAATTGTAAAATAGAAAAGGAGGAAGATTCGATGTTAGAAAAATACGATTTGTTTTGTAAGGAAAATCCTTGTGAATTTAGTAAAGAGCAGTTAAATAAACTAAAACATGCACTGGAACATGCACAAAATGGTTTGATCTGTGATGAAATGGTTGATTTCATGCTTTGGACTCAGAATTTAAAATCCAGACAGGAGTATTTCGCAGAATATGTTGCCCGCATTTACCCACAGAATACCCATGCCCGTCTTTTAGAAGTAGGATGTGGACAAAATGCAAGATTGTCTAAACTTCTTGCAACTAAAGGGTATATCATGAGTGCGATAGATCCCAAAGTAGAAAATTGTACGGAGCATGTTGAATGTATCAAAAACTATTTCACTTACGAAACGCCAATCTCTGAATATGATGCTTTGATTGCTCAGGAGCCTTGTGAGGCAACAGAACCTATGATTCGTTTATGTGCTAAAGAAAAGAAAGATTTTATTATCAGCTTGTGTGCTAGTCCCCATCCTTATCCTAACGGAACCATTCCGGCATCTGCTGCAGAATGGTATGATTATTTAGAAGAAATTGATTCAGACCATTCAATTATCGTTTATCCAAATTTGATTCCTGGTTTTGTTACCCCTATTATGCTCGGAATGTATAAAAAGTAAATCGTTTTTTTTCGACAGTAGAGTTTAAAACAAACTGTGACTAAATAGAAAAAGATATCATTATGATAAAGACGTGGAAGAATTATTTATAGATTTAAAAATCTCTAACCGAAACATTACGGAGAAATTTTTTCTTTGATAGAAAAAACATACAGATAAGAAATAGTATCCTGTAACATAATCAACAAAAAAGCAATTAATCCGTAAACAGATTTTGTACTTTTTTCCTAGATAGAATGATAGCATATTCAAATCGTAAATCTGTTAAAACCTACTAAAATAGATTAACGAAAAACACAAAATACTTAAACTTAAAATAGCAAAATATAATACATTGTAATTTAGGTTCTTACTCGATAATAGGCAAATAGAAATAAGGTAGGAATAAAATTTGTTGAATTCATCAGCTCATTTTAGCCTTCCTTTTTCATGCATTACCGTAAAACAAGAAAGAACCGTAACTTAATCATTATTCTTTTCTTCTATAAATAACGTGTTAAGTTTACAAAGGAGAATCGTATTTATATTTATAGAAATAACTTTAAAGTAAATAACATAAGAATATTTATATCTTCTAATGATTTATAATAAGCATCAATAGAATATAAAAAAAACTCTAAACCATATGGTCTAGAGTAATTTCTTAAATGGTGCGGGTGAAGGGACTCGAACCCCCACGGTTGCCCGCCAGATCCTAAGTCTGGTGCGTCTGCCAATTTCGCCACACCCGCACATTCAATTTACCAGTCATAAGTTATCTCACAACTGCCCTATTATTATAACATGAGATTCAAGAAAATCAATACTTTTTAGAAAATTTTTTATTTTTTTCTATTACTTTTTATGGAACCCTTTTCATGATATACTATACGTTGAGGTGAGTTTATGACAAATTGGATTCATAAAGCTAAATTCTATCATATATACCCATTGGGATTTTTAGGAGCTCCACAGTATCATCAAGAAGAAATCAATCATCGATTACATAAAATCATAGATTGGATTCCACATATGAAATCCTTAGGTATCAATGCTTTATATTTAGGACCTGTATTTGAAAGCCATGAGCATGGCTATGATACAAGTGATTATCGTTGTATTGATCATCGTATTGGTACAAACGAAGACTTTAAGGAAGTTTGTAATGCCCTACATGAAGCAGGAATACGTATTGTATTAGATGGTGTATTCAATCATGTAGGTAGAGATTTTTGGGCATTTCAGGATGTACAAAGAAATGGATCATCTTCAAAGTATTGTAACTGGTTTTCTAACCTGCATTTCCATGCACAAAGTCCATTACAAGACCCCTTTACCTATGATGCATGGGAAGGTCATTTTAATTTAGTTAAATTGAATTTAGAAAATGAAGAACTAGTACAATATCTGCTAGAGAGCGTTGCAATGTGGATGGATGAATTCCAAATTGATGGAATTCGTTTAGATGCAGCAGATTGTATACGTCCAGAATTCTTTAAGCGATTAAAAGATTTCTGTAAGCATAAAAATCCTGATTTCTGGTTAATGGGAGAAATCATTCATGGTGATTACAATCGCTGGGCAAATCCTGAAATGTTGGATTCTGTAACAAATTATGAATGTTATAAGGGATTATATTCTTCTCATAATGATAAAAACTATTTTGAGATAGCTCATTCCTTACAACGACAATTTGGAAAAGGCGGCATTTATGAACATTTATATTTATATAACTTTGTGGATAACCATGATGTAAATCGTTTAGCAAGCACAATTAAAGATGAACAGGATTTATTTAATATTTATACATTACTATTTACAATTCCGGGTATACCAAGCATTTATTATGGAAGTGAATTTGCATTAAAAGGGACAAAGCATCATGGAAGCGATGAAGATTTACGCCCTTGTTTAGAATTGTCCGCATTAAAAGAGCTGCCTATAACGAATCATATTCAAAAATTATCAGCTATAAGAGAACTTCCAGCATTATGTAACGGTACCTATGAACAGGTTATTGTACGTAATGAACAATTTGTATTCTCTAGATCTTATAAGAATGAAAAAATCTATATAGCTTGTAACTTATCGTCTCAAGACTTCTCTATGCAAATACCATGTGAAAATGGTATATGGTATGATGTATTACATGATCAGACCTATACAAGCGTCAGTAATAATTTGACCTTCATCATACCTGCCAAACAGGCATGTATTCTTCAAAAAACAGAACAAGCTTCACATGAAGAGATAGATACAGCCGATACCACAAAAGAGAATGCTCCATTTCATGAAGAACAAGAATCAAATAACGCTTTTACTGTAGAAATACCGGAAATTAAAATGGGTAAATACCGTCATTTCAAAGGCAAAGATTACAGTGTTTTATATGTTGCGACACATAGCGAAACATTGGAAAAATATGTTGTATATCGCCAGCTATACGGTGAAGGCGGTGTTTGGGTTCGACCTTTATCAATGTTTACAGAAGAAGTAGAAGTAGATGGTAAAAAGGTCCCTCGTTTTACTTATATTGGACAATAAAAAATATACGTGCATCTTTTAGATGTGCGTTTTTTTTATGTATTTCCTAAAGCATAAAAAAAAGCCCATATAATTGATATGGACTTGTTTATTTTCATGGTGACGCGTACGGGATTCGAACCCGTGAATGCATGCGTGAAAGGCATGTGAGTTAACCGTTTCTCCAACGCGCCATCTCTTAACTGCTTGTATAGTATAACAAATACATTATCTTTTCGTCAAGTATTTTTTTCACTTTTTTCTAAAATTGTTAGATTTAATTTAAATATATAAGAAGAGCTAGCTATGATAGCTCAGCTCTTCTATAATTTTTATGTTATTTATTAAGGATTGTCATAATATTGGAATAATATGTAAAACGTTCATCTACAAACTGTAAAGATTCGTTTGCTAATGCTTTTGCTTTATTCAAATCTATATCTTCATATACAGCTGCGAAACGATAGTAGATATAATCTTTGATCTGATTATCACGTAAGATATATCCATAACATTCATCTCCATGCTGGAAATCTCCATGTTTGATATATAAATCCGCAACATCTAATAGAATATTCAACTGATATTTTTCATATAAGTCACTATATTGTGATAATACAGCATATGCGAAATCTTCATAGAATTTAACATCATCATATTGCCATGTAGGTAGAATTTCATATGCCAATGTAAAGAAATGTGATACAAAACCATCTACATCTGCATCAATCAATTCACTTACTACAGATGCTTCTGTAATATTCTTACGCTGTCCTATCATTAATATTTTTTCACATACTTTGAATTCTTTTAAGTATTCAACAGCATTTGCTTCCGCATCATCACTAATTGATGTCTTCATGCATTCAGCAATATCTTTCTTAATATCTTTGAAATCCGTTGCTTTAATATCCATGGTATCTGCCACCTTCTGCAATAATACAGGAATTAAATCAGTATCAAATCCATCTTTATCAAAGGTGAAGTTCTGTTCCTTCAAATTATTTCCCTCTATAATATTTTCAGTAATCTGTTTTACATTAGCTTCATCTAATAAGAACTTAGCATAATCTTCATAGACATGATGTACACCCATGCTTTGTACTCTATGTAAAACTTCATCAAGACTAAGACTTTCATATATTTCTATTTTTTTCTTCTTAGTTGTCTTTGCAGCCTTTTCTTTTACTGTTTTTTCTTCCTTATCTTCTTTTTTCACAGTCTTTTTCGCAGTTGATTTTTTAGCTGTAGTTTTCTTTTTAGTCGCAGTTTTTGTTTCCTTTTCTGCGCCTTTAGCTCCTGCTTTCTTAACTGTTTTTGTTGTCTTTGTTTCCAGTTTTAATGCTTCTTTTGATTCAATTTTTTCTGGATCTGGTGCTTTTGAAATCTGTTCAACTTTTTTAGTTTCAATCTTTTCAGGTTCTTTTTCAGCTGATATTTTTTTAACAACTTTTGTTGTTAGCTTCAGCTGATCCTGATCCTTTTTCGTTTGTTTTTTAGCCTTAGCTTTTTTTACTGATGTTTTTTTATTTGTACTCTTTGCCATATCTTACCCTCCGACTTTTTATACTTTATAATTTGAAAAAATACAGACGATATATATACAACTACAACCTCTTTCCCCTTATCCCTCTTTTTTATTATAGCACAACTATGATAAGCAGTTAAGAAAGTTTCCCATATTTTCCTCTCATCATAAAGTTTCCATATAGAATTCAGAAGAAATTCACATATCTTTGTTGTTTTTTTCATATAATAAATGCTGTACAAAGATATAAATTTAACCAACAAGTCAAGGAGGTAATTTTATGGAAGACTTTGAAGTATATAACGAAGAAAATAAGAATCAGGATGAAATAAAACCTGAAGAAGAAAAAGTGGAAGGAACCAGCAGCGAAGAAGTAAAAGAAGCTTCTTCTGAATCTGCGGAAGATAAAACCGAAAGTAAAAAGGATAAGAAACCTAGAACATCTTTTATCAAAAAACATCGAACTGCTTCTATAGTAACTGGATGCTTATTGTTATCACTAGGAGGAGGATTTGCCGGTTCTATGCTTGCGATGAAAGTTAACCAGTCTAACTCAACTGTTTTATATCAGGCTGTAGATAAATCGTCATCTTCTTCATCATCTAACAATGCTAGCGGTACAAGCTTATCATATGCTGACATTGCGAAAGAAACGATGGATAGTGTTGTGGAAATCCAAACCGAAACCATGTCTACAAATAAATTATTTGCACAGGCTGTTGAATCAGGAGCAGGCAGTGGTGTCATCTTAAGCGAAGATGGATATATTGTTACAAATAACCACGTTATCGAAGGAGCTAACACGATTACAGTAAAAACTAGAGATGGTAAATCATATAATGCTAAATTAATTGGAACAGATTCCTCTACTGATTTAGCTGTAATTAAAATTGACGCTACAGGATTAAAGCCTGCTGTATTAGGAAATAGTTCTGAGCTACAAGTTGGAGATACAGCAATTGCCATTGGTAATCCATTAGGTGAACTTGGCGGAACAGTTACAACTGGAATCGTTTCTGCATTAGATCGTGAAGTAACAATCGATAACCAGACCATGCATTTACTACAGACAAATGCCGCAATCAACCCTGGTAACTCTGGTGGCGGATTATTTAACGATCAAGGTGAATTGATTGGTATCATAAATGCTAAATCAAGTGGATCTAATATTGAAGGATTAGGATTTGCCATTCCTATTGACCGTGCAAAAGATGTTATCACAAGTTTAATCGATAACGGTTATGTAAAAGGCCGTGCTTCTTTAGGTGTTACCTTAACAACAGGCACTACAAACAATCCTTTAAGTAATGAATCTAGTACACAAGTATATATTATTGAAGTACAAGAAGGCAGTGCAGCAGCAAAAGCTGGTTTACAGGCAGGAGATCAGATATTAAAAGTAGATGATACTGATGTAGAAGAGATTGCTGATGTAAAAACAGCAGTGAATTCACACAAAGCCGGTGAAACGATGAATATCACAATTCTAAGAGATAACAGTACTCAAACTATCCAAGTTACTCTTGATGAAGCAAATACTTCTCAGACTCAGCAATAAAATTTAACACAAAAGCCTCACATCTGTGAGGCTTTTTATTATGAACGATTACTGTTTTTTATCCATTCTCCTAAAGTTGGAAGATAAGCATAAAATTCTTTTAAATTCTTAAGCTTCCATTCCCAGTTTGGACTGCCAATAGTGCCTGGAGCATTAATTCTTCCATTGCTCTTCAACCCTAATATATCACCCATCGGTAATATTACAACTTTAGCTTCGCTATCTAAACAATAACGTATTACTAGTTCGTGGAATGTTCGATTTTCATAACCGCAATTATGGAAAAAACGGCGTAATGCAATGCGACGATTCGAAGACAAGGTCTGATAATAACCCTCTAAGGTATCATTATCATGTGTCCCTGTATATAAAACAACATGTTCTTTTCTAGGTTTCTTCAATAATTTAGGCTGTAGCTCAAATGAAACAACTTCCATTCCCATTAAATTATAATGGTCACGAAGTGTACCAACCTGCTTCCTTAGATCTCCTAAATCCTCCGCAACAATGCGAATATTCGGTAATCGTCTATATACTTCATCAAAGAAATCATAGGCAGGTCCAAGTACCCATTCTCCAACTTTTGCGGTTGGACAATCCGCTGGAATTTGCCAATATGTATCAAAGGCACGGAAATGATCTAAACGTAGGATATCATATTGCTGCTCATTCCATGCTAAACGATGAATCCATAAATCATAATGATTTCTCTGCATTTGTTTCCAATTATAAATTGGATTTCCCCATCTTTGCCCATCTTCACTAAAATAATCAGGCGGTACTCCAGCAACGTGTGTTGGATTTCCTTTAGAATCCAGCAAAAACTCATTCTGATTCTGCCATACATCCGCGCTATCAAGGCCGATATAGAAAGGCAAATCGCCCATAATCTGTACGCCATGCTCATTTGCATAGGTTTTGACATCGTTCCATTGTTTATAAAAGATAAACTGCAGGAACTGCTCATAATTGATTTCATCTTCATACTCTTCTAATGAGAATTTTCGATTATTGATCCATTCACGCTGTTCTTTTGGCCACTCTATCCAGCTTTTCATATTATTATGTTTCTTTAAAGTAATAAATACTGCATACGGATATAGCCATTCCGCAGTCGAACAAAAGAGCTGATATTCCTGTGCAAATTCATCATACATCTTTAAGAAGTTTTTATACGCCTTTTTTAAATAAGGTGCTTTAAATTGACGAACCCCTTCAAAATCCACTCTTTCAGAAAATTTGTTGTAGTTACGAATTGAGCTTTGTTTTAGTAATCCATAATCAGCCAAAGTATCTACACTGATATAGACATCATCTCCAGCATAAGTAGAAAATGGCTGATAAGGAGAATTTCCATAGCCGACAGGATTCAATGGAAGAATCTGCCAGATACGAATGTTTTGTTTACTAATAGCATCAATTAGTCGAAATGTGTGTTTTCCAAAATCTCCTATACCCTGATTTCCAGGTAAAGAAGATATAGGCATTAAAATACCTGTTGTTCGCTCCATTTTTCCTCCTAACTAAGCATCAGACATATAAACCATTTTGTCAAAACATCTGTACCTTATCACCAAAGTAGTATCTCATGATATGCGTTTACAATTACACATATATTTACCTCCTTTTGAATATTTTGTAAGCGTTTATCATTATCCTTATTTTAACACAAATTATATGAAAAAAAAGTGCCTAATGACACTTTTTTTCATTTCTTTACATTAACCTAAAGCTACATCCATTATCATCATGATTAAAAAGCCAGCCATGACCCCTAATGTCCCTGCATGAGAATGTGCATTCAAATTAGCTTCAGGAATTAATTCTTCCACAACAACATAAATCATAGCACCTGCCGCAAAGGATAATAGCCAAGGCATTGCTACCGTAGCCCCACCAACAATGGCAACAGTCGCAACTCCTGCAATAGGTTCAACAATTCCACTTAAAGAACCATATAAGAATGATTTAAAACGTGAACATCCTTCTTTATATAAAGGCAAAGAAATCGCAGCTCCCTCTGGAAAGTTCTGTAATCCTATACCAACTGCTAAGGCAATTGCGGCAGCTAGTGTAGTTGATGAACCAGCTGCACTAGAAAGTGCAAAGGATAAGCCTACTGCCATACCTTCTGGAATATTATGCAATGTTACCGCAAATACAAGCATTGTAGTTCTCTTCAAAGAACTCTTTGGCCCCTCTGGTTCATCACTGCCTGGATGTAAATGTGGTAAAAGCTTATCAAGCAATAATAAAAATAAGCCTCCTAAAACAAAACCTCCACCAGCTGGAAGCCATTCAGGCAGCCCTAATTCCTTTGCCTGTTCCATACTAGGAATCAATAAGCTCCACACAGATGCTGCTATCATGACACCTGCCGCAAAGCCTAAAAAACCTGATTGCATAGCTGGTTTTATTTCTTTTCGTATTAAAAAAATTGTCGCAGCCCCTAGAGTTGTCATTAGAAATGTAAACCCCGTTCCAATAGCCGCAAGTATATATGGATTTGAGATTGTCATTTTTTCATTCCTTTCTTTTCCCTTCTTGCAATTATACCTATTATACTCTATCCTTATACTTTTGACCATGCTTTTGCCTAATCTATCTAAAAAGACAACCGTCTGGCTGTCTTAATACATCTATTCTTTATTTTCTTCCATCGCAAAATGATAAGATAATAAATCTTTCAATAATTCAATAGAAGCATTCATCTGATCTTCATTCATAGTTTTAATAACCTTAAAGTTTTTCAGCAGCATGTCTGCATTTAACTGATATTCTTTGCTAAGATAGTTAACCCATTTATCTGCTTCTTCCTTCTGTTTTCCTGCCAGTACCCCTTCACTGACAATAACACAATGGAAATCTCCTCGTTTAACTGGTACAGCCCATTTAATCAGCCCTGCGTGACAGGAATATACACATTCATGATCAATTTTTCTTGCATTATCATATGTCTCCTGTGTACATTCTTCACATTTTTCCAAAGCTTTACTGCTGGATTTCAGACACTTACAAAAATAATTCTTCTCAGATGCACTCTGAATAACTGTGTGTTCATAAACTACATAACTCCTCAATCCCGTAATATTCTGATAATCCCTTAAAGCTTTTTTCACAATATCTTTCTTTTCCATAAACCTTACTTCCTTTACTATTTACACTCTAAAATATATCATAAATAATAAAAAAGTTCTAGATTAATTATTACATTTTCATTGATTTTGTAAACGTTATCAAAAGAATAGGATTATATTCATTTAAATATGTTTCTTAAGCGAATTATTTATTACTATTCATCATATAATACAATATTACGAAAGGAGCTGATTACATGCATTTACATGAAATATCTCCTCAGCAGCTTTATAGCGATCCATTTTCCATGCTGTCAGAAGATTGGATGTTAATTACTGCAGGAGATACTGATAAAGTTAATACAATGACTGCTTCTTGGGGCGGATTTGGTATCTTATGGAATAAACCAGTTGCCTATATCTTTGTACGCCCTCAGCGTTATACAAGACATTTTCTAGATGTGAATCAAACATTTTCTTTAACCTTTTACTCAGAAGAACATCGAAAGACTCTTTCTTACTTAGGAAGCATCAGTGGAAAAGAAGAGTCAAAAATCAAAAATACTAATTTCAATACTGCATTCATCCATAATACCCCCTACTTTGAAGAAGCACATACAATACTAATCTGTAGAAAAATATACTGTCAGAGTTTAACATCATCTTCATTTATAAAAAAAAGAATTGTGTGCTAAAAACTATCCATCTGAAGACTATCATTTGATGTATATAGCGGAAATTACAAACATTTATGAAAGATTATAGATAAAAAAAAGTTTGTCATACATAAGCGTATGTACAAACTTTTAGTGTTCCACAATAACAACTTCTACTTTTTTCTCTGCCGGGTGATAATCATATGTAATTTTCGCAAGGTTTGCGTCACCTAAATGCTTTGTTAATACCTCTGTGATATTATGAGTCAATACTTTAGTATCTTCTTCTGTATCACAAAAATATTCAATAGTTGTCGTTGTATGCTTTCTTGCGGATACGTTTTTTGATATTTCTTCCTGTAAACGAACAGTTTTTTTCATAAAAGCCAATCATTCCTTTCCGTTTTCGGTTATTATCTTATCACGTTTTTATATGAAGAAAAAGTCCTATTTCTAAATAAAAATATCTTCTGGGACATTTTCTCCATCCCCATTTGTGAAAACAATTGTTCCCACATAAAAATCAAACTCTGCATCAAACTGATGTTCTTCCTGAATATATACCTCTAAATTAATGTATGATTCATAATTATAATATAACTGAGCATATAATAATTGCATAAGCTGTTCCATCTGATTTTCATCAATCTTTTCATCTAATGTAAGAGTATATATATCTTCATAATCCTTTATTTCTTTTTTCAATGCATATGTTTGTATTGTAGGATTTTCAGACATCTCATACACTAAATCTGTTTGTGCATCACATACTGATAAATTTTCATCATATGCCAATTCTTCAAACTCAGCATGTGCAGGTAATGTATAGTAAACTAGTGGTGTATCATTTTCTACAAGCACCACATCAGCCATATAATCACTCGTATTGGTTAATGTTACTTTCTGAACACCTGAATCATATTCTTCTTCATCAAGTTCACATTGAATAGAAATATCTTCAGTTGTTATTGTTCGATCAACATTGCCTTTTATAGGTTCTTCATAAGAATAGTCTTCATAATTGTCTGAATCTTCTTCAATAAATGAAACTAATAGTGGTACTATCACTAAAACAACGCTGAATATACCACCAAGTATTTTCCAGACCTTATTTTTATCAATAGATTGTTTATAGGTACTAGTAAATTCTCTTTTAGGAAGCTGGATTTTCTTCTTTTCTTTTTCTTCAACATGATGATCAGAGTTTTGCCAAGTAGATTTTTCTTCAAAAATCGAAGCTTTTTTTACTTCTTGATAAGCTCTTGTTTTTCGCCCGCATATCGGACAACGGCTTTCTTCACATACATTTCCGCACTCATCACAATATCGCTTTTGTTTCATGAATTATCACCATCCCTATTGCTAATTATATTTTATCATAACATAGATATCAAAAAAACTATGGATGCCTTGAATACCATAGTTTCACTTCATACTAATTATGTTATCTCTAATATAAATCTTCATCCGCAACAATTACATTATCCGGAAGTATTTCCATATCCAATGTTTCATCATGATTACATATCAGCGCATCAAAATCCTGCACGCGAATAAAACTACAGAAACCTTTAATCTTAAATTTAGATGTATCACACAACAAATACTTATGCACTGCCTGTTTCATTGCGGCTATTTTCACAGCCATTGTGTCCATCTCAGCTGTATATACTTCCCCTTTTTCTATATCAACACCTGCGCAGCTTAAAAAAGCATGATCAAAGTTAAATTTCTCAAGATCCTGCAATGTTACAGGACCTACAGACATACCATATTCTGGTATATACTTTCCACCTAGCATAAATAATTCAGCTTCTCCCTTATCAAAAGCAGAGGCAATCAGCTGGCTATGTGTCACAATTTTAACTTTCTTTTGTTTTAATAAAGGTAAAAGCTCCATAACACTTGTCCCGCCATCTAGAAATACACAATCGCCATCATGCACAAAAGCGGCTGCTCTCTCACAGATTTGCTTTTTTTCCTTTTGATAAATGCCATCTCTTTCCTGCATATTCAATTCACCACGATTTGAGAGGATCGTCTGTTTTAAAATACTTTTTGCCCCGCCATGCACACGAATCAAAAGCCCTTGCTGTTCAAGTTCTTCACAATCTCTTCGTATTGTTGTTTCTGTTACTTTAAATTTTATCGCCATCTCTTTTGTGGAAACAAATCCTTTTTCATTGACCCATTGTTCAATTTTTTGAAAGCGTTCCTCTGCTAGCATATAATCACTCCCATACTCATGTATGTACATTGTACTCGATAGAAAAAAAATATACAAGAAATGAAAAATAAATTTAATAAAACAATTCTAGACCATCTTATATATGGGACTCTTTAAATTCTTTTTCACTCATGATAAAATTTTTATGAACAAAAGGAGGAGAGTTATGAAAATGAGAATAGAACATGATTCCATGGGAGAAATTGCGGTAGAAGATGATAAATATTGGGGTGCTCAGACTCAAAGAAGTTACGAAAACTTCAAAATAGGAATTGAGAAAATACCATTTGAAGTAATTTATGCCTTTGCTCATTTAAAACTTGCCTGTGCCAAAGTAAATTATGAAATGGGTAAGATAAGTGAAAAGAAAAAAGAAATCATTGCGACTGTATGTGATGAAATATTATGTGGAAAACTAGACGACCATTTCCCACTATCCGTATGGCAGACAGGAAGCGGTACACAAAGTAATATGAACATCAATGAAGTTATTGCTAATCGTGGAAATGAAATCGCGAAAGAAAAGCTTTTACATCCAAATGATGATGTAAATAAAGGACAAAGTTCCAATGATACTTTCCCTACAGCTATGCATATTGCCGCAATCGAAGCTATTCAAAAGCAATTATTTCCTGAATTACAAAATATCATTGATACAATGAAGCGCTTAGAACAGGAAAATAGGGATATTATAAAAATTGGGCGTACTCACCTGCAAGATGCTACACCACTTCGTTTTTCTCAAGAAATCAGCGGGTGGAGAAATATGTTAGAAAACAATATGGATATGCTTCAGAAAGGAATTGATTCTTTACGTAAACTGGCAATCGGAGGTACTGCAGTAGGTACAGGTCTAAATTCTTTTGAAGGATTTTCTGAACGTGTTTGTAATGAATTAAGCAGCCAGCTAACAACTCAATTCATAAGCGATCCAAATAAATTCCATGCTTTATCCAGCAAAGATGACATTGCTTTTGCACATGGGGCAGTAAAAGCTCTAGCTGCAAACTGTATGAAGATTGCCAATGATATTCGCTGGCTAGCAAGCGGCCCTCGCTGTGGTCTGCAGGAAATTTTCATTCCTGAAAACGAACCTGGAAGTAGCATTATGCCAGGAAAAGTAAATCCAACACAATGCGAAGCAATGACTATGGTCTGTGCCCAGGTTATGGGAAATGATGCGACAATCGGCTTTGCGGCAAGCCAAGGCAACTTTGAATTAAACGTATTCATGCCTGTTATCATCTATAATTTCCTACAATCAGTTAGATTATTGAGTGATGCATTAAAAAGTTTCCGTATTCATTGTGTAGAAGGTATACGAGCTAATGAAGAAAAAATGAATGCTTATTTGCATAATTCTTTAATGCTGGTAACTGCCTTAAACCCTTATATCGGATATGAAAAAGCTGCAGAAACAGCTAAGAAGGCATACAAAGAAGGAATTTCTTTAAAAGAAGCCTGTGTTTCTTTAGGTTATCTTAGTGAAGAAGAGTTTGATAAATACGTAAGACCTGAACAAATGGTATAAAACTAAAAAAGGCTATAACATCATTTCATATGCATGTTATAGTCTTTTTATATTATATTCTTGCTGTTCCGCTTTCTCTAGCTGCCTTCGCAACAGCCTTTGCAACTACTTTACCTACTTCCTTATTTAATGCACTAGGAATAATATATTCTCTTGATAATTCTTCATCAGAAACTAAAGAAGCAATTGCATAAGCAGCTGCAATTTTCATTTCTTCATTGATATCTCTAGCACGTACATCTAAAGCCCCTCTAAAGATACCTGGGAAAGCTAATACATTATTGATCTGATTCGCAAAATCACTACGTCCTGTTCCTACAATATAGGCCCCTGCTTTCTTCGCAAGATCTGGCATAATTTCAGGAGTTGGATTCGCCATAGGGAAAACAATTGATTTTTCATTCATTGACGCAATCATATCTTCACTTACTACATTTGGTGCAGATACGCCAATAAAGATATCACTATCTTTTATCACATCTTTTAAACTTCCCTTTTCAAGATTTTTGTTCGTTACCTCTGCCAAAGCTTTCCTTTCTTCATTTAAGCCTGGTTTACCTTTATAAATAGCTCCATCGATATCACAAAGAACAATATTTCCAAAGTTCATCTGTAAAAGAATTTTCGCAATCGCAGTACCTGCTGAACCAGCTCCATTAATCACGATCTTCAAGCTTCCCATTTCTTTGTTTGTCAGTTTTACCGCATTTAATAAAGCGGCAGCCACAACAATCGCAGTACCATGCTGATCATCATGGAATACTGGAATATCACATACTTCTTTAAGTTTTCTTTCAATTTCAAAACAGCGTGGAGCCGCAATATCTTCTAGGTTTATTCCCCCAAAGCTTCCGGATAATAAAGAAATAGTATGTACAATTTCATCTACATCTTTACTTTTAATACATAACGGAATTGCATTCACTCCTGCAAATTCTTTAAATAGAACACATTTTCCCTCCATTACCGGCATACCAGCTTCTGGGCCAATATCTCCTAGCCCCAGTACTGCAGTACCATCAGTAATTACCGCAACCAGATTTCCACGTCCAGTTAACTCATAACTCTTGTTTATATCATCTTTAATTTCTAGACATGGAGCCGCCACACCTGGAGTATAGGCAAGACTTAAATCATCTTTATTTTCTATCTTCATTTTAGGCTGTATATCGAGCTTTCCTGCCCATTCTGCATGTAAACGTAATGCTTCCTTTGCATAATCCATTCTATATACCTCTCTTCCTTCTGTCCTATATTATACTATCACAAGCTCTAAAAGTAATAAATAAAAATATAAAAAGCTCTCTTAACGAAAGCTACATATTTTCTTCAGTAAATAAAATCTCTGGATCCGCCATTACATGACGTACATAAATTGTATGTGCAACAGCCTCTACTGTATTTCTTAAAAGATACACAACCGGTCCCTCATCTTCACTTGGAACATGGTGCACTCGCTTATTCGTGAAAATGCATTTTAAGCACACTTCTAATTCTGCACAGAAATAATCATATGCCTGATCAACAGGATATTTTTTAACCTGTACACCAATCAGATCACTAATTTCATCCATACTATATACCATCTTTAAAATACATACAACCATTAAATATGCTACATGTTTTTTTGTATATCGTTTCTTAATAGGAGGCGATACAATACCATGTTTCACATAATTATTTATCATTGTGGAAGTGATCATTTTTTCCTGTCCCTTGACATAAAAAGGTCTTAAATAATCATTTAATAATGTTACGACCTGATCCATATATAAATCCATATCCGGCAATTCCTGCCACCGTGGGCAGTGAAATACTGGAGTTTTTTGTTTACTTCTCATTCTTATCACCATGCATATCGTAGCATTACTAAATGCAAATGTCAACTCATATATCATACCACTTTACATGTTTTTAAATACTATGTGATATAAACGTCATTATTCATAATATAATTGCGTTAACACTAAGAAAAAAACGTCTTTCGACGTTTATGGTAATGTAATTTCATGAACATAGGAAGTCTCAAATATTCGCTTAATTTCTTCATTATGATTTGTCTTCCCTAATGCCCACATCAATTTTGTAACACAAGCTTCACTTGTCATATCATAGCCTTGAATTACTCCATGCTGAAGAACCTTCTGCCCTGTCTGATAAATGGAAAAATCGCTATGTTCATATAAACACTGACTACACACAACAACACTAATTCCCTTTGCGACGATTTCTTCTAGCTTTCCTATCAGATCTCTACGGACAAAATTGATTCCACCTGCCCCAAAGGCTTCAATAACAATGCCACGAATATTCATTTCAGCTAACTTATCAAACAACACAGGGTTCATACCAGGAATCAGTTTAATCAGCACAACATCTTTACACAATGCATCTTCTAAAACAAACTCTCCTCTTTTTTGAATTAGAAGTTCTTTTTTAAAATGTAAGCCTCTTGAATCTACGATACCACAAGGTTCTACATTTACACTTTCAAAAGCATCAAAATTCATTGTCCTTACTTTTACTACACGAGTTGCCAACATAATCTTACGATTAAAACAAACATAAACCCCAACAATATCTTCCATCACTGCAGTAAAAGCAACACGGATATTTTCAACACCATCACTTAATGGATGTAGTAAAGGCAACTGACTTCCTGTCACAATAACAGGTATATCCAGATTTCTTAACATAAAAGATAGCGCACTTGCGGTATAAGCCATGGTATCTGTTCCATGACTTATGACAATACCATCATAATTATTCTTCACTTCCGCAATCCTTCTTGCGATCAGCTGCCATTCTTCAGGCTGCATATTACTAGAATCAAGTCTTAATAAATCCTCACATGTAATCTCTATATTTTTATGATGTTCACCTAAATAGTGTAGAATTTCTTCACTTGTTAAGGAAGGAACCAAGCCCTCTTCACTTGAGCTAGACGCAATTGTCCCGCCTGTTGTTAAAAATAAAATCTTTTTCATAGTCACTCACATCCTTTTAAGACTCATCTATTATACGATAACCTTCCCTTACTTGAAAAGTACTCTTTTTTCTTTTATTATCATGCTTAATTATTCATTTACTATTACATAATTTCTATGAATATTATTCAAATTTAATTTAATTCGTAGTATTTCCCAAATATTTTTTTATTTTTTTTAAAAAATACTATTGCATATTGTTTATTCTTATGATATTATATACAGGCATTCGCGGTAATCATGGCGCGTTGGAGAAACGGTTAACTCACATGCCTTTCACGCATGCATTCACGGGTTCGAATCCCGTACGCGTCACCATGTAAAGAATGTACGAACTATGATGATAGTTCGTTTTTTTTATTCTAAAAAATAAAATTAATAAAATCATTTTTATGCGAAAAAGGGCTTGTCAAAACATTATTCTTATGATAGAATATCATAGCACTTGAGTTATGCCTTAATAGCTCAGTAGGTAGAGCATCCGGCTGTTAACCGGCAGGTCACAGGTTCGAGTCCTGTTTAAGGCGCCATTTAAAACATTAACCTCGCTAGCGAGGTTTTTTTATTATATGTACTTATAACATTTAAAAGGTAGGATCATAACAATCCTACCTATTTAATATATCCATTCTCAAAATCTTCAATTGATAACGGCTTAGAGAAATAATAACCTTGGGCATATTCACAAGAGAAATCCTCTAAAATATTCAATTGTTTCTTACTTTCAATACCTTTAGCAATAACAGATGTATTCTTTAATTCATGATACATATCAATTGTATGACGTACAATTGATTTAGCTTCTGTATTATCTTCTAAATTACTAATTAATTCACCATCTACTTTTAAACGATGAGAGCGATAATCCGCATTATGAGTAAGGTTAGAAAAATGTGTGCCATAATCATCTAAAACCACAGTAAATCCTTCTTTCATCAGCTGATCTTCCACTTGGCGAACAACTTTATCCATTATCTTAGAATGATTTTCTGTAATTTCTATATCAATCATAGATGATGTTATTCCATTATTTTTACAAACCTCTTTAATTTTATTCACAACTTTATACTCCTGTAGAGTCACACGTGAGAAGTTTACAGAAATACGAATATCCTCTTTTCCCATATCTTTCCACTTCTTTAATGTTTTACATACTGTATCCAACACAAAGAAGTCAATATGACGAATAATCTTCTCTTCTTCATACATACGTAAAAACTGATCAGGAAAACGAAGCTTTCCATTATGTTCTCGTTTACGAACCAATGCTTCTGCCCCAACAAGTTTCTTCGATTGTATTTCGAAATAAGGCTGTAAATAAACTTCAAATGCACCATCTTTAATATCTTTAAGAAGATTCCTTGCCATTAGCGCATGATTATTATATCTTCTCGTAGTCATAGAATTATAATAATTCTGTTTCTCTATATACATTAATTCATCAGCTTTAGCAATATCTCGATGAATATCAAAATCTCCTTCATTCCAGTGACTTCCAATAGATACATTTAAATTTTTATGCTGTTTAAATATTTCATGAAGTTCATCTACCTTATCACGAAATTCTTCTTCCTGCATATCTCGACGTAAGGCAATGAATTCATCTCCGCCAATACGATAAGCATCTTTATCAAAGACCTGCTGAATCAGATTAGCGGTCTCCTGAATCATAAAATCTCCATAATCATGTCCATAACTGTCATTAATTTCTTTTAAACCATTCATATCAACATAAACGATGCCTAATGACTTGGGAGGATCCTGTTCTAAATTCTGAAGAGTCTTATTATAGCGATTTCGATTATACAAGCCAGTTAATAAATCCACAAAACTCATTCGTTCCAGCTCTAACATCATTCTTCGTTTTTCTAAATCGTTCTTCACAAAATACGTTAATGATGTCAGCAATGTTAAATCTTCAATATTATTTCTTAAATTGTCAACACCAATAAAACCGATAATTTTATTATTTTTTACTAAAGTTGCGGCCGCAATCGAAGTTATATTACGAAATGATAATCCCTCATATTCTTCATTATCAAGTGTCATTGATTCTTCTATATTTTTTATACAGAATTTTCCATTTTCATCAAAATGTTTGAACCATACCTCAAGTCTTTTTTGTGATATATCCTGATACTGTTCCATATTGGATTGAGCATCCTCTGCACACCACTCATATGTATTACTGTAAGTATCTTTCTCTTCATTATATTCAAAGATATATGTACGATCACCACAGTAATACTCTCCTACCATTTTTAATAATCGTTGGATTGAGTTTTCAACATCTTCTCCATTCAAAGTATGTATACAGCGAACTAACATCTCTTCGTTTGTTAGTCGCTTTTTTAATTCTTTTGTATGCTGCGTTTTTTCTGTAATATCAACTGCTATTTCTAAACGGATGTTTCTGCCTAATACCTGCAGTTTTCTATCCTTGCTTAAAAAGTATTTTCCTACAAACGGATTATAATATTCATTCACATAAAATGTCTTCGTATTTAATAAATGATTAGTACAAAAGGAGCAAGGAGCATCCTCTCCCTGTAATACCTTATAGCATTTTTTACCCACAACATCTTCATTTGATTCAATACGATACAAATCACGTGCTTTTCTATTCAAATACAGCAATTCATAAGTATCCATATCACTTAGATAAGCTGCATTATCCGATTCATCGGTAATCAATTGTGTATAATATGAAATCCATTCTTTATCTTCCATAACAATTCCTCAATCTTAATAAACTGATATTTTTATATAATTAGATTATATCCTATCTTTTTTATGATTGTAAAGTTTATTGCTGTGAAAAGAATTAAAATTTATTATTAAATATCTTATCATCTTAAGCCAATTGAATTAACTCATTATTTATACAATGACGAATATTTAATGTTTTATTTTCATTTGTAAATTGTACTCGCATCATACCTTCACTGATTTTCAATATACGACCTTCCCCTAAGCTAGTGTGTTTAATTCGCATTCCTCTTTTTAAATCGCCTTCTTTTAGCTTTTTCGGCTGTACAGCTGCTGTTGCTCCGCTTTCCTTTACTTCATCTTCTTTTGGCGCATGAATTTCATAAATAAATGGAGATATTTCTAGTCTTGTCATATCTAATCGTTTTGAGGTGAAGAACTCTAATTGATGAACTGCTCGAGTTACGCCTGTAAAAAACATACGACGTTCTAAGTGCATTTCTTCTTCATCTAAACCTTGTCGAGGGAAAGTAGATCCTAAACAATCAATCAATGCAACACGACTAAATTCCATTCCTTTCGCACTAGGAATACTACGAATATGAATTCGGCTAACTGGTTCACAGATAAATTCTTTCATTTCTTTAAGACGGCGAAGGAATTCAGCAGGTTCTTCATAACGTAAGGCAATTACCTTTAACGCAAGCAGACAGGAATCATTCATCAATGTATTTTCTTTCAGCATTCTAGCTTTATAACCTAGTTTTTCTAAGATAAAGTTAATCATGATATGTGTTCTTAAAGTAGAAGCCATACGTATATTTTCCATAGATGCTGCCAGTTTTTTCTTCCCTGATGCACGATAACTGCTTTCCATTAATGCCTGATAAACGTCTACACTATCATCTTTTCTCAATCGTTCCGCAACATCAATTAATACCTTTTTAGAAATATCAAAGCCAAGCTTTTCATAGACCTCATAAAAAGCACGCATGTCTTTTGGATCAATTAATAATTCTATAATATTACATAAATCTTTTACTAATGGTTCCTGCAGGAATTTTTTTACACTGCCCTGGAATGTAAAAGGCACATTATGCTTCATGAATAATTCCACTAATGGAATTGCCAATGCCTGATCTCGATATAAAAATGCAATGTCACTTTCATCTTCCACTACTTTACGAAGTGCATACTCATACATACGATCCAATGTCGCAAATCCTTTAAATTTAAGCTCGGCAGTTTCATCACTTACACACTGCATAACCTGATTGTCTTTATACATAAAGGAATTAGCTAAATCAAAAATAGTGCGATTATTACGATAATTCATAGTCAAGGTTTCACACTCTGCATTTGCATAGGTTTCTTTAAAGCTATCTAACCCCTGTAAAAATGCACCATGTTCATAATCCAAACATTGATCCTTATCCGCAAACATAACCATTTGTGTATTATTAGAAAATAAAAGTTTTAAGATAACATGAGACACAAAAGAAAGTTCTTGTGCATCATCAACATGAACATGAGTATAACGATTAGAAAAAGTCTGTAAAATAGCTGGCTGACTCATCAGAACCCTTGCACATTCACACAATAAATCATCCTGGTCATAAATACAGCGGTCATTTTTAAACTTCTCATACGCCTTTAAAAACGCAGGAAAATCCATACCTTCAAAAGTCAATGAAGATATTTCTCTATCACTTAACATCATTGTACGACAAGTACTGATCTGACGCATCAGACGCTGTAATGTAACTCCCCTTAATTCTAACGCAAACATTTCTTTTGCTAGACGACGAATTACTTTTTCCATGTCGCGATAAGCTTTAAAAGATTCTTTCTGTATAGTCTTATCATAGAAACGGATAATACGATATGCAAAGCTATGCATATCTACAAACGAAGGCATCAAGTCATCATCACAATAAGCATAGCGATATTCTTTTGCCATTCGCTTAGCGGCTGTTCCATCAAACACTAAATTTAGAATATTTGATGGATCTACTTCCTGACACTTCATTAAATAAGCATTTCTTGCTAAGAAAAGGAATGTTTTACCACTCCCTGCTCTTCCATCTATAAATAATGAATGATCTACATCACAGACTATTTTCTGTTTTTGATCATCCATTTCTAATTTGTATTCATTTCGTAATTCTTCAAAATTCATAATTCACCACTCACTTCTAGTCGAGATATTATTATACCTTATAATTCATGTAAATTCTAATAATTTTATCACTTTTTTGAGAATATTCACTTGTAAATGCTTACACTTCATCAGTTGTTAAAAAAGGAATGGAATCATATGGCAAGCCTAAATAATTCAATATCCCTATATATATCGATAAACCAAATAAAAACTGATTATCTAATAATTTTTGCGCATCTTCTTCATTTGTCACATAGCCTAATTCTACTAAAATTGCCGGCATATTTGTTCTTCGCAAAACATATAAAGATGGATTTGTACGTACAAGATTATCTTTAGTTTTTACTATATTAACAATGGAATCTAATACATCTACAGCCAAATCATAAGCTACTGAGTTTCTTTGATACACATAGACTTCCGAACCATTGATATTAGGATTTGGATTAGCATTTGCATGAATACTTATAAAATAATCCGCAGGCCATGCATTTGCTTCCTCTACTCGAGCTCTTAGGCTACTAGCCTGATCTGTACCTAATACAGTGTCTGGGAATCTGCGCGAAACTTTCACTTCAAAACGAGGATCTGCAAATAAAAAAGCCGCAAGATATATTCCTACCCAATACGTAACCTCTGACTCTACAACACCATTTCCTTCTGCACCAGCATTAATATTACCTGGATTATGCCCTTGATCAACATATATTTTTATAGCCACTAAATCTCCTCCTCTACGTTATCCTATGTTATTTTTCATAATCGGTTCATCACTCATTTCTATTTATAAAAAATTAATAAAATAAAGATTTGGTTTTTGTAAATATTTTAGTATAATTATCTTCGGACTGAAAGGAAGTGATTTCACTTGATTTTAAACTTTATTAGAGGTTTTTGTATGGCTTTAGCCGATAGTGTTCCAGGAGTTTCTGGAGGAACAGTAGCCTTCGTACTTGGATTTTACGATCAATTTATAGGATCTTTAGATGCCTTAATGAGCGGTAATATGCAGGAGAAAAAAGAAGCAGTGATTTTCCTATTAAAACTAGGAATTGGCTGGGTAGTAGGTTTTCTTCTTGCTGTATCTATATTGGCGAGTGTATTTGAAACACAGATTTACAGTATATCTTCTTTATTTATCGGATTTATCTTAGCGGCAATCCCATTAGTTATCAAAGAAGAAAAACACAATATGAAAGTATGTGTATCTAGCATCATTTCATTATTCGTAGGAATTGCGATTGTTGCCCTTATTACATACTTTAATCCCGTTTCAGGCAGTGATTCTGCTATTAGTTTAAAACAATTAGACTTAGGATTAATTATTTATGTATTTGTAGCCGCAATGTTTGCGATTTCTGCTATGGTACTTCCAGGTATCAGCGGATCTACTCTGTTATTAGTATTTGGATTATATGTTCCAATTATTTCCGCAATCAAATCATTGATGAGCTTTGATTTTTCTTATCTGCCAATCTTAATCGTATTTGGTTTAGGAGTTCTTACTGGTATCGTAACAATTGTTCGACTCATTAAATTTGCATTAGATAAGCATCGTAATATAATGCTATTCTTAATCATCGGTATGATGATTGGTTCATTCTATGCAATCATTATGGGACCACAAACATTAGAAGTACCAAAAGCACCTTTAAGCTTAGAAACATTTAATATTATATGGTTTATTATCGGTGGAATCATTATTTTAGGACTTCAGAAATTAAAAGAAATTACTGAAAACAAATAAAAATTCAACTTTAAATAACATTTAGAAAAAGGGCACACTGTGTCCTTTTTTCACATAAGCAAATAACTCGCATAGTTATACTTCATTACCATTCTCTATTAAATAAAATAAGATTCAAAGATATTTTTTCAATTCATCCAAAGCCTGTATCTCAATATATGGTAAATGCTTTTTACTTCCAGTAATATGATTACGATTTACCCATATTTTATTCCACCCTAATTTAGAACAAGGAACGATATCCCACCAATAACCTTTCGCAATATGATAATGCTCTTTTTCCATTAATTCATATTTTTTACTTGTATATTCAAAAAATTTCAAATTAGGTTTATAACACTTCGTATCTTCTGCCAAAACATAATCATCTATAAGATTTTCTAATGTATCCAAATGATTTTTCATAATCTTATGCATAGAATTGGACATTAATATAAACTGATAATGTTTAGCTTTCAAATACTTTAAAACAGGTATCACATCCTCATAAGGCCGAAAATCCTTATGCAACTCCATTACCCTATCCCATTGTGGCACAAAGATATTAGTGTTAAGCTCCATATCGCAATACTCTAATGCTGATAACAATAATTGATCATAAGGTATATAATCTTCCCCATACATGAGGCGATCTTCATAGTGAATAAATATTTCTCTAGCCTTATTCCCAGATATTCCATTCCTATCAGCTAAATTATAAATATATTCATAAAGAATATCGTTATTTAATAATGTACCATAACAGTCAAACGTTAACACTTTATCCATTATCATCCCTCCTACAAATAATAAAACACCACTTTTTCATTCTACAAAACAAATATGCCATAATATGGAGCATATTACAAGACTAACAATATTCTTTTTTAATTGATAATAAATCAAGAATATTCAAATAAATAGAACATTTATCAGCAACGTAACTAGAGAAAAAGAAAACAATTTACAACGAAGTTGCAATAACTAAACTTATTGTAACAAAATGACAGTATTGAAGTATCATGATATAATAACTTAAAAATAATTTTTAATTTGGAGGGATAAAATGAACAGACCTATTACAACATTATTTATGCTAATGTCTGTTGATGGCAAAATCAGTACTGGTGCATCAGATAATTTAGATGTGGATAAAGACTTCCCCAAAATTGTGGGGGTCAAAGAAGGTTTACATCAATATTATGAAATAGAGCAGACAACAGATTTATGGTCAATTAATTCTGGAAGAGTACAAGCTAAAATCGGTGTTAATACAGCAGATATACCAAATAAAACACCTGTCTCTTTTGTTGTAATTGATAATAAACATTTAAAGAAACACGGCATACGTTATTTTTGTGCTTTATCAAAACAATTTGTGTTGGTTACATCTAATAAAAATCATCCAGCATTTGAAATGAAAGAAGATAATCTCCATATTATATATCAAAATGAATTATCGTTGAAAGATGTTCTTACAAAACTCAAATCAGAATATAATTGCGAAAGAATAACGATACAAACAGGTGGTACATTAAATGGGTTATTTCTTCGTGAAAAGCTGATTGATTATATTGATATTGTCGTCGCTCCTGTATTAATTGGCGGTAAAGATACATCCACATTAATTGATGGAAAATCTTTATTATCAGAAAACGAATTATCAAAATTAGGTATATTGAAATTGCAAGAATGCAAGGTTTTAGAAAACTCATATCTTAGATTACGTTATGAAGTAACTCACTAACAGATTCTTGTATGATGACATGATAATTCTTAAAATAAAAAAGATTCTTTATCATGAACAAGTTTATTACTTATTCTAATAAAGAATCTTTATTTTTTGTATTAACTTTCCTTTAATACCTTTTCCATTTCTTCCTGTAGCTTAGCTACAACACCTTCTGCTTTTAATGGTTTATAGTCCTCATAATATAGAGGTTTTAAGATATGAATTGTAAATGTTCCTTTATGCATGATTACACTTTTATAATCATATGAATTTTTTAATACAATTGGTACGATACATGCTTTTGCCATGAAAGCAGGCTGTAAAGAACCAGCTTGAAGAGGGTGCATTTTCCCGCCTTTACTGCGTGTTCCTTCTGGGAAGATCAAGAGGTTATTTCCACTTTTTAATCTTCTTGCGGCTTCTCTAAGCATATGAATAGCACTACCTCGATCTTCACGATCAAAGAAAATCAATTCTAATGTTTTTGACCAGCTTCCTACATAAGGAATCTTGGCATTTTCTTTTTTTGATATAAACGTAAATGGTATATTCACTACTGCCATTTGAAGCAACATATCAAATTCGCTTTGATGATTACTAACAAACAGAATTGGCTGATGCTGTGGTAATTCTTCAGCTTGTTTAAGATCTATTGTAATTCCATAGCATTTCATTAATTTATTTGACCATTTTTGCATATGTCGATAACGTACTTCAAATGGTTTTTTCCTTACTAGAATGGCATCGATCCAACTAGCAGGAACTAGCCATAGAAGACATAAACTTCGAATCAAAAACATGTTACCTACTCCTTCACAGCCATCGCATAAGCGATTGCATAATTCACTTCATGCGATATAGACACCTCTATCTGCAAACCATCAATATGACATAATGGCATTCCATTTTCATCAGATAATATTTCAACCTGTGATAAAAGATAAGACTTATGGCGATACACCGCTTTGATAACAGCTTCTTTAGCTGCAAATCGACCTGCTAGCCACTCTATCTTTCTTTTACCTTCTAATTGTTCATATATCTTTTTTTCATTTGTTGTCAAAATACGAAGAAAAGATTCCTTTTCCATCGCTTTTTCTATTCTTTGAATTTCAACAATATCACAGCCTACACCAAGAAGCATCATTCTTACCTCATTTAATATAATAACTATTTATTTGGATCTTCAACTGCAAACATCATTTCAGCTGTTACAGCTACTTCTCCATCTACACTTGCAACAGCATTCACAAAAGCAATCCCCATTCTTTCTTTTGTGACTTCTGCCTCTAGTTTTAAAACATCACCTGGAATAACCTGACGTTTAAAACGTGCTTTATTGATACCTGCAAATAAACCAATTTTCCCTCTGTTTTCTTCTTTGCTTAAAAGCATCACCGCAACAGTCTGAGCTAGTGCTTCTAACTGTAACACTCCCGGCATGATTGCCTTTTGTGGAAAATGTCCTAGAAACTGCATTTCATTGGCGGTAATACACTTAATTCCACATACTTTATTTCCTTCAATACTCTCAATGCGATCTACTAATAGAAATGGATAACGATGAGGGATTATTTTTTGAATTTCATCACTATTATATAACATACTTATTTCTCCCATTTACGAATTATAATACTTGCATTATGTCCGCCAAATCCCAAGGAATTAGACATAGCAACTTTGATATCCTCTTTTTTACCTTCATTTACAACTAAGTTCAAATCACATGCCGAATCCGGATTTTTGTAGTTGATAGTCGCAGGCACAAAACCACGTTCTACAGCTAGAGTAGAAATAATTGCTTCTAATGCGCCACTTGCCCCAAGTAAATGTCCAGACATAGATTTTGTACTTGAAACGTAAGGTTTCATTGCATCTTCCTGAAATGCTTTTTTAATTGCGATGGTTTCACTAGAATCATTTAAAGGTGTACTAGTACCATGAGCATTGATGTAGTCTACATCACTTGTTTTAATATCGGCATCCTGCATTGCCATAACCATTGCACGAGCAGCCTGTGCACCATCTGCAAGTGGTGCTGTAATATGATTTGCATCGCATGTGCTTCCATAACCAATTACTTCGCCATAGATTTTAGCATTTCTAGCCAATGCATGTTCCATTTCTTCTAAAATAATGACACCTGCACCTTCGCCCATGACAAACCCTTTACGATCTGCATCAAAAGGGATAGAAGCACGGTTTGGATCTTCTCCTTCATGTAAAGCGCGCATAGAGGCAAATCCTGCAATCGCAACTGGTGTAACTGCTGCTTCACTTCCTCCAGCAGCCATCACATCTTCATAACCATCACGGATACGGTGGAACGCTTCTCCAATAGCATTTGTAGCAGCAGCACATGCAGTTACAACACTAGAAACATTACCATGAGCCTCCATATCGATCGCAACACTTCCTGCAGCTAAATTGATTAATGACATAGGGATAAAATATGGAGAAATACGATTAGGTCCACGACTTTCAATTGTCTGTGAAGCACCTTCAATCGTTGAAATACCGCCAATCCCAGAAGCAATGATAACTCCAAAACGATCACGATCAAATTCAACATCTGCCAATCCGCTATCATCATAAGCCTGTTTTGCGGCTATACGTGTAAATTGTGTAAAACGATCATTAAACTTTAAATCTCGTTTTGTGAAGTATTTTTCCATATCTAAATCTTTTACTTCTCCAGCTAATTTAGCACGGAAATCACTTGGATCAAAATGTGTAATTCTATCAATACCACAACGGTTATTTAAAACACTATCCCATACACTTTCTACATCATTTCCAATAGGAGATACGACTCCCATTCCAGTAATTACAACTCTTCTTTTCATTTACATCACCATCCCGCCGTCAACTGTAATCACCTGTCCGGTGATATAAGCACTGTCATCACTACATAAGAATTTCACAACATTCGCAACATCTTCTACATTTCCAAATTTTTTCATAGGAATAGAAGCTAACATGGCATCCTTCACATTATCTGCTAGTTTTTCTGTCATTGCAGTATCAATAAATCCAGGTGCCACTGCATTCACACGGATACCACGAGCAGCTAGTTCTTTAGCACAGGATTTTGTTAAAGCGATAACTCCACCCTTACTTGCGGCATAATTTGCCTGTCCCATATTTCCACAAAGACCAACAACACTTGCCATATTCACAATAGAACCAGAGCGCTGTTTCATCATGATTCTAGCCACATGACGAATACAGTTATATGTCCCTTTTAGATTTACACGAATTACATCATCAAATTCTTCATCACTCATTCTCAGCAATAAATTATCTTTTGTAATTCCTGCATTATTTACTACTACATCAATATGACCATATTCTTTAACGATAGTATCCATCATTTCTTTTACCTGATTACCATCAGAAATGTCGCACTGAATCATTTTATGATTTCCACTAGGATCACACTTTGCAAGTACAGCTTTAGCCCCTTCTTCACTGTGTGCATAGTTTATGATTACATTATATTCTTTTGATAATGCAATGGCGATTGCTTCTCCAATTCCTCGAGATGCACCACTGATAAACGCTGTTTTTCTTTCCATAATTCTATCCTTTCACATATGCCAGAGTTTCATTTAAGCTGGCAACATCTTCTACATGAAGAATTTTCACATCATGTCCTTTCGCACATTTCTTTACAAATCCGCTTACAGCCTTACCTGGGCCTACCTCAACAAAGGTATCTACCCCATCCGCAAGCATCTTTTTAATCGTTTCTTCTAAACGAACACTGTGCGAAATCTGATCACTTAACATATCGATCAATGCTTTATCTGCCACATTGGCATTTAAGTTATGCAAAACAGGAATTTCTGGTGTCTTTAATTCATATTTTTCTAATTCCGCATGTAATTGGTTTCCTGCTTCCTTTAATAAAGAGGAATGGAAAGCTCCTGATACCTGTAAAGGAATAACTCTTCTAGCACCTTTTTCTAAACATTTTTCTCCACAGGCTTCTACTGCAGCTTTTTCACCTGTAATAACAATCTGACCTGGGCAGTTATAATTAGCTATTTCACAGACTCCGATTTCCGCAACTTCTTTACATGCTTCTAAAATAGCTGCTTCATCTAACATCAATACTGCTGCCATAGAAGTAGTTCCTTTTGGTAATGCATTTGCCATCAGTTTTCCACGTTCTCTTAAAATGTTTGCGCCATCTTTTATTGAGAATGATTTCGCATAACACAATGCACTATATTCACCTAAGCTTAATCCAGCACATACATCGGCATGTACGCCTTGTTCTTCTAACACTGCAGCTGCAGCCATGGAGTGGGCAAAGATTGCCACCTGTGTATATTGTGTATCATTCAGCTGTTCTGCCGGTCCTTCAAAACAAAGTTTTTTCACATCAAAATCTGTTTCAATACTGTCAAATACATTTTTTGCACATGTATAATTGTCGTATAGTTCTTTTCCCATGCCAGGATACTGTGCTCCTTGACCAGAAAATAGAAATGCGATTTTCATAATTTAATCCTCCTTGCCCATCAGTTCTTGCATCAGCTCGTGAACACTGATGATGTCATGAATACGCCAAGCATTAGCTCCTGCAAATACTAATCCATTTTCCACATCTCCATTAGCCGCATGAATTAAAGCATCTGTAATACAATATGGCGTTGTAGATGGAACACATGGTTTCATACAGGAAATACAATGTTTTGGCGGTATGCGGTTTTGTTTTACCTGTTTCATAAAAGAAGTCATAATTGCTCTTCCTGGTAGTCCTGCTGGACTAGCCACTAATTCTATTTCTTCTTTTTCAGATTGAATAAACTTCTGTTTAAACGCAAGGTCCGCATCACATTCATAAGTGGCGATAAATCGTGTGGCAATTTGTACTCCACTAGCACCAATTGACAACATGTCTAAAATATCTTCATGAGTATAAATACCACCTGCCGCAAATACAGGAATACGTTTCTGGTAGATTTCTTCATATGGTTTTACTTCTGATAAGACTTCTTGAACTAAAGCCGCAAGATTTTTTGCTTTTCCGGTTTCTAATTCTTCTTTCTTAAATCCTAAATGACCACCTGCTAGGCTTCCTTCCACCACAATGAAATCCGGACAGCGATGTGAATGACGATCCCAGCTTTTTAAAATTAAACGAGCAGCTCTTCCACTTGATACGATTGGTGCTAAAGCAATCGTATCACTACCTTGAATAGCCGGAAGATGTAATGGCATACCGGCTCCAGAGATAATGACATCTGCTCCTGCATCAATCACTACTTTAACATACTCTTCATAATCTTTAGAGGCTACCATGATATTAACCCCTAATAAACCTCTTCCTTCACTGATTTTTCGAGCTTTTTCAATTTCTTCATGAAGTGCTTCAATATTGCAGACAAGTGAATTATTCCAGAAATCTGGTTTACGATAACCAGGATGAGCAGCTGAAATTACTCCCATACCGCCTTCTTTCATAACAGCTCCTGCAAGATTTCCTAAGGATATACCGACACCCATACCACCTTGAATAATTGGTATTTCTAATACTTTAGAACCAATAGGAACACTATTCATAACGAAGTCCTTTTACCTTTTCTTCTAGCTTATGAATCTCTTCTTCGCTCTCTTTAATTAGTGAATCTATGATATCTTGAAGTGGTCGAATTTCTTTACACATTCCTGCAACCTGTCCCATCATAACAGAACCATGACGAACATCTCCTTCAAATACTGCTCTTCGAAGTCCTCCTAAAGTAAGTTTTTCCATTTCTTCTTTATCTGCTCCGCTTTGTTCAAGCTTTAAGTATTGTAATGCCATTTGGTTCTTTAAAATTCTTACTGGTGTTCCAGTACTTCTTCCTGTCACAACAGAATCCATATCTTTTGCCTTTAATACAGCTTTTTTATAATTTTCATGGATTGGACATTCTTCCGCAACTAATAGACAAGTTCCAATCTGTACACCATCTGCACCTAAACTTAATGCTGCATTTAACTGACGTCCGCTTGCGATACCACCTGCCGCAATAACTGGAATATTTACTGCATCAATAACTTGAGGAACTAAAGACATAGTCGTTGTTTCTCCAACATGTCCACCAGATTCTCCACCTTCCGCAATTAATGCATCTACACCAGATTTTTCTAAACGTCTAGCTAGAGCTACGCTTGCGACAACCGGAATTACCATACAACCGCTCTCTTTTAATGCAGGAATATATGGTCCAGGATTTCCTGCACCTGTTGTAACAACTGCTACTTTTTCTTCACAGATTACTTTCATAATGGCTTCTGTATGAGGATTCATCAACATAACATTTACACCAAATGGTTTATCTGTTAGTGATTTACACTTACGAATGGCATCTCTTGTCTGATGTTCATCCATTGCTCCTGTCGCAATAATCCCTAATGCGCCACAATTGGATACTGCTGCCGCAAATTCTGGAGTCGCAATGTTAGCCATTGCCCCTTGAAAAATAGGATATTTTATATTTAATAATTCATTAATTAGCATAGTTCTTTCTCCTTATAATTCAATATAGCTGCCAGCCCAGGTAAATCCTGCACCAAAACCGGTTAATACTAGCTTCATTCCTGGTTTCAGCAAGCCTTTCTCACTCATTTCTCCAAGTGCTAAAGGAATACTGGCCGCCGATGTATTACCATATTCATCAATATTGATATAGACATGTTCCATATCTACTTTCATATGTTTACATACATGATTGATAATTCTTATATTTGCCTGATGCGGTACGATCCAATCAATTTCAGAAATATCCACATCTGCTTGTTTTAAAACATCTTCAATGGCTTCCTGCATAGCCTTGATCGCAAAACGAAACGTTGCGCTTCCTTCCATATTGACATAAGAAGGAAGAAAAGTCTGTTCGCTAAATAATGGTCTAGGAAGAGGAGCATCGCTGTGGATAATTCCTTTCGCATCTCCCATACTACGCGCAAAATGCAAGATTCTTTTATCTGTTTCTTCTTGTTTTAAAACAATTGCTCCTGCACCATCCGCAAAAATAATACAAGTATTGCGATCCTTCCAATTTAACTGTTTACTAATGACTTCTGCCCCAATGACAAGTGCGCAATGAGCCTGATTCATCGCAAGTAGTGCATGTGCGTTTTGTAATGCATATAAAAATCCGCTGCATGCCGCATTGATATCAAAAGCCATCACCGGCTGATCATTCATTCCCAGCTTTTCCTGAATCAGACAAGCTGTAGAAGGAGTTGTCTTATCTGGTGTAAAGGTTGCGCAGATAATCAAATCTACTTCTTTTGGATCAACACCAGAACGTTCTAATGCCATCTGTGCTGCTTTTGTTCCTAAATCACTTGTATTCTCATCTTCTGATATATAACGAGAACGAATTCCAGTTCTTGTGGAAATCCATTCATCATTCGTATCTACAAACGTACTCAATTCATCATTGGTTACTTTTCGTTTTGCCTTTGCATAGCCAAATCCTTTGATGCTACAGCTCTTCATAGTTCTGACCCATCTTTCTAAATTTCTCATAACGTTCCTGAAGCAACGTTTTTTCTTTCTTTTTACATAGTTCATCTAAAACGATTTCCATTTGTTTTCGTAAATGCTCAATTACATACTCAAAACAAACATGAGCACCTCCGTTTGGTTCTGGAATAATCGTATCAATGATACCTTTTCGCTTTAAATCCTTTGCGGTAAGTTCCATGACTCCTGCAGCTTCTGCTGCTCTAGTTTCATCTTTCCACAAAATACTCGCAAAGCCCTCTGGGGATAAAATGGAATACATGGCATGTTCCAGCATCATGATATGATCTGCTACTGAAAACGCCAATGCACCTCCGCTTCCACCTTCACTTAAGACTATCGCAAGTACTGGAGTACGAATCGTAGAGAAGACTTCTAAACATTGTGCGATTGCTTCTGCCTGTCCTCTCTCTTCTGCTTCTTTACCAGGATAAGCTCCTGCTGTATCTACTAAAGTAATGATTGGACGATGAAATTTTTCTGCCTGTTTTGCCAGACGTAATGCTTTTCGATAGCCCTCTGGATGTAACATGCCAAAGTTACGTTTCATATTATCTGCTAACGTTTTTCCTTTGCTTTGCGCTAAAACTGTTACACTTCTTCCATTGAAAGTAGCCAATCCACCCTGACATGCGGCATCATCTCCAAAAGCACGATCACCATGAAGTTCCATAAAATCAGGAAATAATTCACGGATATAGTCTTCCGCTTTTGGACGTTTTGGATGACGAGCTAGATATACAGTATCCCAAGCATCTATATGCTTCATGCCTTCTTTGCGAATAGTTTCGATTTCATGACGAAGTTTATCAGCTTCTGCACTTTGTGAATTCATCGTGGCAAGCTGAGCTTCTAAAACCGCAATTTTTTCTTCACATTCTTTTATGCTCATGAGGATCTCCTTTCATGAAAGTTTAAGATACGAATTAAGGTTTCTCTACTATCCTTACGTTCTACAATAGCATCAATAAAGCCCTTTTCCAATAAAAATTCAGCTTTCTGAAAATTCTTTGGAAGTTCTTCTTTTACCGTTGAGGCAATTACTCGTTTCCCGGCAAATCCGATCAGACAATCCGGTTCACTCAGAATAATATCTCCCAACATAGCAAAGCTGGCACTTACTCCACCTGTAGTAGGATGTGTAAAATAAGATATATACAACAAGCCTGCATCATTATGTTTTGCTAGTGCACTACTGGTTTTTGCCATTTGCACCAAAGATAGAATACCTTCCTGCATTCTAGCACCGCCGCTTGTGGAAAATATCAATAACGGAAGTTTCTTTTTAGTCGCATATTCAATACATCTCGTAATTTTTTCTCCAACGATCTGTCCCATGCTTCCCATAAAGAAATTACTATCCATGACCGCAATTGCTGTTTTATGTCCTCCAATGCTGCCAACACCACAGACAACAGCTTCATATAACCCTGTTTTTTTCTGTAAACGAGATAGTTTTTCTTCATAGCCTGGAAATTGCAGCTGATCTTCAGTTAGGACTAAACGACGATCCATTTCCACAAAGCTATTCTCATCAACAATCTGACGTAATCGCTCATGGGCTGTCAATTTCAAGTGATGCCCACAATGTGGACAAACATATAAATTATGCATTAAATCTTCAAATAAAATACTTTTCGAACAATTTGGACAACTCTTAAATACATTTTCCGGAGCTTCCACCGGTTCCACAATAGACTGTGTTCTTCGTTTTTTAAACAAATCTAGCCGTTTTTTTCTAACCTTAAATAATTGTTCCATCCTCTTTCAGCTCCTTTATGAACGTATCCATGAATCCTGTATCATAACGTCCACCAATAAATGTCGCATGATGAAGAAGAAGATATTGAAATTCAATATTTGTCTCAACACCTTCAATAAGCAATTCTTCTAATGCTGAGCGCATACGTTTTATACACTCTAAACGTGTATCTGCATACGTAATGACTTTCGCAATCATAGAATCATAATATGGTGGTATCGTGTAGCCGTTATAAACTGCACTTTCAATGCGCACTCTTCTTCCCTGTGGGAAATTAATAAATTTGATTTCTCCAGGACTAGGTGCAAAATTCTGTTTTATATTTTCCGCATTGATACGACATTCAATCGCATGACCATGGCAAACAATATCTTCCTGCTGATAAGCTAATTTATGTCCATCCGCAATACGAATCTGCTGTTTAATCAAATCAATTCCGCATATTTCCTCGGAAATGGTATGTTCTACTTGAATACGAGTATTCATTTCCATAAAATAATAAGAACCTCTGGCATCTAATAGAAATTCAATCGTACCAACACTATCATAGCCCACACTTTTTGCCGCTCTAACTGCATCCGCAAGTAAATTTTTACGAACATCATCTTTCAGAATATGGCATGGGGCTTCTTCTAATATTTTCTGATTTCTTCGCTGGCAAGAACAATCACGTTCATATAAATGTACGACATTTCCAAATTTATCAGCTATCAGCTGTACTTCCACATGTTTTGGCTCCACAATAAATTTTTCCATATATACAGCATCATCACCAAAATTAGCAAGTGCCTCTGCCTTAGCCGTTTCATATGCATCCACCAATTCTTCCTTTGAATCGGCTCTACGCATACCACGGCCTCCACCGCCATTACTAGCTTTGATCAAAACCGGATAACCGATATTTTCTGCCATTGCGACAGCTTCTTCTACAGTTTTTAATACATCTTTACTACCAGGTATAACAGGAACATTCGCTTCCATCATACATTGACGAGCATTGTTTTTATCTCCCATTTTCTCAATCACATCTGGATTTGGACCTACAAAAATCATGCCACACTGCATAACTAGTCGTGCAAATTTCGCATTTTCACTTAAAAAACCAAATCCCGGGTGAATCGCATCACAGCCTGTCATACATGCTGCACTCACTATATTCTGCATATTTAGATAACTGTCATTTGCTCTAGGGCCACCAATACAAACAGCATAATCTGCTAACTGAACATGAAGTGCATCTTTATCTGCTGTAGAATACACAGCTACTGTTTCGATATTCATTTCCTTACAGGTACGAATGATACGAACAGCAATTTCACCGCGGTTCGCAATTAATAAACGACGAATCATGCGGCATCACCAATACGAATCAATTCCTGATCGTACTCTACCATGGATTCATTCGTCACTACGATTTCCTGTACAATTCCATCTACAGGAGAAGGAATTTCATTCATAACCTTCATGGCTTCAATAATACAAAGTGTTTCTCCTTTTTTCACATGCTGCCCAATTTCTACAAGAGGTGTTCCACCTTGTGTACGAGAATTATAAAATGTACCTACTAATGGAGCTTTTACCCAAGTACCGCTTGCTTTTTCTTCCTTCGCTGTCTCTTTCACCGGTGCTGATTCAACAGATGTAGTCTGTATGCTTTGAGGTGCTTCCTGCTGTATTGCGACAGCTTTTACCTTAGGCTCTTTCTCCATCTTTAATTTCATATTATCTATTTCCAACTCCATCTTATGAAGTTTACTACTCTCAAATATCTGTACAATTTCTTTAATTTTATCTGTATTCATATGCATAACCTCCCATGGATTTTAAAAAAGCCAAGAAACCTTGGCTTTCTCTTTCTTACGCTTTGCTTTCCAGCAGGTTTACAATATCTGCTACGGTAACAAGTTTTGCTAATTCCTCATCTTCAATACGAACATCGAATTCTGTTTCAAGTTCTAGAGAAAGCTCAACTGCTGCCAAAGAATCAATTCCTAAATCATCTTTTAGGTTAGCTTCCATTGTAATCATATCTTCATCAACGTTAATTGCTTCAACTAATACTTCTTTTACTTTTTCAAACATACAAGTTCCTCCTCAAATTCATTTTGACTGTAATCAGAATAACACTACTGGTAAGTAATGTCAACTATTTTAGTATTAAATACTAGATTTAAGCGTAAATAATAACCCTAGTATTTATAACTAGGACAAATTGATTAGTTATTTTGGTCGAAAATGAATTCCAAATTCAGAATACTTTGAAATCCAATGCGATTATACTACTTTGAATATCAAATGTAAATAGTTTGATATTCAATATTTTATTTTTCACACATTTTCCCATAATCATATTCAACAATTCTTTTATAAAAATGAAAGAACATGCTACAATAGACACATAATACTCTATGAGTATAAGGAGGTATTCCATGCTAAAGGCTGCTATCGTATTTGCGGATCTTCACGAACAAAAGGATCAGAATGATGAATTTATTGAACTTGTGAAAGCTGCTGATATGGAAATTGAACATATATTTACCCAAAATTTAAAAAGTATCACCTTAAAAACATATATCGGAATTGGTAAATGCCATGAAATAAGAGATTACATCGCAGAACATGATTTAGATTATATTATTTTTAACCATGATTTAAGTGCTATCCAAATAAAGAACCTTGAAGATATTTTCCAGTTACCTATTATGGATCGAACAGAGTTAATTCTTTCTATATTCCAAAATAGAGCACACACTCCAACCGCAAGACTACAAGTAGAAAGCGCAACACTTAAGAAAATGCTTCCACGTCTGATAGGTTCAAACACACAGTTATCTAGACAAGGAGGAAGCGGTAAAAATAAAGGTGCAGGTGAAAAACAGCTGGAACTTGATCGAAGAAGAATACATTCTCGTATTCAAGAAGTTCAAAGAGAATTAAAGAAATTAGAAACACAAAGAAATACACAACGACGTTCTAGACAAAAAAGCATGCTGCCATTTGTTTCTTTAGTTGGCTACACCAATGCTGGAAAGAGTACAATTATGAATATGCTATTACAGCACAGTAAATCTTCTGAAGAAAAAATGGTATTTGAAGAAGATATGTTATTCGCAACACTAGACACAAGTATCCGCCATATTGATTTAGCAGATGGTTCTTCTTTTCTATTATCCGATACAGTAGGTTTCATTAGTGAGCTTCCTCATGATCTATTTGAAGCCTTTCATTCTACATTGGAAGAAGTTCGCTATGCTTCCCTATTAATTCAGGTAGTAGATGTTTCCAATAGTGATTATCATAGACAAATGGAAATCACTCAACAAACCTTACAGGAAATTCATGCATCTGATATTCCTATGATTACTGTTTATAATAAATGTGATCAAAGTGATTACTCCTATCCTATCGTACATGACCATGAAATCTATATGAGCGCAAAACAACAGGTAGGAATAGAAGAATTATTAGAACTAATTCATCGTCATCTTTATCCTGATGAAAAACATGTGCATATGTTACTGCCATATACACAGACTGCAATTTATTCATTATTAATGAAATATGCTAAAGTTATAAGTCGAGAGGATAAAGAAGATGGCTTACATCTAGAAGCAATCTTACCAGATGCATATTATCAAAAATATAAAAAGTATGTGACTAATATCATTTTATAAATGTATAAAAACCAGAAACTTGAATAAAGAATATTCATTTTTCTGATTTTTATTTGTCGCATTAGATTACATTTTGTTGATATGATATGAAAAAAACTACTAAAAGAATGAACAAAAAAATTTTTCAATCAAATAAGTTGATTTTTGATATCATTTATGCTATCATTCTAATATAGAGGGTGGGATAGTATGAATAAGATAGAATTTTTTGAAGATGAGAATGGAAAATCAGATGTTTTGGATTTTTTAGAAGAAATTCGTTTAAAATCCAAGAACAATAAGAATTATAGAATACAATATAGACAAATAATGTTTTATATTAATCTTTTAAAAGAGAACGGTTCAACGTTAAACTCTAATATTATGAAAAATATTGATGAAGACATTTGGGAATTAAGACCAGGATACAATAGAGTATTTTATTTTTATTATGATAAAAGTGAAACATATGTTTTACTTCATCATTTTAGAAAAAAATCACAAAAGACCCCCAAACGAGAAATAGTTAAAGCAAAAAATGAAAGAAACTCATATTTATTAAGAAAGGAGTGTTCTAAATGAAAACCTTAGATTCTTATATTGAAGGATTAAAAGAAACTGATAATGATGCTTATCAGGACTGTAAAGAAATGGAAGAACTAGCCAAATTGGTCAGCCAAGTAATAAAGCAAAGAAATAAATTAGGAATATCTCAAAGAGAACTTGCTGAAATGTGTGGTTTACCACAATCATCAATCGCAAGATTTGAAACTATGAAAAATTCACCTAATCTTAATACCCTTATTAATATCTGTAGTCATTTAGGTCTTAAAATAAGTATTATAAATCATTAATAACTAGAACAGTGGACAGTAAAACTATTAGCATTTTTAAAATAAAAACCAGAAACTTGAATGAGAAAACTCCTATTCAATTTCTGGCTTTTCTTATTTTTTCAATAATCCTAATATTATTGTATATTCTTTTCTATTCTTTTTACTGCTTCTTTGTAAACTTGTTTATCCTCTGCATATTTAGTCAATTTCCATTTCTATTTCAGGAAGTTCTGCCAAATATTCATCATCTATTCCCGTTTCCTTTAAGAATGCTTCTCTAGTAATTGTTTCACTCTCTTTGTTTCTTCTAGCTATTGCCAGCTCCAATAAATGTAGATTTTCTTCTTTTTCTAGTAATTCTTGATATCTATCGGTAGAAATTAATGCAGCAACCGGCTTATTATTCCGTAATATAATTTTTGAATTATCTTTATTTAATCCATCAAATATCTTTTTTGCTCCTGCTTTTGTCAGTTCACTTATAGAGATAGTTGAATTAAGAAAAGTTTTAAGCATATTAGAGTTCATATTCAAAATATCACTCTCCTTAAATATAATTATATGTATTTAACATCAATAATTTAATAAATTTTCTAATAATTTTCGGAAAATTTTACGAAATATATAATAACAAAAAAGTACTATTGCATAACAATCTATACAATAGTACCTTTTGTACACTATTAGAAATCTACTTCTGTGTCATAGTAACAGCATTTCAATAGTTTTACCATTTCTTCCTGACTTGGCTGTCTAGGGTTGCTGCCAGTACATGCATCTAATAATGCATTAGCCGCAATATCTTCAACTCTTGATAAGAATACTTCTTCACTTACAAAGCCTTCATCTGCTGGTAAACCATCTTTACCATAATGAGCAATACAATGTGGAATATTCAATTCATCGTTCATTTTACGTAGATACTGAATTAGTAAGTCAACTTTTTCTTCATCTGTAGTTCCACCTAAATGCATATAATCCGCAATGACTCCATAACGTTTTCTAGCTCTTTCATCTTTAGAGTTAAATTTGATAACTTTTGGAAGATACATTGCATTTGCTGCACCGTGAATGATATGTGCTCCCTGATCAGCGAATACAGCTCCTGTTTTATGAGCCATAGAGTGAACAATTCCCAATAAACCATTAGAGAATGCCTGTCCAGCAAGACACTGTGCATCATGCATAGCTGCACGAGAATCCATATTTCCATTATAAGATAAAACTAAATGTTCCTGAATCATTTCAATCGCATGCATAGCTAATGGATCAGTATAATTACTTCCTGCTGTAGATACATATGCTTCAATCGCATGAGTCATTGCGTCCATTCCTGTATGAGCTACTAATTTAACTGGCATAGTAGTAACCAAATCAGGGTCTACGATAGCTACATCTGGAGTGATTTCAAAATCAGCGATTGGATATTTAATACCTTTTTCATAATCCGTAATGATAGAGAAAGCTGTTACTTCTGTAGCTGTACCTGATGTAGAAGAAATTGCACAGAAATGTGCTTTTTTACGTAATTTAGGTAAACCAAATACTTTACACATATCTTCAAAAGTAATATCTGGATATTCATATTTGATCCACATAGCTTTTGCCGCATCAATTGGTGATCCTCCACCCATCGCAACGATCCAGTCAGGTTCAAATTCTAACATTACGTTAGCACCTTTCATAACTGTTTCTACAGATGGATCTGGTTCAATACCTTCAAATAGTTTAACTTCCATACCTGCTTCTTCCAAGTAGGCAACTGCACGATCCAAGAAACCTCCTCTACGCATGGAGCCTCCGCCTACACAAATGATTGCTCTTTTACCTTCTAATGTTTTTAAGGCTTCCAAAGCTCCTTTTCCATGATACATATCTCTTGGTAATGTAAATCTTTGCATATTTTTTCCTCCTTTAGCTTTCGGTCTTACATTCACCTTGGTTATATCTTTATTGTACGCTTTATGAGAAATAAAAACAATTGGAAAAGCTTACATTTTTCATAATTATTACACTTTTAGTTTCTTATATATATAAGATAGTTTATTAATTACATCATTTGGCTGAATACTATAGGCATCCAATTCCTTAATTAACTCATCTGCACAGCTTGCATGAATATACACCGCTGCTGCAGATGCTTTTAATGCATCTTTCCCCTGTGCAAACAAACCCGTAAGAATACCACAGAGTACATCTCCGCTTCCCCCTTTAGCTAAGGCATGATTACCAGCTGTATTCATATAAGTATGCTTTCTATCACAAATAATTGTATGCTGGTCTTTTAATGCTAGAGTTACTTGAGGATAGTGTTCTACAAATTCATGGACATAACGTAAAGGGTCTTCTATAATTTCATCTACTTTACAATTACATAAATAGCTCATCTCTTTTACATGTGGTGTTAATATCGTTACAGCCTGACGCTGAAACAAAGATACCATCTTACCTGCTTCATAAATCGCATCACCATCAAGTATACATGGCAGATTGCTTTCTAATACAGCTTTTACTAAGCCTTTGCTTACTTCATTTCTACCCATGCCATTACCTATCACAACAATATCGTATGCATCTAAATGTTCCTTTAGATAAGGTATTGCATGTTCGTCAAAATATCCATCATTTGAAGGTGCAGATAAAATCATACTTTCTTCTAATTTCATTGATATAATTGATGAAATACAATCCGGAAGAAATAATGTTAAGGTACCTACTCCACTATGTAAAGCTGCTTTTGCCGCAAGAGTAATAGCACCATGCATAGACTTGCTTCCACCGATCATCAATACTTTTCCATAGCTTCCTTTATGTGAATGTCCTGTTCGTTTTGGAAGAAAATCTTTTACTATGTTATCATCTAGTAAAATAATTGGCTGTTTTATGTGTTGTTTTACAACACTAGGAATACTGATTTTTTTCACGATCAGTTTTCCGCTATATTGACTGCCTGGATATAAAACCTGTCCTTTTTTTAAACATTCAAATGTAATCGTTACTGTACTTTGAATAGCACATTGCATTACTTTTCCACTATCTCCATGGATTCCGCTAGCAATATCAACACTGATAACATATTTATGTAATTCATTAACACAGGAAATCAAATCTGAATAAAAGCCTTCAATATTCCTTGATAAACCTGTTCCAAACAATGCATCTACGATGACATCCGCTTCCTCTAACATTGGTTTAATAACTTCCATATCCTTACTATTAATTATAGGTATATGATACATATCAGCAATTTTCGCATAGGTTTTTTCATCATCACTCATTTTCTCAAATGGAACATTACATTGAATCTTTACCTTTTCATATTCTTCCTGTACTAAAAGTCTAGCTAAGGCAAATCCATCTCCTCCATTATTTCCTGGTCCACATAAAATTACAATATTATCATTTTTTGATATATGTTCACGCATATAATCCATGATAGCTAATGCAGCATGTTCCATTAAAACAACGCTTGGTATACCATATTCATGGATTGCTTTTTGATCCATCGCACGCATCTCATTTGTACTTACAATTTCCATGATCTTCACCTATCCTTTTCTATATATATTATATATCTTTTTACTGAAATGAAAAAGATAACCGAGAAAGAGTATATTTGTGAAATTTTTATCTTTTTTCATTTTGAAACGGTTGTGAACCAAGCCTTGTTGCGCTATAATAATAAACGACTTATAAGAAGAACCTGTGAGGGATATTATGAAAAAAACAGTTGTACTGGGAGTAACTGGTGGAATTGCAGCATTTAAAGCAGCACAGCTTACCAGTAATCTTATTAAAAAAGGATATGATGTAGAAGTCATCATGACAAAAAATGCGACGGAGTTTATCGCTCCTTTAACATTTGAATCACTGACGAAACATAATGTTATGGTTTCAACATTTGAGAAAGTCGCAGATCGAAGCGTAAAACATGTTTCTATTGCTCATCGTGCGGATATATTTGTAATTGTACCAGCAACAGCAAATGTAATTGCGAAAGTCGTACATGGCATTGCGGATGATATGCTGACAACAACTTTCTTAGCTGCTAGCTGTCCAAAAGTTATATGTCCAGCAATGAATACAGGAATGTATGAAAACCCCGTAACACAAAGAAATCTGGCAGAAGCAAAATCGCTTGGCTATGAATTGATAGAGCCGGAATCAGGCTATTTAGCATGCGGAGATGTAGGAAAAGGAAAATTAGCTGATATCTCAGTTATAGAAGAACGTATCATTTCGATATTAGAATCAAATGATCTACTAAAAGGGAAAAAAGTTTTAATTACTGCTGGTCCAACCAAAGAAGCTTTAGATCCTGTACGTTTCTTATCCAATCATTCTTCAGGTAAAATGGGATATGCGATTGCCCAGGCTGCTCGTGATATGGGAGCTGAAGTTACTTTAATCAGTGGACAGGTTTCTTTAACACCTCCACAAGGTGTAAAAGTAATTCCTGTTGTAAGTGCTATGGATATGTTTGAAGCGGTACAGAAAGAATATAGTACGCAAGACATTATCATCAAAGCTGCAGCCGTAGGAGATTATCGTGCTGAAAATGTTGCGGAACAGAAGATAAAAAAACAAAGTGATGTTTTAAAAATAACATTTGTGAAAAACCCTGATATTCTTGCTTGGCTAGGAGAACACAAAACCCATCAGATCTTATGCGGATTTGCGATGGAAACAGAAAACCTAATTGCTAATGCTTCTGAAAAACTAAATAAAAAGAATTGTGATATGATTGTTGCTAATAATCTGCGTGAAAAAGGGGCAGGCTTTGCATGTGATACAAACATAGTTACATTACTTCAAAAAGATAACCAGGAAACATTAGAAATAATGAGTAAATATGAAGTTGGCATTGAATTATTAAAACGTTTAGCTTCTATGTTAGATGAAAAAGGAGAAACAAATGCTAGTTGTTATTGATATAGGAAATACAAATATCACCATTGGTATTTACCATGGTGAAAAACTTATAGGCAATTATCGTCTAACAACCAAAATGCGAAGAACGAGTGATGAATATGGTTTTATGATGATGAACTTCTTAAACTCATCAAAAGTAGAGCCAGATGATATCAAAGATGTCATCGTATCTAGTGTTGTGCCAAAGATTATGCATTCTTTCCTAAATGGAATTCGCAAATATATGCATAAAGAACCAATTGTTGTTGGGCCTGGCATCAAAACAGGAATTTACGTAAAAGCTGAAAATCCAAAAGCAGTTGGAGCAGATCGTATCGTTGATGCTGCTGGAGCTTATTATGAATATGGAGGTCCATGTCTAGTCGTTGATTTTGGAACTGCTACTACTTTTGATTATGTAGATGAAAACGGTAATTTCGAATATGGCGTTATTACGTTAGGAATTGAAACAAGTGCACAGGCTATGTGGACACAGGCAGCTAAGCTTCCTGAAATTGAAATCAAAAAACCAGCTAGTATACTAACAAAAACTACCACAACAAGTATGCAGGCAGGATTGGTATACGGCTATATTGGTCAAAGCGAATATATTATCAAAGAATTCAAAAAAGCACTTGGTGTTAACATGCAGGTCATCGCTACTGGCGGATTAGGCAAGATCATCTACGAGAACACAGATGAAATTGACATCTATGATCGTGATTTAACATTCAAAGGTTTAAAATACATATACGAAGCTTATACCGCAAAGAAAAAATAAATTATATAACTATCTAAAAGAAAAAAAGAATTCCTATCTATTAGTATTGGAATTCTTTTTTCTATACCTTCATTATAATCGTTTTTCAAAATTTCCACTAATACTCATACCTTCATTAAAAATCACAAAGGCTTTAGGATCATGCTGATAAATAATCTTCTTCAGCTGTGTTTCTTCATATTTAGAAATAACAGTTACTAAGATATATGTGTCTGTCTTTGTATAAGCGCCTGCACCTTTCCAATAAGTGACTCCACGCCCCATTTCTTTCATAATAGTATCTTGAATTTCTTCTTTTTTAGTAAATATCATAGCTGTCATATTGATATTCTGATAATGTGTTTTATCCACAACTATATACATACATGCCGCAAAAATAATAGAATAAATCGCAGTTTCAACTTGAAATAAAATAGCACAGATACCAAATACAAAAGCATTAACAATATTCGTTAAACGACCTACACTAAAATTCTCAAAGTTTTTTGCTGCGTATACTCCAAGAATATCTAGACCTCCACCACTTCCACCACTGCGAAGTGCTAAACCAATACCAAATCCTCCAATTAAACCAGCTATCAGACAAGCAGCTAATACATCGTCTAAAATTGGCTGTTTCGGTATCATGATCACCGTAAACGCAATTGTCTGTGAAATGACACATACCAATGTTTTGACAAAAAACTTTCTTGATATGCTTCGATAAGCAAGGATAAACAATGGTACATTTAAGATAAAGTTTATAATCCCCGCAATATCTATTTGACCAAAATCAAAATGAAGATATTGAATCATGATAGAACGTAAAATCTGCGCAATACCAATACCTCCTCCACTATATAAATCAAGAGGAACGATAAATAAATTCATCGCAATCGCAAATAATATTCCACCTATCACAATATATACATAATCATACATACTCTTTCTTAATTTCATAAACCTCACCATATCCTATTCCGTATGCATTATATCATAAAGAAAATAGGTGGGAAATTCTTTTTTTATAAAGAAATCATAAACTAAAATATAATGTTATTAAAGATAATTTTGTATCATTTCCGCAATGTCCTTAGGTATTGCCTTCAAAAAATGTTCTGTATCTTTAATATGTAATTGATCAAATGTTTTTAATAATAGTTTAATTTCATCTATGCCATATTTTTGATAAATACGTGCATATAAACGACTTCCTGTTTTGTGTACATCATCCGGTCGTTTACCCTGGCTAGGATTTAAGTTTAATGGTTTATCATCTAATAATAAATCTAACCTCTCTTTAAAATAGGCACGATCCACATCATACCAATATGTCATAGCACTCCACTCCGCATGAGTTTCATTCAGCCAGTCCTGCCATGTATTTGCATCAGCACCAAATGCATAGGAATGTCCCATTTCATGAGCTAATAAATGCACTGCATCTCTCACATTTTTGGGTAAACAGCCGTATACAATTAAATGATTTCGCTTATATGCACCTTCACCATCTGTCGGGGGTTGTAAAAAAACTAACCAATGTTTGCCTAATCTATCTTTTCCGTATAAATCACAGTAATATGAATAAATCTGCTCATAAGCCTTAATAAGTGATAATATAGTATTATTTTTCTGATAAACAGAAATTAAATTTAAACATTCACTTTCATATATATAACATTTATCTTTTTTAACTAACAAAACATTGCAATCTATTAAATCTTCCATTTTATTTCCATGATAGATCCATCCCCCTATTTTACTATCATAAACACCTTCTACACATACATAATTCTGAAAACCATGAATCAATATATTATATGTTTCTTTTTGATTAACTACCATCGGATACCATGCATTATAAAAACTAAAATGAATAACCGCATCTGTAAAATAGCAGAAATAGCCTTCTAAAGATCCTTCATAAGAAAACTGTAATGGTGAAGTTACATTTTGAAATGTATATTCAATTAAATCAGGCTGGAAAGGAACTTTTATATCTCTACAAGTATAATGATCAGTTGTGTGAAGTGTAAGAGATTTTGCTAATCTAAAAGAAAATGTAGAAGATTCACAGTGTATCCTACAGTTTACATAAACCTTATTCTTCTTAATCCAAACATCTAGATTCATATCCTTCAACTCTTTTCTACTTACTCTACAATAATTTCACAGTCTCCTTCAACTGTGCCAATTTTACAGCTATGATCATAAACAAGCTTACCATCACAAGTAATATGATCAATTTTACAGTTGTTGGATAAATGGATTTCTGTAGCACAAACTGTATCACAATATAGATTTGATGCTTCTAAATAACTACATTCAATTGTCTTAGCATAGTTTTTAGTCATATCTCGTTTAAAAAATAAAAATTTCTTCATTACTGGATTCATATAAATTTTATCTCCATACACATCCTGTAAAGAAACACTTCCATTAACCTCAATATAATCCGCATTTACTTCATCTTCATTCACCAATAATCCATCAACACGAATTTCATTAGCATAAATTTTATTTGCGCTAGATTTAACAACTCCACTAATTCTTACCTGTTTTACACGCATATCTTGTTCTGTTTTTAAACTACCATTAACAACTACTTTTTTGCCAATTAAGTTCCCTGAAGCTTTACATGCTCCATTAATTTTTAAAGAATCAAACTCTACATCTCCTTCAATTTTACCAGAACCATTCACTTTGATACATTCATAATTTCCTTCTACGATTTTCCCTGATCCATCAATTTTAATCTCTCTCATCTGCCTCTACCTCCTCATCTTCAAATGTAAAATTAAATAAATCCTTATATTTTATCTTTATCTGATTGCTAATATCATTCAATCGAATAGAATATCGTAATTGAAATGCTTCATCTACGTATACTTCACTCTCTTCTAACTGGAGAACAGCATACATTTTATCCTGTATTTCATATATATATAGAACATAGTCATTACGATGTAGTTTGGTCATCTGCCTACTTAAGAAATGTATCATACGTGATAAATCTTCTTCATTACAGATCTGTTCTATTTTTAGTTTTGATAATGCGATCATGATCAGTACTTCTACATATACAAAATTATCTTTATCTAAAGCATCCATAAACGATGCAGCTATCTCTACATCTAATTCTTCAAAATGCTCTAAGTCATCTTCTGAGAATAATCGATTACTAACTTCAGGAGTTAAGAACTTAGCTAACTCTTCTAAAGAATATTGATCTTTTAATTTTTGAATAACCTGAATACGTTTCAATATTTTGTTTTTTGGAAAATACGTTTCTTGTCCGGTTGGACTTGAGCGCTTGACAAACCACTCTTCTGGTATTAGCCCTTCTCTTTTCCATCGATATAACTGTCCATAGGAAATTCCGGTTACTTTAAGCAGTTCTTTTTTTGATATTTCCACAGTTTCACCTCCATAACGTAACATTGTTTTATTGCACTTTTATATTAACAGAACATTGTTACGTTGTAAAGAGATTTATATAATTTTATTCTTTAAAATTTTCATACGAAAAGAAGCTTATCTATTGACCGATGGTCAATAAAGGTATAAACTATACAATTGTATAAATAAAGGAAGTGTTTTTGTGGATAAAACCATTGATAAACGAATGCGTATTCAAGAAGCTGCCGCAATCCTCTTTCGTGAACAAGGGGTAGAGACAACTTCAGTGAATGATATCGTAAAAAAAGCTAATGTTGCGAAAGGGACTTTTTATGTCTACTACAAGGATAAGCAGGAATTAATTTCCCAAATTCTTACTAAGCAGCATGGTATGCTAATAAACGATATCTTAAACCACTCTTATGAACTTTCTATACAGAACAATATCTGCTGGAAACATGCGTTTATTGATGAGCTGATTGCATTTTATATTCAAAATCCAAAAGTATTGCGCAGCATTCAAAGAAACATTGCTTCCATATTAGATACAAAAGAACATCGCAATAAAGTTGCTTCCTATGTGGAACGTATGCCTCAGTTTTTAGAGCTGATGCAGCAGGAAGATGAACCAAGACAAAAAACCTGTAATCGTTTCTTAATGGCGATGGAAGTAATTGGCTTTGTCTGTTTCAATGCAATAGCCTATGAACAGCCTGGTCCTATCGATGAAATGGTACCGGAATTAAAGTATGCGATGTACAAACTGTTAGAAAGAAAGGAGTAGCCTATGACATACAAACTGGGAATTGATGTAGGTTCTACAACTCTAAAAGCCGTTGTATTAGATGAATACGACAATATTATTTATAAGAGCTATGAACGCCACAAATCAAAAGTACGGCAAATGAGTGTCTCAAAACTAAAAGAGCTTAAAAGCCTGCTTGACGGAAAAAGAATTTCACTTGCGATCACAGGAAGTGCTGGATTAGGAATTGCGAATGATGCTGGCTTTCCTTTCGTTCAAGAAGTATTTGCGACAGCACAGGCTGTACGTAAATATTATCCGACAACAGATGTCGTTATTGAACTAGGTGGAGAAGATGCGAAGATCATCTTTCTAAAAGGTGCTATGGAAGAAAGAATGAACTCTACCTGTGCAGGAGGGACTGGAGCATTTATCGATCAGATGGCAAGTCTATTAGATGTGGATCTAGAAACAATGGATAAGCTCTCTTTAGAACATACCACTTTATATCCAATCGCATCACGCTGTGGTGTATTTGCGAAAAGTGATATTCAGCCTCTAATTAATCAGGGTTGTGAAAAATCCAATCTTGCCGCAAGTATTTTTCAGGCAGTTGTCGATCAAAGTATTGCCGGATTAGCACAAGGAAGAAAAATCGAGGGAAATGTTTTATTTTTAGGTGGTCCTTTGCATTTCTTAAAAGGATTGCAGGAACGATTTAAAGATACACTTCATCTACAGGATGATGAAGCTAACTTCCCGGAATTATCTCCTTATTTTGTAGCTTTAGGAAGTGCAGTTTATGCATCTAATGAAACGGAAGCCTATAGCTATGATGAAATATTATCAAAAATGGAAGCTATGGCTGCTATGAAAGTAGTCACAACTGGACTTCCACCTCTATTTGCGAATGATGAGGAATACGAAGAATTTAAGAAACGTCATACTGCCGCTAAGGTTGACAGTAATGACATACATACATATAAAGGAAAAGCTTATTTAGGAATTGATGCTGGAAGTACAACGACGAAAGTAGTACTTCTTGATGAAGATTGTAAAATTTTATATGAAAGCTATGCCAACAACAAAGGAAATCCAGTGGATGTAATTCAGCGAGAATTAGAAAAAATCTATGGCATGATGGAAGATCGTATCCAGATTGTTCATAGTGCTGTAACTGGTTATGGAGAAGAATTAATCAAGCATGCTTTCCACCTTGATGTTGGAGTAGTAGAAACGATTGCCCATTATCATGCGGCTAAACATTTTAATCCAAATGTTGATTTTATCATCGACATTGGTGGACAGGATATGAAATGTTTCCGTATACGCGATAACACTATTGATGACATCTTACTAAATGAAGCATGTTCCAGCGGATGTGGAAGCTTTATTGAAACATTTGCTCACAGCATGGGTTATGAAATTCAGGAATTTGCGAAGATGGGGTTAAAAGGAAAACACCCTGTCGATTTAGGTACTCGCTGTACAGTATTCATGAATTCCAGTGTAAAACAGGCACAAAAGAATGGTGCCACCATGGAAGATATTTCAGCTGGCCTATGTATGAGTGTAGTAAAGAATGCTTTATATAAAGTTATTCGTGCTAAAAGCCCAGATGATATTGGAAAAAATATCGTTGTACAAGGTGGTACATTCTTAAATGATACAGTATTGCGAAGCTTTGAATTAGAGCTAGGAAGAAATGTAATTCGCCCTAGTATATCTCATTTAATGGGTGCCTTTGGTGCAGCATTAATTGCGAAAGATAAAAACATCGACCATTCTACGATTTTAGATAAAGAAGCAGTTCATAACTTTACTCATTCTTCACAGGCATTTACTTGTCAGCTATGTACAAACCACTGTTCTCTAACAGTAAATACATTCTCAGATAACAACAAGCTTATTGCCGGTAATAAATGTGAAAGACCAATTCGTGGTACAGTAAGTAAAGAAAAACTGCCTAACCTTTATGAATTTAAATATGAACAGTTGAGAAATTTAAAACCAGTTAGCGGAGTTCGTGGAAAAATCGGAATTCCTTTGGTATTGAATATGTATGATACTTTACCATTCTGGCATTCTTTCTTTACAAATCTTGGCTATGAAGTTGTCTTAAGTGATCCTTCTAGTAAGGCTCTGTATTCTTTAGGACAGCATACAATTCCAAGTGATACCGTATGTTATCCTGCAAAACTGGTACATGGACATATCCAGTCATTGATCAATAAAGGTATTGATACAATCTTCTATCCATGTATGACTTATAATGTAAATGAAACTATGAGTGACAATCACTTTAACTGTCCGGTTGTCGCTTATTACCCAGAAGTTATTGAAGGAAATATGGATGTTGAAAATATTAATTTCTTATATCCTTATGTTTATATGGAAGATCCAATGGTATTCCAACAAAAAATATTTGAATATTTTAATGATCGTCAGATGGATATTTCATTAAAGGAAATTCAAACAGCTAGCAAACATGCATATGCTGAATATCACGAATTTAAACAACGCATAAAGGATGAAGGTAAAAAAGCTCTTGCTTATGCAAAAGAGCATAACTTGGATACCATTGTTCTAGCAGGACGTCCATATCACGTTGATCCTCAGATCAATCATGGAATTCATCGATTATTAAATAACCTTGGATTTGTGGTCATCAGTGAAGACAGTATAGAAAAACAGCCGGTTTTACCTAGTGTTCAAGTACTAAATCAATGGACTTATCATGCAAGAATGTATAATGCGGCACAATTCGTAGCCCATCAAAAACATATGGAGTTAATTCAATTAGTTAGCTTTGGCTGTGGAATTGATGCCATCACAACAGATGAAGTAAAAGAAATCTTAAGAAGCAATAACAAATTATACACTCAAATTAAAATTGATGAGGTTGATAACCTTGGTGCAGTAAAAATCCGCTGTCGTTCATTACAAGCGGCAATGGAAGAAAGGGAGAAATAAGTATGGCTCATGTAGAATTTACAAAAGAAATGAAAAAAACTCACAAAATTCTAGTTCCGATGATGTTGCCAATACATTTTGCCTTTTTAGAAAAAATCCTGAGAGAAGAAGGCTACAATGTAGAAATTCTGAAAACAGAAGGACAGCAAATCATTGATGCTGGTTTACAGCATGTACATAATGATACTTGTTATCCTGCATTGTTAGTCATCGGACAAATGATTGATGCATTAAAAAGTGGCAAATATGATACGGATCATATCGCCCTAGCAATCACTCAGACAGGTGGAGGATGTCGTGCATCTAACTATATTCATTTATTACGAAAAGCTTTAGTTCAAGCAGGCTTCCCAAATGTTCCTGTTATCTCAGTCAACTTCTCTAATTTAGAGAAAAACAGTGGTTTCAGCATGACACCAAAAATGTTAGTAAAAATAGCATTTGGATTTGTTTATGCGGATACCTTAATGTGGATCAAAAATCAATGTAAACCATATGAAATTGAAAAAGGAAGCACTGATGCCCTTGTCACAACTTGGGTAGAAACAATCTGTGAACAGTTCCATTCCCTTTCCTTTTTAAGAATCAAACAAAACTATAAAGAAATGTTAAAAGACTTTGCGGAACTTCCAAGAAGAAATGAAGCTAAAATTCAAGTCGGTATCGTTGGAGAAATCTATATGAAATATGCACCTTTAGGAAATAATGAATTAGAAGAATTCTTAATCCAGGAAGGATGCGAACCAGTTGTTACTGGTGTTCTAGATTTCGGTTTATATTGTCTAGAAAATACACTTATTGACCATGAATACTATAACCGAAATAAAAAAGCTTATCCAATCGTAAAATTAGCTAAGCACTACATCATGTATTTACAGGAAAAAGCGATTAAAGCTATTAATAAACAAGGTGTTTTCCGTGCTCCTGATCGTTTTACTGAAGTAATCGAAAGCAGTGAGGGAATCATCAATCGTGGTGTTAAAATGGGAGAAGGATGGCTTCTTACTAGTGAAATGGTTGCGCTAATTAAAAGCGGAGTAAACAATATTGTTTGTTGTCAGCCATTTGGATGTCTTCCAAATCACATTGTCGCAAAAGGTATGTCAAGAAAAATCAAAGATATTTATCCTATGGCAAACATTGTCGCAATTGACTATGACCCCAGTGCTACAAAAGTGAACCAGGAAAACCGTTTAAAACTAATGTTAAGTAATGCACGCTTGACTCAGCGCTTTGCTCAAGAAGATGCAAAAGTTGCTACTGAAACACAAAAAGAACTAGCAGGTTCTCGTACTTAATAAATGATACGACATAGACAACTATGTCGTACTTTTTTATTTCCAAATCCAAATAAAACTGTATAATAAAAGGTAATAGGAGGATTATCAATGAATACACCTACATTAGAAACAAAACGCCTTATCTTAAGGAAATTCACAGAACAGGATATTCCCTATTTATATCAGATTTATAGTGATTTAGAAGTTAATACTTACTTACCATGGTTTCCCTTAACTTCTTTACATGAAGCACAGCATTTCTACTACAAACAATATGCTAGTGTTTATGAAAAATCTTTAGGCTATCACTATGCAATCTGTTTAAAAGAAGATAATATTCCTATCGGTTATGTCCATATCAGTATGGAGGATAGTCATGATTTAGGTTATGGCCTTAGAAAAGAATTCTGGCATCAGGGAATTGTTAGTGAAGCTTGTCTATCTGTCATTAAACAAGTAAAACAAGATGGACTTGAATACATAACCGCAACTCATGATATTAACAATCCAAGAAGCGGTCATGTCATGCAGGCAATAGGTATGAAATATCAATACTCTTATGAAGAATTATGGCAGCCAAAAAACTTTCCAGTTACATTTCGCATGTATCAATTAAATTTTGATGGAACTAATGATTTCGTATATAAAAAGTATTGGAATATGTACGAACATCATTTTATAGAAGAGAACTTAAACAAGGAGTAACAGTTATGGATAAATATCAAGAGATTAAAAATCAGTTTATCTTACATCAAGATAAAGAAAAAGCCATTTCTATGTCAAACTATTTACGTAATCAGTTTGAATTTTATGGTATTCCTACACCTAAAAGAAGAAACCTTTATAAACAATTTTTAAAAGAAGAAAAGAAACAGAAATGTATAGACTGGAATTTATTAGACATGTGTTATAAAGATGAATATCGAGAATTACAGTATTTTGTATGTGATTATCTGAATACTATGAAAGCATATTTATCTTACGAAGATATTCCACATATAAGACAATATATTAAAGTAAAACAATGGTGGGATACCATAGACTCCTTTGATCGTATCATTGGTGATATTGGTTTAAGGGATGAACGAGTTAATGATTTAATGCTGGAATGGTCAAAAGACGAAGATTTCTGGTTGCGTCGTATCGCAATTGATCATCAGCTATGTAGAAAAGATAAAACAAATACAGAATTACTAGAAAAGATTTTAGTAAATAACTTTGGAAGTGATGAATTTTTTATCAATAAAGCTATTGGCTGGAGTCTACGTGATTATTCAAAAACAAATCCAGAATATGTAAAAGCTTTTATAAACAAATACAGCAATCAAATGGCTAATTTAAGTATTAAAGAAGCCAGCAAGTATTTATAAGTCCTAAAAAACAGTATCATAACGATACTGCTTTTTATCTTGTTTGATTTAGTATAGTGATACTATAATATCGACACATCGATCAATTCCTAATCTTCCACTATCTAGAGATACATCATAGTTTTTTGCATATCCCCATTTCATATCTGTATAAAAACGATGATAAGCAGCTCTTCTTTTATCTTTTTCTTTTATACGCTGTTCAGGTGTTTCCGTTCTTTCACCATAGATACTAACAATTCTATTAGCTCTAAATTCCGTACTTGCATGAATGAATACTTTTAGACAATCTGCCTTTTCTCTAAGAACGTAATCTGCACATCTTCCTACAATTACACAGGATTCTTTCTGAGCTAAATCAATAATAACCTTCTGCTGTATTTCCCATAAGTAATCTTCATTCGTTAAACCGAAAGTCCGTGATGAAAAAGCAGTAGACATAAATTTTGAGAGTGATGATTCATCTGTGTCTTTTACATAATTCTCTGTAAATCCGCTTTCTTGCGCAATTTTTTGTATTAGCTCACTATCATAGCATGGTATATTTAATTTTTCAGCTACCATTTTTCCAATTGTTCGCCCCCCACTTCCAAATTCACGACTTATTGTTATGATTCGATTCCTCATGTTATTCCTCCTTTACACGTAACTCTTTATATGTACGATAAATCAAAAATAATGCGATTATAAAAGTCAAAATATCTGATACAGGCATAGAATAAAGTACCCCATCTAAACCAAGAAAAACTGGTAATAAAAGTGCAAAACCAACACCAAATACAACTTCACGAATCATGGAAAGTGCAGTAGAAGCAAATGCTTTTCCCATCGCCTGTAAGAAAATAAAACAGGCTTTATTTATACATGCAAAAATAATCATACATAAATAAATACGGAATGCTCGAATAGCAAATTCAGTATAATAAGTGCTTTCATTTGCTGCGCCAAAAATGGAAATTAATTGCTGAGGGAAGAACTCAACAATTATAAACGCAGTTGCACCAACAATTCCTTCCGCAATTAATAGATTAGTAAATAGTTTTTTAACACGTTCTTTTTTACCAGCCCCCATATTAAAGCCAACAATAGGAATACAGCCTGCCGCCATTCCAACAACAATCGATATAACAATTTGGAAGAATTTCATTACAATCCCAACTACAGCCATTGGTATCTGTGCATATTGTGGCTGACTAAAGATTTCATCCATAGCTCCATATTTCTTTAACATATTATTGATTGCGGCCATGACTGCAACTAAAGATATCTGAGAAAGAAAACTTGTTATTCCTAATATTAGTGTCCTACCACATATTTTTCTATCCATATGAAAATCTGTTTTATGTGGTTTAATTATTTTCATATGCAAGATATACCAAATGGAAAGAAGTGCTGTTAGGATTTGACCAATCACTGTAGCTACAGCAGCTCCCATCATTCCCCATCTAAAAACAAAAATAAATACAGGATCAAGAATAATATTTGTAATTGCACCAGCTAAAGTAGAGACCATCGCAAACTTTGGACTGCCATCAGCGCGAATAACAGGATTCATCGCCTGTCCAAACATATAAAATGGAATACCTAAACTAATATAAAAGAAATATTCTTTAGCATAATAAAATGTTTCTTCATTTACCGTTCCACCAAACATGGCAATAATCTGATTTTGGAAAACCAGATAAATTACCATTAAAACTAAACTGCTTACAACACTCATTATAACAGCATTTCCTACACTTTTTTTCGCAACATCTATTTCCCCTTTTCCAAGACTAATACTGACAAATGCACAACATCCATCGCCAATCATAACCGCAATAGCTAAAGCTACTACAGTAAGTGGAAATACTACCGTATTAGCCGCATTTCCATAAGACCCAAGATAACTAGCATTCGCAATAAACAGCTGATCTACGATATTATAAAGTGCACCAACCAAAAGAGAAATAATACAAGGAACTGCATACTGTATCATTAATTTTCCAATACGCTCTGTCCCTAAAAACTGATTTGAATTTTCCAACATAACCACCTTCCTATTCAAAATAAAACGTGTAGCCTCTCTGCTGGATTTACGCACACAGGCCACACGCTTTTCATATATAACTACTTAATAACCAAATAAAAAAGTAGCCTACACGCAACTGGAATTACGCATAACGGCTACACGTTGTATCATTATTATACTGAATTTTTCTAAATTTTTCAAAAGATTTTTTATAGAATAATATAGGAATTATTCTACATACTTACATTCTTTTCCAAAGCCATTCTATATCAGGAAATAGTAAATGTGCAATAAATCCTACAACCACAACTATCTCAGATATAAAGTATACAGCTTATATGGTGAATTTAAATCATATTATTAAAATGCTGTTATAGTGCATAAACAAAGGCTTTTTATGCCTTGCGGAATATAGTTTTCAGTTTTTTGCGCCTCCTTGTTAGATATCAGGTGCTTAGGCTCGCTAACACTCGTCTAACCGCCAAAGTAACTTAGCCACTACGTCGTTTCATGAGATTTTTAGCCAATTTATTCTATAAACTGAAATTTAGATAATTCTAATATCTGCATTTTTCTTTTGCATTTCTTTATAAAACTCCTGTTTGTTATATAAAGAAATCATCACGATTTTTCCATTCTTTGTTTGAATTTTAACTCTATCAAATGACGCTGCCAAAGCGGACGAAGAGTCTTTTGTTTCACTGATTTTTTCTATATCGCTGTATAGTATATGGACCTTAACAAATCCAAAAGCAATAAGCAGACTATCTTCATTTAATTCTACAAAATTGTGAAATATTATAGAAAAGCAAAACGTCTCTATTAAAGCAAATACTCCTAAAACAACAACCATTACAAGCATTTTCTCATCCTTAATAGCTAATATAACAAGCGGGATAAGAATTACTGCCGCAAATATCATAATGCCATAAAACCATTTAGAAATTTTACCTTTAAATCTCATAATTTCACCTTACAAAATTCCAATTTATCGCTTACTGCACAAACTAAGATTTGATATCTGCCGTACTGGCTTATATTTTCTGATGTATTTTTTCAATATTATCAGGATAAGACGCCTAACATCCTGTTTCTTTTACTTACTAATTTTTTGTCAATTATACCAAGTACTCCAGATATAATAAGACTAGCAAGTACTGCCCCGAATACGGCTGGCTTAACACTTTCTGTTAAATCTCCAAAAAGCAACATTACCATAAACTCTACTCCACCTAAAAGTATAGAAGCCTGAAAAAACCTAATAACATATTTCATACCTATATCTCCTCTCAAAACCGAAACCACTTTATTTAGAAAGATTCCGGTTTATCTTTACGTTCATTATATCATTCTTCTATAAGAATTGTCATTTTTTTCTGCTTTTGAGATAATTCATTCTTTTTCTGTATAGATAAAAGCTTTTCATTGAATTTCATTTTACAGAAACCTCCTTGCATCTGGTGGTTAAATTATATATTGTGAAGAGAGATACTGACAAACAACGTATATTGGCAATTTGTCCACTTAACTTAACATAATGTTTAAAGACTCTTAATTTCTTCGCAACATTTTTGTTACTATATGTCTTAAGAAATTATAAATCTTTATTTTCTGTTAATATTCCAATATTTTAATGTTGGTAATAAATCTTCCATGTAAATTCGTACTTGCTCTGGCGACCAGCTTTCGTTTGACATATGTTCTGAGCAGTAACAAATTAAATCTTCCATGTTGGAATAAGTAAATTTTCCATCAACATAACACCACTTGCAATAATCTTCATTGAACGTACCATCAATCTCTTTACTAATAGTTGAATCATCTAGTGGCATACCACAACATTGACATATAAGCTTTCTTGGAGAACCTAACAGTGTGTTTATGGAAACATCAAATAGATTTGACAGTAATTTTAATGTTTCTGTATTAGGTATAGTTTCTCCATTTTCCCATCGAGACACTGCTTGTCTAGTCACATATACTTTTTCTGCGAGTTCATCTTGAGATAAACCATATTTTTTTCTTAGTTCAAATAACACTTCTTTTGTTTGCATAAACTATCACCTCATAAATATAATAGCATTTTAAATATATGATACAAGCAACTAGGAGTTGCTAAACTCACTAAACTGTTATGAACTTTAATATATCAAGTTACAAGAAATTAAACCAATGTTCTTTCCTTGTGGAACTTTTAGCTATAATGCATAGGCAGCATGCTAAAATTTTCTTTTGGAGATACTATGCTTACAATGCTATTATCTATATTTATTCCAAGTGCAACTGCAAAATCTTTAATATTACACTTCGTTTGGATATTTATTATCTTTTAGAAATTTTGATGGTGTTTTGATTTTAAATCTTTTCTTCTGCATAATTTCAGACCACATTTCTTCAAAAACATCTCCTACTTATTGAAAATAATTATTTTATTTACTTTTCTTTTTTATTATTCAATCTTTCTCTCTAACTCTAGCTTATAAGGTATATTATCTCATAATATAATTAAGATTTGATTCTCTTGATGTCATTGGCGATTTATAAAAGATTCTATAATGATAATTTAAATTATCTGATAAAGAAAAGTATTATCGTTAGATATGTTGAGGGAAAATTCTATGGGATGAAATCATGAGTAAGCCTACCAATCTTGCTTCATCAATTTCATGTGTTGAACCACACAACTATTTTCAAATAATCCTATTCCCTATTATTTTCTCCCCAGACACACAGTTGATCTAAAACTTGCATCAAGGACTTGCCTCTATCACTTAAGCTATATTCAACTTTCGGTGGTATTTGAGGATACTCTTTTCTAATAATCAGATGATCTGCTTCCAGCTCCTTTAAATTGTTACTGAGTGTTTTATCTGTTACATTTTTCAAATAACGCTTCAATTGATTAAAACGCACAACTTCAAATTCCATCAGGCAATATAGAATAACCATTTTATGCTTACCTGATATAAGAGATAATGTGTAGCTAAATCCGGTTTCTTCAAAATTTGCATTTTCAATATATTTTTTATCATATCACACTCTCCTAAAAGATAGTACCTATTATATTTGATAGTACTTGTATTTTTACTATTACTTGCTAAAATCATATATGAAGGATGACATCTTGTCAATCATATATTAGAAAGTGAGGTATAAACACTATGAGAAAGAAACTTAACTTAACAGAAGGTATTTTTCCAATGCCGGTTTTGATGGTAGCAACCTACAACGAAGATGGCAGTATTAATGTCATGAATGCTGCATGGGGTACGATGCAAGAAAGAGGTATAGTTGCCCTTAATTTAACAGAAACACATAAAACAGTAAAAAACATTAAGGCAACTGGTGCTTTCACAGTAAGTATTGCTGATGCAGCCCATGTTGTTGAAGCAGATTACTTTGGTGTAGTATCAGGAAATAACACTTCAAATAAATTTGAAAACAGTGGATTAACCGCAAGTAAAGCTGATACAGTAAATGCACCTGTAATCAATGAATTTCCTCTTTGCTTAGAATGTGAATTCATTGAATATCAGGATAACGAATATGGGTGTGGTGTTATAGGTAAAGTGGTAAATATCACAGCAGATGAAAGTGTAATGGTTAATGACAAGGTAGATATGTCTTTAGTAAATGCTATCGCTTTTGATCCGTATACTCATGGGTACTATAGAGTATCTGAGCGTGTTGGCGAAGCATTTAAAGACGGATTACAACTAAAAAAATAATATTGATAAAACAACAAGGTCCCTACAAAAGAGGGGCCTTTTTATTAATTTAGAATAACATTATAAATATGATAGAAACTGCCATGATATGCTGCAAATTCTTCGTACAAGGAACTACAAATGCTCTTAATTATGATATGCTCATTTTATTACTATCAAATTATTCAATCTGCCAATCAATCGGAGCTATTCCATGTTCTTTTAGAAAGGCATTTGTCTTAGAGAAATGACGGCATCCAAGAAACCCATAAGATGCACTATATGGACTAGGATGTGAACTAGTAAGTACTAGATGTTGAGGATTTGTAATTTTTGATGCTTTCTCTTTCGCATAGCGCCCCCATAAAAGAAATACAATAGGCTCTCTTCTCTCATTTAGCTTACTAATGATTTCATCTGTTAGAATTTCCCATCCCATACCTTGATGAGAATTTGGTTTGCCACGACGCACAGTAAGCACACTATTCAACAGCAGTACTCCTTGATTTGCCCATTTAGTAAGTTCTCCATGAGCTGGAATCTGACAACCTATATCATTATGCAATTCTAAGAATATATTTTGTAAAGATGGCGGCGGTGTAACTCCTTTTTTCACAGAGAAACTTAATCCATGCGCCTGATTAGGGCCGTGGTATGGATCCTGCCCTAAAATAACAACTTTTACATCTTGATAGGCCGTATAGCGTAGTGCATTAAAGATATCATACATATCTGGATAGATTGTCTGCGTTTTATATTCTCTGGCAAGAAATACCCTTAGTTTTTGATAGTACTCTTTCTCAAATTCATCTTTTAAAATACTATCCCAATCATTTCCAATATGTACCATACACTACACTCCCTTACTTACGCTTAGCTTCTTCAATTTCCTCTTTCTTTTCTTCTAAATAAAGCCACCGCTCCATTAATGCTTCTAGTTCTTTTTCCATCACTGCTCTTTTATCAGCTAGTTCTTGAATTAATGTGAAATCATCACCGGCCTGATTCATTTCTTCATCAATTAGCTCTAACTGTTCACTTAAAGATGAAGTCTTTTCTTCCATCTCTTCTAATTCCTGTTTTTCTTTACTTGTCATACGAGGAATTACTTGAACTTTTGTGCCTTTTTTCTTTTCTTTTACTTCTTTCTCCTGTTTACCTAGTTCCATCAGCGCACTATATCCGCCAATAAACTGGTTGATGCTTCCATTTTGAAATACAAATAGTTTATCGCAAATACGATCTAAGAAATAGCGATCATGAGATACTACGATTACTGCTCCAGGGAAATTATCTAGATAGTCTTCTAATATCTGAAGTGTCGCAATATCTAAATCATTTGTTGGTTCATCTAGGAATAAAATATTTGGCTCCTGCATTAATACCTTTAATAGATATAAACGTCTGCGCTCTCCTCCAGATAATCTTCCAATTGGTGTATACTGCATTTTAGAATCAAACAAAAAACGTTCCAGCATCTGTGATGCACTATAAGTTCCCTCTAGTGTTTTAATTTCATTTTTTGTGTCTGTTATATATTCAATAACTTTTTTCGATAAATCCATTTCTTCACAGCCTTGGCGAAAATAAGCTATTTTTACAGTATCCCCATGGATTACCATACCTGAATCTGGTTCTAAATCCTTTGCTAGAATTTTTAATAGAGTACTTTTTCCACAGCCATTAGGGCCTATGATTCCTATACGATCATTTCTTGTCATGTGATAACTAAAATCCTGGAATAAAACATGTTCTCCATAACTTTTAGAAATGTGTTCAATTTCAATCGTTTTCTTTCCTAATCGAGATGCGACTGTATCTAATACGATAGAGCCTTGTTCCTTGACAGATTCCATCTCACTTAATTTCTGAAAACGTTCTAATCGTTCTTTACTCTTTGTACCTCTTGCCTGTACACCAGCTCTTACCCAAGCTAGCTCTTTTCGTAAAATGCTTTGTCTTTTTTTCTCTTGAGCCGCAAGAATACTTTCTCTTTCCGCCTTTTCCTGCAGATAAGATGAATAATTGGCATGATAGCTATAAATTTTACCTCGATCAATTTCTAGCATCGTATTACATACTCTTTCTAAGAAATATCGATCATGGGTTACCATTAAAATAGCATGAGAAAAACGAATTAGATAGTTTTCCAGCCACTCAATCATTTCATTATCTAAATGGTTAGTAGGCTCATCTAAAATCAATAAATCACAAGGTTTCAATAAAGCTTTTGCTAGGGCTACACGTTTTCTCTGTCCTCCGCTTAAGTTAGAAACAATGGCAGAAGTATCATGAATGCCTAATTTTCCTAAAATAGCTTTTGCCTCAAACTCCTGAATATCTTTATCCATATGTAGAACCTGATACAAAATTGTTTCATTTTCTTCAAATTCCGGATCTTGCGGTAAATAAGAGATGCGTAGACCATTTTTACGAATGATTGAACCGCTGTCATAATGTTCAACCCCTGCAAGTATCCTCAATAATGTAGTCTTTCCTGTTCCATTTACTCCAATAAGCGCAATTTTATCTTTATCTTCAATCGCAAAGCTAACATCATTTACGATTTCTTTTACGTTTTGCTGCTTACTCAGATGTTCCACTGATATCAGCATAATCTCACCACTTTCTTGCCTTATTTTATCACATATGCAGAAAAAAGAGAAAGAAAAAAGCAGGCGAACCTGCTTAATTATTCACTTACTACTTGTTTGATCATCCAGATTGATTTCGCAAACTGTTTGATGTATTCATCCATCAGACTAGAAATCACATATTCATCTTTCTGATCAGCTGCCTGTTTGATTTCTTTTACTTCACTTAATAACAATTCGAAATCATTCAGTACTTCCTTAAATACATCACTAGAAACAATAGATTTAGACTCTGCTTCTTTAATTGAAGCTGCTTCTAAAAATTCCTTCAAAGATGCTTTAGGTTTTCCGCCAATCATTAATAAATGTTCAGCTACTTCATCTACTGCTTCATTTACATAATCATACAGTTCTTCTAATTTTGCATGTACTGGGAAGAAATCTTTCCCTTTTACATACCAATGAAAGTTCTGTAATTTATGATACTCTACTACTAGATTTGATAATAATTGATTTAATTGTTTTTCCATATAATTTACCTCCTTGTTAGTATTATCTAACTTTGTATCTATATTATAACTCTTATTTCTATAAAGGCAAACATAATGCTCATAGAAATTATAAATCTGATATAATGATTTCAGGTGAATTTATGGAAATTATAAAACTTAGAGAACATGAAGAATTAATTGATCAAGCCGCATTATGGTTTCATTCAAAATGGGACATTCCTATGGAATTATATAAAAATAGTATAAAAGCCTGTATCAATAAAAAAGAAAACATACCGCAATGGTATGTGGTAATGGAAAATGAAGAAATCATTGGAGGAATCGGTGTTATTAATAATGACTATCATGATCGTATTGATTTAACTCCTAATGTTTGTGCTTTATATGTAGAAGAAGCCTATCGATGTAAACAAATCGCAAAGCATCTGCTTCAATATGTATCTAACGATATGCATGATCTTGGCATTGATATCCTCTATCTTATTACGGATCACACATCTTTTTATGAGCGTTATAATTGGTCATTTCTTTGTATGGTTCAAAATAATGATGGGTCATCATCAAGAATGTATATTCATAACTATATCCAAAAGGACTTATAAACGAAGTCCCTTTGGATATTTATTTTTTAATACCTGTGTATCTCCTTTAGTAAAGCCTATCGCATGATGCTTCCATGTAACCTGTGTATAGCCTTTATAACCTCTAACAGATAGAGGATGACCCTTTAAAAACATCATACATTCTTCATCATTCATATCATATGACTGTACGATTTCTTTCCCATAGCGATTACTTACATAGAAGTGCTGATGAGGTTCTATACGATTTTTTATAATTTCACCGGTTAACGCCCCTTGTCGTAAGATATGAATATCTTTTAATTGTAAAAATGGAATCTCCATGGCATATACCTTACCATTGTTTTCATACAAATAGGATGGTATTACAGATAAAGACTGTTTTAGAAATTGGGTCACGAAAGTTGGAAGATTTGCCTGTTTTATAAATTTTTTCTTACTTTCTTTCTGTGTTCCTCGTTTGATAAATTTGGCGACAAAGTGTCCTTCTCCATGATCCATTGGAAAAATTCTACGTACTTTATCATATTCTAAATCCTGATATGGAAGTCCTTTTCGTCCAAAAGAAACATTACAATCTACTAGCTCCATATCTGGATATGTTTTTAAGAATTCATAAACCACTTGTTCATTTTCTTCCATTGAATATGTACAGGTTGAATAAACTAATACCCCATTTTCTTTTAATGTCTCATAAGCACTGTCTAGAATATGTAGCTGACGCTGTTTACATGCCAAGACATGTTCCTCACTCCAATCTTCCATAGCTTTAGAATGTTTTTTAAACATTCCTTCTCCACTACATGGGGCATCGACTAATACTTTATCAAACCAGCCCTTCATCTCTTTCGCAATAGCCTGTGGATGGGTATTTGTAATCATACATTGTGAAAAACCTAATCGTTCCATATTTGATAAGAGAATCATTGCGCGTTTTTTATCAATTTCATTACTGACAAGAAACCCTGTATCATTTAATTTAGCAGCTATTTGAGTGCTTTTACCTCCTGGTGCAGCACATAAATCTAGTACCCAGTCTCCTTCTTGAACATCCAAGACCTCCACAGCACTAGAGGCACTTGGTTCCTGCATATAAAACAACCCTGCTAAATGAGCTGGATGATTTCCTAGCCCTTCTAAATCTGATGGAATATAAAAGGATTCTTTACAGATAGAGGAAGAACGTAATTCACATAAATTTAGATTCATAAATTCTGAAATAGATATTTTGGCAGTATTTACACGCACTCCTCTATATATTTCTTCATCTAATGTTTTTAAATAAGCAGGATATTCATCCTGTAAATATGTTTGCATACGTTTTAAAAATTGTTCATTCATATTACTTCACCGATCTTTATTTTATCATAAATTTTACTCATCTTTTGCGATAAATAAATCTTCTACAACATTATTTTTCTGTACAATAATCTTAAGAAGAACACCAATAGCTAAAATAAACAGAATTGTTACTATAACTGGAAGAAGAATTGAGAATAGAATGGAAGCATCTGCAGATAATCGATAATAAATAATCTGAATAAATATACCGATGATCAGCATTGAACATGCACATGCGATCAAAGCACTTTTCATAAGATGAGAAAGCATTTGCTGAATATGAAATTTCTTCAATGTGGACATTTGTTCTCCTTGAACATAATATAAGCTCATTTCTTTTTTCTCTTCTTTAATAACCTGGAAAAGTAAACGTAATGTCACGGAAATTGCGATTATAAAAGCAATAATTCCACAAATATATAGAATTGGTCCTACTTTTTTGATATCAATTACAAAAAATTGTAATAGCAGTGAATTTGTAAAATAAGAAGAATACGTTGGGTGGTTTTCTAGATATTGTAAAGTATGTAACATCTGTTCCTGATTCTCAGTATGGAAATAAACCTCCTGAATGCTCGTATTAGGCTGCATACATTCACTGACAGCATTTTTATTTATTAACACACTTCCACCATTCTTTAGATATTCTTCATCATAATCCCAGGAAACAGGAAATAAGAATCCTTTGATAGTTACCGTCTTTAACATGATCGTACTATCATCTGGGGCAGTATCAATTTTATAGGCCTGTACCTGTATTTCTTTACCAATCCAGTTTTTTATAAACTCACAATAATCTTCCTCTCTTTGACTCCAAGGAATATGATCATTTTGATAACCGTTCACATAATGAGAAGAATATCCTAGCTTTAGAGCCATGGAAAAATCTAAAATCACTTCATCTTCTTTTATCATGGATTGGTTATACCCATCATTATCCAATAACAGCTGTTTGCCATCATAAAAATAATAAGCATTTGCGCTCATAATAGGATATATATTGGATACATCATAGGAGCGAAGTGTCATCGTATCAATCATTCGTTTACTGGAAGGTACAAAGGCCTGTTGCTGGGATATACTATGGTTTTCATGAAATCCCTCCATAACAAATATAGTAGAGCTATATAAATCATAAGGATAATTTACTTCTCCTTTATATCCATACATACTTAGATAAAGATTTAAATTTGGCTGATCTCCACTTATTATTCCCGTGATTGTAAGGGGAGTTCCATACCAGCTAATGGTTAGACCTAAATAGTTTTCTAAATGATTTATATCTATATAAGTAAATAAAGTATTTATAGCTTCGGCAGTCATTGCGACCTCATATTGATTTTCTGGATAACGACCGAGGATATTTGTTAAACCTGCCTGTTCAAGTTTATTTAATTCCACAACATGCATATCATTTGCGGACATTCCATAAACCATAGTATTCGCTATATCGCTATTTACTGGAGCATAACTTGCGAAAACATCCCCTTGCAGTTCTTCTTTTAATACTTTCAGATCATTTTCATTCATATATTCATATTTGTTCTCATAAACCATGCCGCTTTCCCCTGTCGCATGTTTTTCAAGCGCAATGGCTGTTAAGTTATTAGCTTCAAGATACGACATCTGGATATTCGTAACATCTAAAGTTGTGGAAAACAATGCACAAGATAATAAAATTAGCCCTAGTACGGTGAACCATTTTGATAAGAAAAACATAAAGCGAAAATGCTGATGTAAGAAAGATAATATTTTTTTCTTATGTGGTTTATCTAGTTTTATTTTCTTTATTTCTTTAGATACAATATTTCTTTCAGGATTACCTCTAGAATCACTTATGACATATCCATCCTGTATTTCAATTGTTCTATCACTATATAGAAAACTATGATGATCCTGTACAACAATTACCAGTAATTCATGATCAAGCATTTGTAGCATAGGATATATTTTATTCCATTCATCTATAGAAAATGGAGTACTTGGCGGATAAACAACCAGCATTTTAGGCTGATGCAGCAAAATTCTAACCATTATCACACGTAACTGATCTTCAAAATCTAGCTCTTCCATCAGCATTTCTTTTTTCTTATACAGCTTATATTTTATTAGCCATTTATCCACATCAAATGCACTTTGTTCTGTGGATAAACAGACATTATCCCATACCGTTCTACGCTCTAGGATCTGAAAGTCATTAAACAAAGAAGAAACATAATGTTTACGATAATTCGCAAATGCTTCTTCATTAAAATCCGAAAGTAACGTATTATCATACTGTAACGTACCCGTTGATGGAGCCTGCAGACCAGCCAGTACTCTTGCAAGTTCTAGCATGATTGTTTCATCATCCGCAACTATACTGATAAAACCTGTATCTGGAAATTGAAAAGACACATCATGCAGCTGATGTGTATTGTTGTTTAATTGTATTGATATGTGTTCTAGTTTCAGCATGACATCAATCCTTTACTTAAGGTATACCTTATATAAAAACAAATGTCAATTCAGTTTTTCCTTTGTAAGAAAAAATTATGTTTTATACTCTTTACATGATAGATTCTTCTTAAGAATAAAAATATTATACTTTGTATGAAATATAACACTAACCAAACAAAAGGCAGGAAGAGATAACTTCCAACTAGATTATAGATATCTTTCATAATAGGTAATGATGGTGGAAAACCGATAAACATATATTGTGTTCCTAAAAACATATTGGTAAAAAATGCAATAGAAAATAATAAACAAAGAAACAAGTAGTTTGTTTTCAAATGTTTATAATCTAATAAATTTTTATTCTTAAGTTGCATCAAGGCAAATAACACAAATGCTGCATGAAGCATAAAGAAGTTTATTGTACGATAACTAAAAACAGGATATAATCCACTAATATTCATTGGGTATATCATTGCGGCCATTCCTGCGAAAATACCAATGACACCACTAAAAAAGCATGACCATTCTTTTTGTGAGAAAGCTGAATAAACATTTATATATGTACAAAAAGAGCATAATTCAAAAGGCAGTATCTGTACCCATACACGATCATGACAAAAGAATAATAACCAGATTGTATAGATACATTCTTCTATTAGAAAATAAACTGCTATTTTCCTCTGCATATGAATTCTCTTTTGTTCATCAAGTATACAATAATGCTTATATAAGATTATAATGAACAAGATAGATAAAGTTATATAAATAAAATGAGAAAGCTGAAAACACATAAAAGGCGCCTTCAAATCCTGTATATCACTGTAAAATGTAAAAAAATCATTCATATAAAATCACCAGCATCTATTTTAACATTATTTTTTAATACAATTGACATTGTTAAGAATTCTTTAGATTCTATAGAAAGTATGATAGAATACATCTGGTGATTATATGCAGATACAATATACAACAATAGACAACATATCATTTGAAGATACCAGCTATTCTAATAGCTTAAAATCCAGTTTAGAAAGAATCGGACTAAACTTTCCTATTCATGTGAAAAAAGAAGAAAATGGTTATATATGTGTAGATGGCACAAAAAGATTGAATGCTATACGTGATATCTTACATAGCGATCCAACCTTTGCCAAATTTCAGAAAATTCCTATTCTAGTTGTGACACGTGCTAGAACTGCTCCACCATATCATTTACATAACCATCACTAACAAGAGTTTTCCTCAAGCTCTTGTTTTATTTCATCATTTTTCCACCATGTTTCCACTCTTTTAGTATATTTGATGAGAAGCTATATACTTTTTTATCTTCATTTCTTTTTCGTTTAAATGCTAATTGTATCAGTTCTTCAATTAGAGTTGTAAAATTCATTTGATCCTTTTTCCATAAGTAATATGATAAAGAACCAGGGATGGAATTAATCTCATTTATATAAACTACTTCACTATCCTTCTGCATCAAAAAATCTATTCGTACAACTCCAGAAGCATTTAATGCATAAAATGCTTCTTTTGCCATTCGCTGAATTTCTTCTATCTGTTCTTCACTTATATCAGCTGGAAGTTTTCTACTGGTGTTGATCATTCCTTTATTCGCATGTTTGCCAATATATTTATTTTCAAATGATAATATGTCGTCTTGTTTCAATACTTCTTCCAGCATACTACAAATACAATGTTCCTCATCCCCTAGAAGTGATATATTAATTTCACGTAGTGGTTCAATCTTTTTTTCAATTAGTACTTTATGATCATATTCATATGCATCCATCATCGCAACATGTAACTCACTATCATTATTTACTACCTTAATACCAATACTGCTTCCTAAGTTTGCTGGTTTTACAACCAAAGGATATCCTAGTCTTTGCGCTTTTTTAAAGAAATCCTCTTCCATTTTTTCTTTTCTACTCCAATAAAACCAAGGTACTACACGCAAACCGCTATCTTGAAGAATTTGTTTCATAATCACTTTGTCCTGTCCAATAGCACCTGCTAATACGCTGCACCCTGTATAGGGAATTCCCAATGTCTGTACATAACCCTGAAAGCTTCCATCTTCCCCATTTGTTCCATGCAGAACTGGTATTACTAAATCAACTCGTCTTTCTTTCTCAAAGAAATGTTTACGAGCTGGTACCAAATAGACATTCGCATCTCTTCGTACTAGAGTTACTGGTTGATGCTGAAGTGTAAATTGTTCAATATTAGAGAAAGTATCCAATGATTTTAATTCCTCTTCACAAAACATTCTCCCATCCTTTGCGATGTAAAGAGGAAAGATTTCATAGTCATCAGATATCGCAGACATGACCTGTATGGCAGATAGGACACTGATTTCATGTTCTACACTTTTTCCACCAAAAGCCACCGCAATGTTTAATTTCATAGATGCACCACTCCTTATATTATCAGTGTATGCACTAGCCTAAAACATGTTCTTGTGACTAACTGTTAAATGCATCAGGAAGATCATTTTCAATCAATACACAATCTTCTTTCTTTGCCTTCTCCCTTACAATTTCCCATGCTTTCATAAAGGAATCTACAATATATAAATTAGAATCATCAAAATGTGCATCTTTTAAACCCTTCGCAATGCTTTGTGTATGATTTTTTCCAACTAAACAACATACATCGGCACTTTCGGCAATTTCTAAACCAAACTCATACTGAGCCTGTTCCTGCTGATCTTTTAACTCAATAAAACCCGGTGTAATAATAAAACGTTTGTTAGGCATATTTCGTAATACTTCTAAAGCACAGCTGGCACCTTCAGGATTCGCATTATAAGCATCATCTAAAATCATACAAAAACCTTCACGAACCTGTAGGCGATGTTCAATGTATGGCATTCTTGCGACAGCATATGACATCATTTCCCAGGAAATGCCAAGTGTATGAGACACTGCAATTGCACATGTCAGATTCAAAATATGATGTTTTCCTAATAATTTTGTATGAAATGTATACAAGAAATCTTCATAAACAATTTGAAACGTAGTTCCATCTTTTCGATAAACAACATTTACACAGCTAAAATCCGCATCCTGTGAAAACCCATAATGAATGATTTGACATGTATTCTGTATTCCATATGATCGAATATACTCATTATCTATATTCACAAAACCAATTCCATCCGATGGCAATTTTTCTATCATCTGCATTTTTTCATGTAAAATAGCTTCAATAGAACCAAATGTCTGAAGATGTTGAAAACCAACAGAGGTGACAACTCCAATCTGAGGCTCTACAAAATCCATCAGAGTTTCAATTTCACCTACATGGTCTGCCCCCATTTCACATACGAACAATTCATGAATTCTAGTCAACTGCTTACGTATTGTTATAGTTATACCCATTAAATTATTATAAGATCCAGGAGTCATTAAAGTCGCATATTCTTTCGATAATAATGTATGAATCATATGCTTAACACTAGTTTTTCCATAACTTCCTGTAATACCAATACAAGTAAGATTCTGATATTGTCCCAAAATTTCCTTCGCATCATTCACATAAGAATTTCGAATTTTATTCTCCATAGGCTCAATCACTCTCGCAAGAATAAGAATCATGATCCATGGTGAAAAATACATAAAAGGCGTCATAAAAATCCACAATGCCTGAACATAGAGATAACATATCGTTAATACGATTACATAAAATAGTAAAAATAAGGCCATTAATCGATAAACACGTGCTGTCTTAACAAATGGCTTACGATATTCATGTTCACTCTCTACTTTTCCATTAATATAAGTAAAAATTAATATCAACATATACAATAAATAAGGACGCATCGATAGCGGATAAACAAAATATAAACCATAACTAAAACACAACAATAAAAACACAAATAATATATAGCGATATGAAGTGTGAATATAGTTTCTTAACCAGGATTGATAACGCCCTACATGATATCGATTCTGTTGAAACATATGCATTGCCATTTTACAGGGAAGATAGAGGAAAAAAAGATATACGATTATATAACCAATATACATCATTCTTTTAAGTACACCTCAGCTATTCTAATAAATTGCATACTACAATGAAAATAAGCAAAATGACCTTCATGTTCCAAAACAATCAAAGATGCATTTTTCATTTTCTTCTCCATTTCCTTCCCCATCCATAATGGTGTTTCCACATCTTTTTCACCCCAAACCAACAATGTTTCCACATCGATATCTTGTAATATAGGCTGCAGATTCTCTTCTACACTTGCGACTAATACACCTTTCATCACTTCACTTGCATTTTTATAATCACTACTTCCCATAGCTGGTGTCATTGATAGTTTCTTTAACAGTTTATATGTTTTCACTTTTATCCAATAAGAAATTCCTCTTTTTGCCTGGATACCTGCTGCACCTGTCAGTAGCATTTTTTTTACTGGATAACGAAGTGCATATTTTATTGCTATTCGTGCTCCAAATGAATGAGCAATCAAGATAATATCCTCTAAACCAAAGTATTCTATCACTTCATGTAAAAAATCCACATACATATCCACATCCCAGACAGTATCTGGTTCATCACTTTCACCAAACCCAGGTAAATCCATATTCAATACTGTAAATTGATCAGAAAAATGATCTTGTATAAACTTCATCATATAGAAATTCTGACCCCAGCCATGTAGTAAAACAATAGAAGTTTTTCCATTTCCCTTACATATGGCATTCACCTGTAACCCACGAATTGTAATCATACGAAACCTCCTTTCTTCACTATATGAATATTTGTCGAATTATATCCTTTTCATTAACTTATAAAATCTAAAAACATGGGTATTCTTTAGATGAGGTGAATCAATATGAAAGAGTCTTATTGGATAAATAAACAGAAAAACAAAACTAGCTATTCAGCACTAACAAAGGAAACCGATGCCCATATTGCCATAATCGGTGCGGGACTTACCGGAATTACAACCGCATACTTTCTAGCCCAGGCAAATGAAGATGTCATACTGATTGAGGCAGATCAAATCTGTTATGGAGCAAGTGGAAGAAACACTGGTAAAGTAAGTGCACAACACGGTCTTATCTATCATGATTTAATCAATCGCTATGACAAGGCAATGGCTAAACAGTATTATGCAGCTAACGCAGAAGCATTAAATACGATGGAATCCATTATCGAAACACATCAGATTGAATGCAATTTTGAACGAGTTGATTCTGTATTATACACAAAGAACCCATTAAACATTCCTAATCTACAGGATGAATATCAGGCATATCTAGATATTGGAATCCCTTGCGAATATATGAATAATACACAATCTCCTTTTCCTTATGAAGCAGGACTAGCAATGAAACAACAGGCACGATTTGATCCATATGCCTATGGAACTGCCCTAGCAAAAATAACTCATGATATGGGGGTACCTATTTATGAACAATCTCCGGTTCAAGAAGTCATTAAAGAAGATCAGGGTTATCGTTTAACTATCAATGATATTTATGTACATGCAGATATTGTGATATTTGCGACCCAATTTCCTTTTATTGACTATGGAAACTTTTATTTTGCGAGGATGTATTCCCAACAGGAAACAATTGCTTATGCGAAGCTAAAAGAAAAACAAGACATGGATATGATGTTGTCAATAGATGAATATGTACAATCATTTAATATCGATGAAGATATCTTATTATACGCAGGAAACGAACATAAAAGCGGACAGGATCAAAGAAAATCCCAACAGGAATTTGCCTATGAACTGCCCTCTATGTTCTCAATTGATCAGCTGATTTCTACATGGTCTTCTCAAGACTACATAACATTTGATAAGCTGCCTATGGTTGGAAAACTAGATAAATTTGATGATACTATGTTATTTGCCAGCGGCTTTAATAAATGGGGCAATACCACAAGCTGTATTGCGGCAAAATTATTGTGTGCACATGCTTTACGACGTGATTCAATCTATCGTATGCTATATTCTCCACAACGTTTATCTAACATTTTCTCCTTACCTTTTGTAAAGGAAAATGCAAACGTTGCCCTTGCCTTCATAAAAAGCAAACTACAAAATACAAGTGATGATATCCCAAATAAACAAGAGGCAAATATCATGGAATTAGATGGTCATAAATATGGTGTCTATCGTGATGAAGAAGATGATTTACATATCGTAGATATTATTTGTCCTCATATGGGATGTACATTACATTTTAATAATGAAGATAAAACTTGGGACTGTCCCTGTCATGGATCTAGATTCTCATATAAAGGGGATATCGTGAAAGGTCCTGCATCTCATAAATTAAATACCTTAGATGAAAGTCATAATTCTATAAATCCACATATACTAAAATAAGCAATGTCATTATTGCTTATTTTTTATCCAAAAACATTTGGTATACAATTCCTAATAATCATCGCAATTTTCTTTTCATCTACTTTACAATCAGTATCTACCCAATGCTTTAACGTCATTGTGAATCCTGCTTGAAAGTTTATAAAATAATACATGATTTCCTCTTCACTTGTTAATCCAGCTTCTTTACAGCGAGTCTCTATGATTTTCCATAAAGGTTCATATCCCTGTTTTAATGGAAAGGATTTTCTCGTCTGCAGATTTACTTTATAAAAATATTTATGTTTTTTTATATGTTTCAAAAATGGAATAAATGATTGTTCAGAAAAAATATCCCATTCCTCATCCATATCCTGAAAACTATATAAAAGCTCTTTTCTTAGTGTTTTTTCCATTTTATCAAGCATATCATAAATATCTTCAAAATGAGCATAGAAGGTAGAGCGATTAACTTCTGCTTTCTCACACAATTTCTTGACAGTAATTTTTTCAAATTCTGTATATTTCATTAAATCCAGCATTACAGACTGCATACGAATCTCTATATCTTTAAATCGCTGATTATTTTTAATATTCATAACATCATTCCCTTTTATTATTCCAACACAAATTGTGTTATTGATGATTGATTTTCATATTATATCGAAACATAATGTTAATTACAAGAGGATATTCTTGTTAAATAAAGGAGTGAAAAAATGAAATCAGCTATTTATTTAGGAAAAGAACATATTCAAATAAAAGAAATGCCACTACCTAGTATAGGAGAATATGATGTATTAATTAAGAATATATATTCTAGTATCTGTGGAACTGATGTTGCTGTTTATCAACATGGAGAACACACAGGTCATCGTATTTCAATTGGTGAAGAATTTGGACATGAAACTGTTTCTAAAATCGTTGAGGTAGGAGATAAAGTAACAGATTTTGTTGTTGGTGAACGTGTTTATCCATATCCTTTATTCGCAACCAGAGACACAAAAAGAGCTGGCACAATCGGTGGATTCTCTGAATATATCAAAGTACCAAACGCAAAGAAAAATTATTCTTTGTATGATGTAGATGATAAAATACCTAGTAAAGTTGCCTGTTTAATTGAACCTTTTACCGTTGGATGTAGAGCAGTTCGTAGAGGGCAGCCAAAGAAAAATGAAAACTTTGTTGTTTTTGGATGTGGAACAATTGGTATGGCATGTGCCATTACGTTAAAACACTTTGGTGTTGATAAAGTTATGGTTTGCGATATCTCTGATTTTCGTTTAAACATTGCTAAAGAGCTTGGATTTGAAACCTGCAATACTCATACTAACAATTTTATTGATCAAGCAATTTCCTACTTTGGAAAAGCTCATTCTTTAAAAGGTTTAACAGCAGATATTGACGGTTTTATCGATGCTAGCGGTGCTACAGAGATTCTTGACTTATTTATGGAATATGGGAAAATCGAAAGCCGTTTTATTTCTGTTGCGGTAAACAAGCAAGAACGTAAAATTGACTTGTTACATATGACCTATTCTCAAAAAAGTATTATTGGTTCAGGCGGATATATGCCAGAAGATGTCATAGAAGTTATGGATATTATGAAAAGTGGTAAATGGGATATAGAAAAACTTATTACTCATGAATTCCCATTAGATAATATTGAACAAGCTATTCAAACTGCTGGAAATACTAATACTGCACTTAATGTAATTATTAAATTTGATTGACAAATAAAAATGGTATAGAATTTCTACACCATTTTTATTTACGAATATTCATTTTTTTAATCTGTGGTTCTAATGCTTTATATAGAAGAGGAAGCACGATCATTCCCATAATCATGGTAGGAACCATATAGCTAGCTTGATAAATAATACTTCCCTTTAAAGTAGTATCCCAAACAATAACACCTGAAATCGTTGATGAAATAAAACGGATAAGATTTGTAATGAATACACCTGTAAACACATATCCAAAGTTAGGAAATATAGATGCTAGTCCATATACACTAAACGCAATGAAATAGTCTAATAAGAAACCAATCAAATCTGGTGTGTACATTGGTCCAGTCACAAATTGAGCAAAAACAGAAACAATAGAAACTATTAAACCTTTTTTCCACCCTAAGTGATAACTTGCCATTAATAAAGCAAGCGTAGATACACCTAGACTTCCTCCATTTGGCATTTCCAAAATGTGTAATGTATTGACAAATGTGTCCAATACCATAAATAAGGCAACATAAAATGCCATCAAAACTAGATCTTTTACTGATACATTTTTCATAAAAAAACACCTCCACACATAGCTGAGGCGTAAGGTATAAAGAAAATATAAAAATTTTCATAGACTCCCTACGCTAGCATTACCTAGTTCAGGTCATAAGGGATTGTATAATACATCTCAGCCATAAGGCACCCCTGTCTTGACAATACTATTATAATAAAATCAAATTATTTTTCAAGAAATTTCTATCATAACAAGAACTATTTTTCCCTGCACATCTATCTCTTCTTTGTTCAATAAATTAAAAAGGCAGTCTAACAAGACCACCTTAATTAAACTATTATTGTAATGCTTTTAATACCTGTTCTCGAAGGTTTTCTTCTATTTCCAAGATGTCCATTGCTTCTTGCATACTTATATTAGGCATCTTTTTCATTAAATTTTTAACATAAAGAATTGCACTTTTTAGTTCACCTTCAGCTAAACCTTCTTTCTTTCCTTCGGCAATACCTTCTAGTTTACCTTCAGCTAAGCCTTCTAATCTTCCCTCAGTCAAGCCTTCAATTTTTCCTTTCGCCAAGCCTTCCTGCATGGCTTCCATACGCAATCCTAAGCTTAAGTCACACATCTCTTCTACCTCCTTTTCCTCTTCCTCTGATATTAGTATACCATAATCTTTCTTTAAACACTCTATCTTCTGCTGTACATCCAGATCCTTTCCTAATATGATATGCAGCAGTTTATCCAAGCTTTGATCTTGCTCTTCATAATCAAATTTATTATTCACATAAATCATGACAACATTTATTAGATCATAGTCTTCTTCGGGACTTTCATATTTTCCATTCCCTTTTTCCGTTATCGTGTAATATTTTATGGTATTGTTCTTCTCATTTGTATGATTCATACATATCCATATACTATACACTTTCTTCAGCTTATTGAAATCCTTCACTTGAATTCTTCTGTCTATCTAATAATCTTGCGGCATAATAAATAGCTCTTCTCAATAATATATACGATGTCTGATCCGTTCCCTGTAATTCCACATTTATGATGATTCCCATATTTTCTTTACCTGGAGATCTTATCTCAAATAGAATATCATAGACAATCTTAGCTCCTGGTATCGTTTCATCTTCTGTGTTTCCACTAAGTATATTCTCTCCCTTAGAATCCAAATATCTTTCATGAATATAACTAGCTATATCACTTAATGGTATATTTTTAAATTCCTTTGTGCAATTCTTTAAGATCATTACCAGTATTGACTTAATACTTACGAATTTCTTAGTTAATCGATCATATGCTTCATCAGTACTGGTTTTGATTAAGACTGAAATATCATTCTGATCCATAAACACCACCCTTTCTATCAGATTTATTTCAATCTAATTACGAGGTGGTGCTTTATTAACCTGTTTATAGTATCTACCTAGCTGCAGTCCGGACGAAGGAAGAAATCAATCCTGATGTATCAAAATGTTTTAATATCATATCAATTCCTCCCACCCGTATATTGAATTAAGTATAACATATAATTCGTTTTATACAATCTCAAATTAAAAGGCAATCTAACAAGACCACCTTAATTAAACTATTATTGTAATGCTTTTAATACCTGTTTTCGAAGGTTTTCTTCTACTTTTAAAATATCCATCGCTTTATTTACGTCTAGATTAGGAAGTTCTTCCATTAAGCTCTTTACATGTTGGATTGTACTTTTTAATTCACCTTCTGCTAATCCTTCTAGTTTCCCTTTCGCTAGCCCCTCCTGCATAGCTTCCATTCGTAGACCTAAACTTAAATTGCACATCTCGTTGA